>Ga0209624_10001467_pt1 | contig 18431 bp, 14 predicted proteins | sample JacPinW_OM2H0_O1_FD_188565 | JGI IMG/M metagenome (GOLD analysis project Ga0209624, IMG submission 188565) | Forest soil microbial communities from Algoma, Ontario, Canada - Jack Pine, Ontario site 1_JW_OM2H0_O1 (SPAdes) (version 2) | ecosystem: Environmental > Terrestrial > Soil > Boreal...
TGTTGAACTTACAAAGCCCCTGGATAAGCCATTGTGACTCCTGATAGATGGAAACAACTGCAAGAGATTTTCGAGGAGGCGCTCGACGTACCGGATTCGGAACGAAGAGCCCTGGTTCGTGAACGCTGTAAGGGCGACGCTGGCCTTGAACAGGAGGTAATGCAACTTGTCGTTGCGAACCAGACTACCGACAATTTTTTAGAGAAGCCCGCTGCGAATCTGCTGGGACACCTTGGCGGACAGAGTACGCCATCCTCTTTCAAGCCGGGTAGCCTCATCGCCAACCGGTTCGAGATTCTCCGCTTTCTGAACCGTGGTGGCATGGGAGAGGTCTATGAGGCGTGGGATCTGGAATTGAAAGAAAGGGTCGCGCTCAAAGCGATTCGCCCTGAGATTGCACTGAGCGAGGACGTACTTGAGCGCTTCAAGCGCGAGGTTAAGCAAGCTCGTGCAATCTCGCACCCCAATGTGTGTCGCGTTCACGAGCTCTTCAGCCACGAGCCTAATCCGACGACGAAGATCTGGTTCCTAAGCATGGAATTTCTTGAGGGCGTAACGCTCTCTGATTACATTCACCACCATGGAGCAATGGACACTGCATCGGCTTTTGACTTAGTCAAACAAATGGTTCTCGGCCTCACCGCTGCACATGCTTTGGGTGTGATCCATCGAGATTTCAAGACCAGCAACGTCATGTTGGTGGGCTCAGGATTGACAGGGAAAAGAGCAGTAGTTACTGACTTCGGCCTCGCACTAAACGTCTTCGGACCACGCGGCACCCTCAGAGAACCTGGCGGACAGGGAACCCCAGACTTTATGGCTCCGGAGCAAAGGGAAACGGGAGAGGTCACATTCCTCGCAGATCAATATGCCCTCGGCGTTGTTATATGCGAGATATTGACCGGCTCGCGTCCAGTCCGGACTGGCAGAGGAAGTGATGGGAGTGGATCTTCAGTAAAACTGCCTGATGGAATTCGCGATCCCCGATGGAAGCGCGTCATCCATCGATGTCTACAAAAGCGGCCGGAAGACAGATTCAAAAAAATTGACGAAGTCCTGACAGCATTGGCGCCGCGGCAGAGGCCTCAGCAAGTATGGGTTTGGGCAGCCGCCATGGTTTTGCTGGTTCTGGCAGGCTTATGGTGGTATTCCACCAGAGCGCGAGCGACCGGCGCGTCTCTCGCTGTGCTTCCGTTACAAAACCACACTGGAGATCCTACCCTTGATTACTTGGGAGCAGGTATCAGTGAAGCACTTACCAACGATCTGTCTCAAATGCCCGGCCTTCAAGTGACGGCGGAAAGTGTCGCCGGTCGTTATCGGGGCAATGATGTCGATCCGCGAACGGCGGGGCGAAATTTGCGGGTCAAATCAGTTGTCGATGGATCGATCGCCAAAACAAATGAGACGTTTCGTGTTCCTATCGAACTGATTGATGTGAATACGGGTTCCCAGGTCTGGGGACAAACCTATGAGGGTAGTCTTTCTCAAATCGCAGACTTACAGCATGAGATATCTACCGACGTGGCATATCGCCTCAAGATCAAGCTGGATGTGGATACCCAGGCGCGACTCAAACGGCAATATTCAACTAACTCGTCGACCTACGATGCATACCTGAAAGGGCGGTTTCATCTGGGCCAACGCACGCCCGAGGCTCTGCAGGAAGCAATCGGCGATTTTCAACGAGCACTGGATCATGACTCGCAATATGCTCCCGCTTATGCAGGTCTTGCGGACTCCTACAGCCTCTCGGCCTACTACCGCTTGCAGGAACCAATACCTCTTCTTACAAAAGCAATGGCCGCGGCTCAGCATGCGCTTGAAATAGACAGCACACTAGGCGAGGCTTACACATCGCGCGCTATGGCCAGGACTTTTCTGAAATTTGAGTGGGAAGGCGCGGAGGAGGACTACAAAAGAGCTATCGAACTCAATCCGAAATATTTGCCTGCGCATACCTGGTATGCTCTCTTGCTCTTGATCCCCCAGGGTCGTCGCGCTGAAGCAGCTGCCCAGTTGGCTTACACTCAGGCTTCCGATCCTGATTCACTTGTAACGATCGCCAGCCTGGCTACTATGGATCATTTTTCAGGTAAGTACGATCAGTCCATCAGTTTGCTTTTACCTACGGTCCATATGTCACCGCCTTTCGAGCCGACATTACAAATTCTTGCCGCTGACTATCTTGCCAAGAACATGAATAACGAGGTGATAGACTTGCTCGAAACCGATTCCTTGCCGGAAGAGGTGGTGCGCCAGCGAGCGATTCCCTTGGGGATTGCCTATGCAAGAACGGGGCAAAAGGCAAAAGCGGCCGCGAAGTTGAAGATAGCTGAAACTGCCATCCAGGAGGGATACTCCCTCCCATATTTTACGGCTGCGCTATATACCGCGCTAAATGACCACCAAAAGGCCCTGGATATGTTAGAACTGGCGTACGAGAAAAGGGATTCGGATTTAGTTTTTCTGAACGTTGATCCTTTGATTGCGCCGTTGCGATCCGAACCCAGGTTTCAAAGGCTCCTGAAGCTCATGAATCTGCAACAAAATTCTGCTATGGAAGGAGTTGGCAATGGATCAGGATGAATTGGTGAAGAGGCTACACCTTAAGGAAAAAGCACAACTTGACGATCTTCTGAAGAAATTTAGGGAGTTTCTTAGCCGCCTAGACGAAGACCAACTCAAAGTTGTAAGGCGTTCGCTTCCGAGCTTGTGGGAAGCGCTCGCTTGGTTAGGACCTCATGCTACTGAAGCCGAACTAAGAGAATTATTTGGCGCCGGAGGCCACTATGCCGACGGTGAGCCTATTATGGTGTGTCACTTCGCTGGAACGGACAGGATAAGTTAAAGATCGATGTTTCTGGAAGCCAGTTGCTCAAGGTTCGATGCCATAGAGAGTTGTGCCTACAGCGCGAACTCTTGAAAGGGTCGCGCCCGTGGCTAACGAATTCGGTGTTGCACGATTTGTTTCAAAGGCCTCTGAAGCCCAGAAATCTGCAACAAATTCTATTAAGGAAGGAGTGGTCCAATGGCCGAAAAAAAATTGGCAAGTAGAGAAGAGTTGTTAGAAAAATTAGGACTTTCGGATGATGAATTGAGAGATCTTTTAGATAAATTTAGGGACAAGTTTCTTTATAATCTAAACCGCAACCAGCTCAAAGTCGTAAAGCGTACGCTTCCATCATTATGTGAAGCGCAGGCATGGCTAGGAACCTGTGCGTCTGTAGATGACCTAAGGGAACTATTTGGAGGGGGTCGCGGGGAGGACAGTCCGCCAGTTATGGTTTGCCACTTCGCTACAACTGAGAGACCTGGGAATTGATTTCTTCGGAAGACTAAATGCTAAAGGTCGATGGCATCGAGAGAGTTGTGCCTGCAGTTCTGACCATCAACAGGATCGCGCGAGTGGCTGAGGCACTAGGTGTCACTCGACTTGCAGATATCACAGGCCTCGACAGAATCGGCATTCCGGTTTATTCCTCGGTGGTTCCGAAGTCCCGCGATGTTCTTTCCGTTTACAACGGAAAGGGGGCAAGGCCAGTCGATGCTCAAGTAGGCGCGCTCATGGAGGCGATTGAGAGGCAGACCGCGATAAAGACAAGGCTTCCTTACATCGAAGGAAGCTTTTCGGATCTGAGTCAACGACTAAAAATTTTGGATCCGGATCGAGTGAATCAGGGGCTCGCTGAGGATTACTCTGAACAGCGGATCTACTCCTGGGTTGAAGGTCTGGACATTATCTCCGGCGAAGCATGCTGGGTTCCGGCAAGATTTGCAGGATATCTATGGGACGATGTTCCGCATCCATCATGCTTCGAAAGGAACGACACGAACGGTCTGGCTTCGGGGAACTGCCGTGAGGAAGCCATCTGTCACGCGTTGTGTGAGCTGGCCGAGCGGGACGCGTGGACTATGGCAGAGTTGGGCGCGCACCAACTCCCTCGACAAAGAAGGTCGCTCGCGTATGGCATTAACGCTAAAGATGGACCAGACGATTTAGAGATGTTTCCTTGCCTTGATCTCGATTCGAACGAACTGCTCGATAAATTTCATCAAGCTCACTTATTTCCTGTCGTCCGCGACATAACCTCCAGTCTGGGAGTGCCGACCATCTTTGCTTCCGTTACTGATGATGACCGGCCCGATTTCCCCATGGCTCACGGTGGCCTGGGAGCGCACCCGGATGTCAGTGTCGCGCTCCGTCGGGCTCTAACCGAACTCGCGCAATCCAGATGTGTCGACATCCAGGGGGTCAGAGAAGACATGTCTCCTCCAGGCGCGGGTTCGCATTCCTTCGGATTGCATACTCGTCGTATAAGCAACATAAACCGCGAGAGCTGGTGCCTTGGGGAATCAAAGAGGAAGCGCAAGCTCACCTCCATACCCTCAAGCACCCACGCAAGCATTGATGAAGATATGAGGTTTCTCAAGGATCGCTTCGTCGCGTGCGGTCTTGATCAAATCATAGTGGTGGATTTTACCTCTCACATCACGTCTTATTCTGTTGTGCGGGTCATAGTCCCGGGCATAGAGTTGTGGGCTACTGATCATGGGCGTTTGGGCCGTCGAGCCCTGGCTTTTTGGAAAGAAAATGCTTGATACAGTCATCTACCTCGGGCCGAGCATGAGTCGATCGGAAGCAAACTCTATTTTGCATGCTGAATATCTACCTCCCATTTGCAGGGGAGATCTGGCAAAGCTGCCGGAGGAAGTAAGAACCGTTGGCATCATCGATGGGGAGTTTTTTCAGAGTCTCGCCGTCTCACCAAAAGAGATTGTGGCGTTGCTGGAGAAAGGAATAAAAGTATTTGGAGCTGCCAGTATTGGAGCGTTAAGAGCGGTGGAGACCCACAAATTCGGGACCATCGGCGTTGGAGAGATTTTTTGTATGTTTCGAGACGGAATTCTCGACGGCGACGATGAGGTTGCTCTCGTCTACGACTCTCAATCCTATAGACACCTTTCGGAGCCACTCGTGAACATTCGGCGAGCTTTGGAGATTGCTTTAGCAGAGAAGGTGATAGACGAAATGGAAATGGAGCGGCTTGTAGCGCAGACGAAGTCTCGTTACTTCCCCGATAGGTCGCATAAGTATGTTCAAAGTCTGTGCCCTCCGCTTGCTAAATTTTTTGAGGGAAAGATAATGCCAGATGTAAAGTACGACGATGCTCGTCTACTTTTGCTTGCGATCAGAGATATGCAGAATGGTTGCACCTGAGTTGCAGACCAGATAAAAGGCACGCGTGCGCGAAGACTTACGAGGCAGTTGTTATCCTTCCGCAATAATTTCGCGGCGGGGTCCAAAATCGAGATGGAGCGATGAATTCTGTCGGCATCGTCAGCCGACGCGGGTTCGATCAAATCCTTTGACCATGTAACAACTAATGAAAGTCATGTGAGCTTATCTCGGGAACATTAACCGACAGCGTAACCAATTTAGATGCCTTCACATGGACCACACCGTCCTGGTTCTGTAGTTGTCCTTCAACCATCAAAAATTTGCTACGAGTCACCACTAAGCGGTTTTGTTCATACACATCAGGCGTGACAATTACATTCGCGATGCCAGTTTCATCTTCCATGGAAAGAAAGATAAACCCCTTAGCCGTACCGGGGCGTTGGCGGGCGATGACGCAGCCTGCAGTTCGCACAAATTCTCCATCCCTGTGGGTTCGCAGTTCATGGGCAGATAGGATATTGCTGTGACACAGCTCGGCACGCCGATAGTACATCGGGTGTTTTCCAACCGTTAGCCCCATTCCCGAGTAGTCCGCGATCAGACGCTCTTCGATGTTCATCACATGAAGAGGCGAAGTTTCCAAATCATCATGCAGCCATTTGCTTTGCTGCCTGAGTAGTGGCCCTTCCAGCTTCCCGGCGCGCTCAACCTGCCATAGCGCGTCGCGCCGATGGGCAATTCCTGCAATCTTATTTAGAGCGCCGATGTGCGCTAGCGTAGTCAGCTCTTTTTTGTTGAGTAACGGAACTCTCAGGGTAAGGTCTTCTGCCGAGAGGAACGGACCGTTCTGTAAGCGAGATTGCACGAGTGCTTCGGCAGACTGCCGCCGCAGTCGCCTTGCATACCCAAGACCCATACGCAACGACAGCGATCCATCTGACTCTCGTTCGACAGTACAGGGCCAATCTGACATCAGAACATCAATGGGTTTTACACGTAGACCATGCCGTTGTGCGTCCTTAACTAAAACTGCGGGAGAGTAGAAACCCATGGGTTGGTTGTTCAGTATGGCGCAGGTGAAAGCAGCAAGATACTTCACCTTAAAGTAAGCAGACGCGTATGCGAGCATTGCAAAGCTGGCAGCATGGGATTCGGGAAAGCCATAGAGTGCAAAAGAGCTGATGTTCTGAACAATATTGTCCTGGGTTGCCGGATCGATTTTGTTGGCCGTCATTCCCTCCCGCAACTTGCCCTCGAGGTTTTTCATGCGTTCCCAGGAGCGACGCATACCCACGGCACGTCGTAGCTCATCGGCCTGAGCCCCGGAGAAGTTGGCAACAACCATGGCCATTCGGAGCAGTTGCTCCTGGAATAGCGGCACGCCCAGCGTTCGCTTTAGAACATCCTTTAAGAGCGGGTGGGGGCAAGTAGGCTCTTCCTTGTTCTGCCGTCGACGCATGTACGGATGCATCATTTGTCCTACGATGGGGCCCGGGCGAATGATCGCAACCTGTACAACAAGGTCGTAGAACTTCTCAGGCTTGTTGCGAGGCAGTGACGCCATTTGCGCACGACTCTCAATCTGGAACATACCAACCGTGTCTGCCTCTTGCAGTGTGCGGTAGACCTCGTCGTCTTCGGGTATCTGCGCCAAATCAACCCGGTCACCGTAATGTCGCGGAATCAGTTCGAGGCAATCTTTCAGGACCGCCATCATGCCAAGACCGAGAAGGTCCACCTTGATGATGCCGAGGTCGGCGCAGTCCTCCTTGTCCCATTGCACTACGGTACGACCGGGCATCGAAGCTCGCTCAAGGGGAACAACCTGGTTCAACTGGCCCTGACAGATGACCATGCCCCCCGAATGCTGTCCGAGGTGTCGAGGCAGGCCCTGAATCCGCATGGAAAGCTCAAGATATTTGGCGATACGTGGGTGCTTGATATCAAACCCGGCATTGTGAAAGGAATGCGCCATTGTGTCTGTCTTGCCTCGCCACTCCCATTGACTGACGAGACTCGAAAGCCTGCCGAGCGATTCCTGATCGAAGCCAAGCGCTTTGCCAACCTCGCGTGCTGCGGACTTGCCACGATAGGTGATCACATTCGCCGTCATCGCAGCACCGAGTTCACCGTAGCGCTGGTAGACGTATTGAATAGCCTGTTCCCGTTTATCTTCGGAAGGAAGATCTAAGTCGATATCAGGCCATTCTCCACGGCTCTCACTTAGGAATCGCTCAAAGAGCAGCTCCATGCCTACAGGATCGATAACTGTAATTTCGAGTGCATAACAGACTGCAGAATTTGCTGCGCTGCCGCGACCCTGAATGAGGATGTCATTACTCTTGCAATATTCAACAATGTCCCAGACGATGAGAAAATATCCGGCGAAGCCTAGTTTTGCGATGAGTGCGAGTTCGCGTTCAACCTGTTGCTTCGCTCTATTCAGCAACCCCGAATTATTTTTAGGCCCATATCGTCGCTGGATACCCTCCGCTACGCGCTTTCGCAGATAACTGTCCATCGTCTCTCCCGCTGGCACGGGGTAACGTGGAAATTCGTAGCCGAGATCGCTTAACTCGAATTTGAGACGCGAAGATAGGTCGCGTGTATTTTCAACCGCACCCGGCACATCTCTGAAGAGAACCGCCATCTCACGTGCCGGTCGTAGATGACGTTGACTATTCAGCGCAAGAAGCCGGCCGGCCCGATCGAGCTCTTTATGGTGACGGATCGCTGTGAATAGATCAAGGATTTCCCTATCGTATGCTGTCGCATATCGAACTCCATTGGTGGCAATTACAGATAGCTTTAAGGAACGAGCGATTCGAATAGCAGCTTGATTCCGCCACTCCTCTTCGCGCTCATAGTGACGCTGCAATTCGATATAGACATTTTCGCGGCCGAAGATATGAGTTAGTTGTTCGACTGCTTTGTATCCGGCACGCTCTCCGCCATGAACAAGAGCGGCAGCCAGCGGTCCTTCATCGCCTCCGGTAAGACATACAAGGCCAGAACTGTAGTCTTGAATATCTTCAAGAGTTGCAGCGCCCTCTTTCTTCGTCGTTTCGCGCATTTTGAATTGCGTAATAAGTTGACAGAGATTTTGATAGCCTTCTCTTGATTCACAAAGAAGCGCCAATCGCACTGGTTCTTCAATGTGTTGATGTGGCAGCCACACAGGTGGCATAAGGCGCTGTCCAAAACCTGAAACAGCAACTTCGGCACCGATATGGGCTCGAACCTTGTTTCTCTTTGCGCCGTTATGGAAACGAGCGGACCCATAAACTCCGTTACGGTCCAGGAGCGCCATCGCCGGCATCTCTAACTCAGTTGCTCGCTCAATAAGCGATTCAGGTTCCGATGCACCTTCAAGGAAGCTAAAGGCGCTGGCGGCGTGCAACTCCACATAGCCATTAGTCATAGAGCGCCGCCATTTGCCAGCACGCTCGTCTGAGATCGCGCACGAGGCAGCAATACAGCAAGATGTTGTCTTTCGCACGCGCCACAATGTCCCATTGTTCCAGGCCCCACTGGGTTGCATTCCACCAGCCGCCACCTGTCAGCCAGGGTCCATAAATATGTTCCACAATGTAATGGCGGCCGCGAAAGACAAAGGCCCTCGGGCATTGGTCCTGGATTGTGACCGAGATACTTTCCGCCGGGCGTAACTGCCGCAACGCAGACCGCGGTTGAGTTGGAACTGCTGTAGACACAGAACCCCTGGAAACAGTAAATGGCTCCATGCGAAATCTGTCGGGTTGGTGAGTGTCTTTGAGCACAGCACGACCGACATAATCTTCGCCGACAATCGCGCGTATGCGCGCAAGCGTAACGTCGAGCCGCATTGGGTCGGGAAGCTGTGGAGAAAACAGTCCCAGCTGAACCTTACTCGTGCTGCCTGGCTCTGCTTGAAGAGTTAAGGAGAGTATGGCAGCGCATGGAGGATGTGCTTCGAGGTCCAGATGGAGCAGCTTGATCCAGAGCTGCTTATCATTTGTCGGTAATGCAGGCCGTACGGCGCGAGTGTGCGTCATACCTCCTTCAAGCGAAAGCGTAATAGCGATAGAGGCCAGAGTAAGTATGCGTGTCTGCGCACGTAAGATAAGTTGGTCCAGCATGACAGCGACTACAAATAGCAGCGAGTCCAGTAGTTCAACTGGAGAATCGAGTTCCATATGTTCTTCCAGCGTGAAGGCTGGCTCAACTGGTTGAAAAAAATGAGGCAGCTCTCCGCGTGCCAATCGGCGAAGACGCTGGCCATCCTGTCCCATGCGAGCAATCAGTTCTTTTTCTGGTAGCGCTGCCAGCATTTCCAGGGTGGAGATTCCCCAAAAGGAGAAAGTTTCAGCTTGTTCTGCCGTGAGGTCGAGGACCGTAAGCGGCAGGGAAGCAAGGGCTGAAGATTCCTCTCCCTGTGGAATGATCTTTATCCTGCTTGAGAGAGATAAACCTTTTGCAAGAGAGACAGCAGAATGAAAATTGCTGCTGACAGTGACACAGCCCGTTATACCCAACGCCTCGATCCGATTCAAAAGGCTACCTGCCAAAACGTCTGCGGAGCCAAATAACTTTTCAGTGCCTGCAATGTCAATGACACAGAGAAATACATAATCTTCGCTTCGAACCTCGACACGAGGTGAAAATCCGCCGGCACATTCAAGCAGTGCGGCTTTAGTGGCTGCTTCTTCTTTCCTTGAACGCGATAGAAGCTCGACAGCAGGAAAGGTATCTATCTCGACTCGAGTCATTCCCCTGACCACACCAAGCCGGCTTGCTTTTCTATTCAGTGCACAGACGTGCTGCAATGGCGGTTCCCCCTCCATTACGATGAATGGCTTATCGCGCAGATCAGGTCGGAGGCGAAGCATTGCCTGTGCAGGAAATTCTTTTGCGTAAACGCAGGCATAAAGTTCGGAGTATCTTGTCATCGGCCGCCTGCCCAGGTTGTTCGGCTCTTCCAATGAGCGCTATTTGCTCTTTGCGGAGGCTTTCGTAATGGAATGACATTCGCTGAAGCGTGTGTAAATCGCTGGCGCACGACCTCAACGCAATTTTCGACACCGGTAAAGACAGTCGCCTCCTCGCAAAGCGCATTGGATGGTGCGAAACGCAGGAGCAGTTCTGCGCTGCTCTTCGCACAGAAATATTGGGTTAACAAAAGGATGCTGGTGCGTGTTCGCTCTGCTGCCGCACGATATCGGAACCATGTCGCAAGCGGCACACGTGCTGCATATTCAGGCGAAATGCTGCCCATATCCACGACAATCGCGCTGAAGCCTCCTCCCTGCAGAAGAAGATCTGTCACACGAAGGGCCTGCTCGATTCTCGACCACGGTTTGCGAATTGCAGTTGAGTTTCGGCTCGGTCTTACCGGTGCCTGGGAGGCTGGCTCAAAGATATTCCTCTTCGATCGAACTCTATGCTGCGGCTCTGCGCAGCGCGGGGCGAACATCTCTGGCCGTATGAAATCGCTAATAGACTCGGAGAGCCCCTTTACTTCATTGCGAGGATGAGGCCCGAAACCACCACCATGCAATCCTTTTTTCGCCGGAGGGGGGTCGAGGTATTTTGGGGGGAGAGAAAATTCGTATTGCTGCGGGGACAACTCTTCATACGCGGGACTGGAAACCCCACAACGAACCCAAAGAAGCCGGGTCAAATCCACACCTGACGCGGCAGTTGATTCCGGATGTAGAGTGTCTGAGACATCGACCCAGGCGCAAACCTTGGCGCTTTGCGTCAGGCCCGCCACAAAAGAGAGCGCAAAGGCGGTCCGCCCAGAACACTCAGGGCCCACAACTTCGGTGATAGCACCCACCGGGAGACCGCCATCGAGTATCGCGTCAATGGAGACTATTCCGGTTGCCGTGACAGGGCGGATTGTCCGTGGTGGTGCTGTAAGCGCAGAGGGAATTCGGTGAGCAAGCGAGGCTTCGATCTGGTCTCGAACGATGGCGGCAGAAGGCATATGTTCGCCTAATGTTCGCCTATATGGTTTTAGGGCGTCAATGTGGCAATGCAGTGAAAATAGTGCACCGATTTCCATAACCATCTGATAAAGATGGGATATTAAATTATTTCTTTATGAAGTCCGATACCTGGCGCTGTCAGGCGGACGACTGGAATTTTAGAAGAACGCCTTCTGTAGGATCTACTGAGTGCTCGATGGACGGGCACCCTGAAATTCAATGTCCACTGAAACATCGAGGTCAAGGAACATGAGCAGGTTTAGATTATTGATGGTCGTCGCACTCTCCTTGTTTCACGGCAGCCAAGTAGCGCGGGCTCAGGAACAGCCAATCGCGATCGTCGCTGGAACCATTATCGATGGCTCCGGTAAGGTGCTTCACAACCAGACGATCGTAGTGCAGGGGGCTAAGATTATCAGCGTCGGGGGACAGATCCCACCAGGAGCGTCGGTCTACAACCTCGGCAATCTGACAGTGACCCCTGGCTTGATCGACACACACGCCCATATCATGTGGCACTTTGATAATGGCCGCCTTGCAGGTAATGGCGAGCCGCCCTTGCAGGCGATGCTTCACGCTGTGGACAATGCCGTCGTTACTCTTAATGCAGGCTTTACAACCATCCAGAGCCCCGGCGCTCCCGAGGATAAATACCTTCGAGACGCAATCGCTCGCGGCATCATACCTGGACCAAGAATTCTAACTTCGCTGCAACCGCTTACCGAAGCAAGCGGAGACCCCGATAAACTTCGTGAGTTAGTGAGGCAGCGGAAACAGGAAGGTGCAGACTTCATCAAGATATTCGCTTCGAAGAGTATTCGCGAAGGAGGAGCTCAAACGATGAGCGATGCCCAACTCCAAGCCGCTTGCGGAGAGGCAAAGAAGCTGGGATTGCGTACCCTCGTTCACGCCCACGCAGCTTCGGCAGCAAAAGCGGCGAGTCTCGCCGGATGCACATCCGTAGAACACGGTGCATTTGTTACGGATGATGTCTTCGAGCTGATGGTAAAGAATGGAACTTATTTCGATCCAAATATCGGTCTCGTTCTTCAAAATTACATTGCGAACAAGGAAAAGTACCTGGGTATCGGCAACTATAACGAAGAAGGTTTTGCCGATATGGTGAAGGGGGAATCGATCGTCCTCGAAGGGTTCAAACGTGCTCTGAAGATTCAAGGTCTTCAGATAATCTACGGTACAGACGCAGTCGCCGGCGCACACGGAAGAAACGGAGAGGAATTCATTGCGAGAATCCAACAGGGTGGACAGGACCCGATGGCAGCGTTGATCTCCGCGACCTCACTCTCTGCCAAGTCCCTGGGGCTTGGAGATCAGATCGGCACGATTGCTCCTGGAATGCAAGCTGACATTATCGCGATGGACGGCAACCCTCTTACGGATGCGACCTCTGTTCGTCGAGTAGCGTTCGTGATGAAGAGCGGTACTATCTTTAAAAACGTAGCTTCATCGCAATTCAACAAGAAGTAGGTTCTTGTTCTCCGGGCATTGGTGCGGCGCAGTGATTTATGACACAAGCGCAGTAACAGACAACAAAAGTGATCAATCTTGCAACTTCCGATAGTTCTCATTCAAGAAGCTCACAAAGGAGTTCGATGCCAGTTTTCGGTGATACCTCAAGCCGTCTGTATTTATTCCATGCTGTTGCGGTGGCCTCGGTGGCAGCCTTACTTTTTGGTCCGGCACCGCGGCTTTCTGCTCAAACACCAGCAGAGATACTCGCTCGGCCTGATGTACAGTCGGCGATGCAAGCCATTAAGACTAACGAACCCCATTTCATTAATGAGCAGATTCGCATTTGCGAAATCTCATCGCCGCCTTTTCACGAAGATAAGCGTGCTGCTGAGTTGGCACGGCTCTTCGGCGAAGCCGGCCTTAAAAATGTCCATATCGACCATGCAGGCAACGTACTTGGGGATCGCCCTGGAAGTGCGCCACATCCGCATCTTGTGATCGCGGCACACCTGGATACAGTTTTTCCTCCTGAGACAGATGTTCATGTGACCCGCGAGGGTAATCTTCTGAAGGGTCCCGGAATCGGCGATGACTGTCGCGGCCTTGCAGCGTTGTTAGCTCTCATCAAAGCGATGAATGACGCGAACCTCAAGACTCGCGGCTCTCTTACGTTTGTTGCGGATGTTGGGGAGGAAGGTCTAGGGGATGTTCGCGGTATGAAGGAGCTCTTCGGCGTTACGTTGAAGGACCAGATCGACGATTTCATATCGATTGAACCCGGCGAGGCGAACCGCGTTACGAATGGCGGTGTCGGAAGCTATCGGTATAAAGTCACATTCACCGGCCCCGGAGGCCATAGCTATGGAGCCTTCGGCATAGCGAACCCGGCGAATGCTTTGGGACGCGCTGTAGCTCATATTGCCGACCTCCAGGTACCGACAACGCCGAAGACCACATTCAATGTTGGCAGGATCGGTGGTGGGACATCGGTCAACTCGATTCCATTCGAGGCATGGTTTGAGTTCGACGAACGCTCACCTGACACCGGCTCACTCGACAACCTCGACAAACGATTTAAGGCTGCGGTGCAGGAAGGTCTCAATGAAGAAAATGCCAGATGGAAAGATAAGGGAAAACTGAGCGTGAAAGTCGATCAGATCGGAGTGCGTCCTGCGGGTCAAACTCCGATGAGCGCCGCTATCGTAAATACTGCCTCCGAATCGATCAAAGCTCTTAATTTTGGAGAACCAGAATTCAGCGCCGGTTCCTCGGACTCGAACGTTCCAATGCATCTCGGCATCCCCGCCATTACCATCGGTGGTGGCGGAATAGACAATGGCGCCCATTCGCTCAATGAGAGCGACGATGTCACTGATTCGTATAAAGGGGTTCAAAACGCCCTTTTGATCGTCTTATCAATTCTTCAATAGCCTCTGGCAAGAACATCGATTCCAAAATTAGAGGTAGGCATGTATCCGACCCCTCGGCTTTCAATCGCGAACGTTAATCAAGAATCCCACGACACGCGGCGACGAATCGCTATCAAGACTGGCTTGAGGAGTGCCTGGATGTCCCTCAGAACGAGAGATCCAAAAGTCTCACCGAGCAATTGTGCTCAATTCCGAAAGTATCTTCCGCATATCGGCTGCCTGTGGATACTTTCATTCCTCATGCCTGGTGCATCTGCTTTCGGTTATTCGGACCGTACATCGACGCCGCGAGCGACGCCTTGTACGAGCGCCACCGCCGCGTGTACCGAATGGATAAAGCTAGGCAGCGGATCAGCCCGTTCGATGGTGTATCGAACGTATTCGCTGAACGCCCGCAACGCGGACGTTCACCGCGCTTTGATCATGATTCACGGTACAAACCGCAACGCAGACCACTATTTCAGCACAGCCACGGGTGCAGCTTTTTTTGCCGGCGCACTGGAGGACACAGTCGTGATTGCGCCCAGCTTCCGGTCCTCCGACCCTGGTTGTATGGACAAGCTGCAAACGGATGAGATCAGTTGGAGTTGCCGCGGAGATAGCTGGCGGTCCGGGGGCACTTCAACGAGTAATAAGGACCTGACCTCCTTCGATTTTGTTGACGAGCTGCTGCGAAGACTGGCGGACAAGAAGGTCTTTCCTAATCTCACAGCTATCGTGATAGCTGGACATTCCGCGGGCGGGCAGTTTGTATCGCGTTACGAGATGGCGAACCACGCCCAGGACAATCTTGGTGTCGCAGTCTCCTACGTTGTCGCCAATCCATCGAGCTATGCGTGGCCAGATGCCACAAGGGTCTTGCCGATTGACGATGGATCGGCAGAGAACGCTGTCGCAGGCTGGAAAGCGGAGACGCCGCATACCAAGTTCAGCTACGGGCCCTTTGATGCGACCAAGGCTCCCGACTACGATCGCTGGCCTTACGGACTAGAAAATCGCACGACGGGGTATACCGTGAAGATGACAGACGATCAACTGAAGAAACAATTAGTCTCGCGAACTACAACGTATCTGTTGAGTCAGGTGGATACGCTACCGTTGGGTGGTTTCGATGGGTCGCCCTCGGCGATGGCTCAGGGCGCGACGCGACGGGCTCGGGGCGAGGCTTTTGTCAAATACATCAACGAGCAACTAGGGGCAAAGAGTAGCGTGATGATCATTCCAGAGTGCGGCCACAATGATCGTTGCGTCTACACTACTGCTGAGGCGCTTCCGGTAATCTTTCCAAAGCCATAACGTTCTAACCTTCCGTACCCATGAAACACTTCCAAAGCCGCTCCTCTGTCGCCGACGCTGGAGCTATCTTCACAGCAAGCCGTCGATTATCTCTTGACCAATTATTTTTCTCATAAAAGAGTTGTACAGAAAGCGGAGCGATACCAGCTTTCTTCATTCCACAACGTGCCAGTTTGAGGTTCGCTTCCATGAGGTCATCGCCCTTGCAACGTCTGCGGTGCTTGGCCCAAGATCCGCTTCGTATACAACATCGTTCCGAGTGACGGCGAAGGTCATGACGCCTGACGACCGATAATCTGCAGGATAGGCCACGAGGATGAGTTCGCCGGCGTTACTGGCGGAGCCATTTTGCCCCTTCTGCTGGGCTGTCAGAATTTTGAAGTAGTATCCGTAGAACGGACCCAGGACTTCTTCTCCGTTTGAGGAAGCACCACTAGTCTGCGCTGGTTGGGCGTTGATGAGAGAGCGGGCATAGTGAACGACTCGGTCAGCTTCCGTCGTGTTGCTTCCCGGCTGCTTGCCCGACTGGATAAGCGCGTGGCTGGTATCAATCGCGGTGTATTCATTTGCTCCTAACCGGCGGAAGCGAATCTCCTTGGCACCAGCCTTGGGATCGAAATACCACACTGATGCCTTTGACACTATCGGGACCGGGAATGGCCAGTTTTCAGCGCCGACGTAAACGAGTGTGGTCCCGTCAGATTCCCGCACCAGCCGATGCATCTGTTGGTATTTGCGGACGAATTGCTGGCGGTCGATCTTGTCTTCGGCTTCATCACCTGAGGAGACGAGCTCCTTGCCTCCGGCCAGGATGTGCACCAGGGCCTGCTCATTACCACTTTGGGCGGCGAGGAAAAGAGCATAACTCGCCGCTTCGGCAGAGGGAAATGTTTGCTGTGCCGGTCCCTGCGCGAAGGATGACGGGGTGCAGCACGCAATCAAGATAGCCAGTCCGACTGTAGCTGCTTGGGTCAAACGAAATCCTCCGCCTATTGCAAAGGTTTTATTGGCGCCGTGCATGATTGTTTCCCTCCATAGATGCATTTTGTAGTGTCCTTCGTGAATAAGGAGGGTGAACTACCTTCGCCCCCCGCCTCCATGGAACCCGCCGCCATGAAAGCCTCCGCCGAAGCTCGACCGTCCACGGAAGGAGTTCGCCATGGTGGTGCCTCCATGATTAAAACCGCTGAATGCCCCGGAACGCATACCCGGTTGGCTGTGTGCTCCGGCGAATCCACTCTGTCGTCCTGCGGACCCTCTTGAAGGCGCGCCGTCATGGAAGCCGGCAGCATGATTCACGCCACTAAACCCGTGGCCGAAATTGTTGTGATTTACGAATGTTCTGCTATGAGAGACGTAGGTGCTGTGGTTATAAATTACTGTCCGGTTGTGCCAGTCGAATCCCCAATGACCCCACCCCCACCCAAACCCACCGAAGAAACCCAGCCCGAATCCCACGCCAAAACCAATTCCTGGTCCAGCGAGATAGAGCCCCGGATACGGATACCAACCGGGCCACACTCCGAGTGGTGCGCCATACACGAGCCACGGATCGTATTGCGGGACGTAGACAACATCAGGGTTGGCGGGTTCGATCGTGATCGTTTGCCCTTGTGTTGCTACGTTCTCTTGTGGAGTGCTTTTTAGATTCCCCGATTTCTGCGCACGACCACGCATGACCTGCACTGCATCCATCACATCTTTCTGCTGGTTGACATAGGCATCTCCGAGCGATGAGGTCCAGGAAAGGTTCTTATCCATGTTGGCAAGCACCGACGGAAATTGCGCCAGGGCTTTTACGCTCGGATCCCACGACTGCTTATCCACCTCGTCAGCCAACTTCTTTCCCTTGAGGTCGGTATGCTGTTGCATCCATCGGTCAGCTTCCACAATTTCAGCAGGGTAGGTTGCGGCGGCCAGGATTTGTGCGACCAGCGCGTCCGGATATAAGGCAATCGGGGCTACAAGCTGCTGCAACTGTTCGGGCGTCTGCTGCACGGCCTGCGGTGGCGGCGGTACCGCACTCTGGTCTGTTTGATGAGCAAATCCTTCAGGCGCACTCACTAACACAAGTGAAACCGACAATAAAAGCGCTATGCCCCGCCTTAATAAGGTCATCATAAATTCTCCATGCCTGACGACGATCCTGCAGTATCATTCCGCTGCTCGTTCTACGGTCTGTCAAAAAGACATCAAGCGTCTCTGCCGAGAGCTGGACGCGATCCTTGATTTCAATCGCACCCCGATCAGAGGCGCCGCCCTCTCTTATAAGCATCTGCAATGCCAATCCTGATGCGTTTTTAGCGAGCCGCGCACACTCACCTAATTGGTTCTCTCTCCATATACTTCGCGGTGAGAACTCGCCAATCGTTCGTCTACGAGGGGGAGTTGTTGATCTCCATCGTGTCGGCAATGCGCCGAACTGCGACGAATCGCCGACGCATAGGACCAGCTAATGTCGGCAAATCGACACCGGTCATTGTGGCCTCGCGTGCAAACTCAAGCGGCGCCCACGAGGATGGCCATAGAAGCAATATCCATTTCATTCATTTACATGCAGAATGTGCTCTTTGCCCTCTTTGGCATCGCGAATGCAGTCAGAGTCCGTCAGCGAGAACATCGCCAATAACGACCTGCTGTTCTTGAGTTTTTTAGCCGCGCACAAACTTGTTGTTGAACTTAACGTGATTGACTCGCCATTTGCAGAACTGACTTGATACGACAACAAGGGATCCGGTACTCCGGCAATAGCTGCTCGCGTGAGAGTGACTGTCACAGAGGCGGAGGAGGGTAGGTTCCACGGGTCCGGAACAGTCACAAGTAGCCTGCTGTAGAACAGCACGCGGGAGACAGGGTTATGTGGATCGTTCGTTTTGCCCTGAAGAGGCCGTATACGTTCGTCATTGTCGCGCTGCTGATCGCGATCTTCGGCGTGGCCTCGATCCTGACGACGCCCACCGACATCTTGCCGGACATTGATATTCCAATCGTGAGCGTCATCTGGAGCTACAGTGGGATGGATGCGGATGACATGTCCAAGCGCATCGTCGGAATCTTCGAGCGGGCGCTGCCGACATCAGT
>Ga0209624_10001468_pt1 | contig 18427 bp, 17 predicted proteins | sample JacPinW_OM2H0_O1_FD_188565 | JGI IMG/M metagenome (GOLD analysis project Ga0209624, IMG submission 188565) | Forest soil microbial communities from Algoma, Ontario, Canada - Jack Pine, Ontario site 1_JW_OM2H0_O1 (SPAdes) (version 2) | ecosystem: Environmental > Terrestrial > Soil > Boreal...
ATAGCATTCGCAGCTGCGTTTTTCCAACCCCGGACGGTCTGTCACTGTGATGTGACCGCGTGCGTATCGAATTAATCCCGCTTGTTGCAATTTGAGCGCGCCCTCGGTCACGCCTTCGCGGCGCACCCCCAGCATGTTGGCAATCAGCTCCTGCGTCATCACGAGTTCATCGCCTTTCAACCGATCCAAGCTCAGCAGCAACCATCGGCATAATTGTTGATCCAAGGAATGGTGACGGTTGCAAACCGCGGTCTGCGACATCTGAGTAATCAGAGCTTGGGTATAGCGCAGCAGCAGGTGCAACACGGGACCGGCCTGGTTGAATTCTTCTTCCAAAAACTCCGCATTGAGCCGAAGACTATGGCCCGCACTTTGCACCACTGCGCGGCTGGGAGTGGATCTTCCTCCCATGAACCGAGATATTCCCACGATGCCCTCATTGCCGACGACCGCAATCTCCGCGGACGCGCCGTTTTCCATGACATACAGCAGCGAGACGATCGCGGTGGTAGGGAAATACACATGGGTCAACGTAGCCCCCGACTCGTATACCACTTGGGAAAGAGGTAGCTCTACCGATTCCAGGTGCGGTATCCAGCGGTCCCTGACGGAGGTCGGAAGCGCAGACAATAAAAAGTTTTTTCCGAGATCACGAAAATCGATGATACAGGCCTCCCTGGCGACTCGCCGCAGAGTGTACCGTTGCGTCATCACTCTGCTCAACGCTGTGTATCCGATTCTATCTGCTTTGTGCGGTAGCGAACAAACGAAAAAAAACTGTCCTGTTACCGCAGTGCCGAAAGGGCGGCCAACATTGTCAAGGCGAGAAGTCGGCTTAACGCACCTCAGGCTTTAAATGCGCGACAACAGCGTTCGAACGCGCAATCCTCTCCGGCAGCAATACTGTTCGCCAATTGTAGGGTGAAAAATGCATGTATACGTATGGGTACCGGAGTTTCCTGCCACGAATATCCACGTACCGGTCGGCGCGACGCTGTGCGAATCATGAAGGGACTATGCTGAGGGCCGGACCCAATGAGTCACAGGGAGTGTCTTTCGATGTGGCCAGCATTCAATAACATCATGCGCGTCATCTCAACGCTGATCGGTATCGCGATGATCCTGATGGGAACTGTGTGGATCCTTCAGGGCTTTAACTTAGCGTTTCGAGTCGGATTCATGGTGGGCAATTATCATTGGGCGATTTATGGCACCCTCCTGGCGCTGGTGGGCATCGCCGAAATCGTCTGGAGCAATACCAGACAGAAAGCCCGCTGATCCCTCCAGGATAAGGACTTGGGTGCCGACTACTCCGTCAGCGGGTGGCCTTTGGGTAGTTGGTGCGCATACCAAGTCGCGAGCCGATGCCGAATCGTCTTTTCACTCACTTGATCCTCCGGCATCGGCGCAATCACTTTGTCGTGGACCAGCAAGCGATAAACATACAATGCTTTATCGCTGGCCGAATCGGTCGCCTCGAATTCAACCGCCTTGCGGCCTTCTGCATACTTGACACCGGCGAGCAGCGCCGCCTTGAACAATTCCGATTCGTGCTTGAGTTTTTTCACTGGCGGGCGGGCGTGAGACGAATATGATCTTCCGCATCGCGTTCGACGGCGGCGCGGCTGAACCTGAGCGGCACGTAGGATCCTTCGGCCCACATCGGGAACAAATCGCGATAGTGCGCGCTCATGGGGTCGTCCGACTGACCGGGCGTGTTCACCACCACTGAATCATCCCACGCCCCCACATCCATCACCATGCGCACCGAGGCGCCGGCGATCACGGAGAAGTCGGTCGGCCGGTAGGCCTGAGCGCGCGGCGTGGAAGCCGAGCCCGGGATTTCCAGCGGCCCGACCGAAATCTGCGCGCGCAACTCACGGTCGGCCAAGACGGCGATGGCCGGTTCGAATGTCGCGTGGTGCAGCCGGCCCCAGCCCCAAGAAGTCATGGTTGGTCCCAACAGTTGCTTCAGCTCCGCGAGCGCGGCTTTCAGACTTTCCAATAAGATGGCGTCGCGTGCGGCGCTGGGATTCGCGCCCAGCGCCGCATCGGGGTGTTCAAGATAGTCGATTACCGCCGCCAGATGCGCATCGCCGATGAGTTTGCGCGCCGCTTCCGGCGTGGCTCTCGCCACCGTCGCCCTGCCCAGGTGTTTCGTCGCCCACACCTCGTAGATCGCGGCAGCCGTGCTGGACGTGCTTTCCTCGTGGTTCCATGCCTTAAGCAATGCGAGCGCTTGCGAGAGCTCGGCATCAGGCGAGGACAAGGACCCCAGCAGCGCGACAGCGCGCCGCGACTGAGTGCTCACCGCATCCGTCTGAATGGCCATCGAATCGGCCAGGGTCAACTTCGCTTTGGCGCCCAGCAGCTCATTGATGCGATCGATGCGCGATCGGTCGGTCCATTCGAACGCAATCCTGTTCTGCTCATTCGGGAACCCGGCGGGCAAGTTCATTTCGTTGGCAGTCGCCAAAAAACCCTCGGCCGGATTGAGCCGCGAGGGCAGTACATCCTTGCCGTGGAAACCGGCCCATTCATAACGACCGTCTCCCGGCACCGGCATGAGTCCGTCCCAATTCTTGCGAACCGGAGCGCGACCCGCGGCGGCCCAGCCGATGTTTCCTTTAACATCGGCATAGACGATGTTCAGCGGCGGTGAACCCCAGGCGTTGCCTGCCGCCTTGAAGTCGTCCCAAGTCTTCGCCGTGAGCAGGCGCGAGGAGCCGAAATAGCCCGAGAGGCCGGGTTCATTCCACACGGTGCGCATGGCGAACGCACGTTTGTTCGCAGCATCCACGGCCATCACCGGCCCGTGACGGGTGAAGCGCAGCTCGACATCGCGAGAAGGACTGCCCTTCACATCAATCGTCTCGCGGACCAATTTCATTTTTTCCCAACCGGACTTGTAGCGGTAGCTGTCCGGATCACCCGGCTTTAACTCATAGACATACAGGTCTTCTTGGTCGATCGCGAATATCGTGATACCGAAGGCGATATCGGCATTGTGCCCAATCGAAATCCCCGGCAGCGCAGGTTCGCCCGCACCAATGATGTCGAGCCCGGGCGCGTTCAGGCCCACCAGGTAGCGCAGCGAGGGTACGCCGAGCTGACGATGCGGATCGTTGGCAAGAATGGCGCGGCCGGTTGCGGTGTGCGATGGCGCAATCACCCAGTTGTTGGAACCTTCCATGGACTGCGCATCGATCGCCGAAGTCAATTCCCTCTCGGGCGAAAGTTCGGCGTGCTGTTCTTTTCCGGCAAGGGTGTTGAAATCCACCTGCTTGGTGGCCAGCAAATAATCCTTCAGGACATCGGCGGGCACATCGCAGGGATTGAGGCCCGGAGGGATCACCATGTTGTGGCCCTCGGGTTCGATCTTTCGACGCAGCCGATCCGCTTGGAGGCCGGCTGCGCAAACGACGCGGGCGCGCGCGACTTCCTGCGTGATGTTCGACACCAGCGCATGACTGCGGATGCGCAGCACATCCTCAGGCAGCCAGGTATCGGGCAGGCTGTCCGTCAGCTTGAATTCGAACGGCAACGGCTTGTTTCCGCTACGCACCTCGGCGACGTAGGCGTTCACGCCTTCGACAAAGGCGGCGACCCAGGCATGCGAATTGGGCGCATACGAGCCCCACTCCTTTTCCATATCGCCGCGGTAGAGGAACAAGCGCGCTGCGCGATCTTGATCGATGTAGGCCGTCCCTAAGGATTTCGACAGCAATCCCAGGCCGCGCTTGCGCCACAGGTCGATCTGCCAAAGACGATCGCGCGCAGCGTTGTAGCCCTGCAGGAAAAAGGCGTCGCGCACGTTGGCGGCAAAGATGTGCGCGATACCCCAATGGTCGATCACGATGTCGGCCGGAGCGCCAAGACCCGCGACCTGCCAGCTCTGTTCGCGCACCGCCGTTGAGGCGGCGGCCACGGTCTGGGCGCCAGCCGGTGAGGTCAGGTGAAGCGCAATCACCATCAGTGCGAAACCCGTCCCGCTTAAGGACCTCATCCTTGCCTCCGGCATCGTTGTTTCATCGTCGTCCACACTAAAGTTTTAAAGGTTGGCCTTGCATGCTTCGCTTGTCAAAGGTCCTGCAGGTGCATGAGAGGCAGCCGCGCCGTGCGTTTTATGGTCGCGAGCACCACGCTCGACTGCATGTCGCGAACGTTTGGCACCCGTATGAGTTTCTTGAGGACTACGTTGCTCAAGGCATCCAAGTCCTTGCCATAGACTTCGAGAATGAAGTCGTAGCTTCCCGTCATCGCGAAGCACTTGGTCACTTCGTCCATGAGTTGAATTTCACGCTCGAATCTCGCCACCGTTTCGTCGGTGTGCTCGGTTAACTTGACTTGGACTATGGCCAGCACCGCGAGTCCTACGCGAGCCGGATTGAGCACGGCCGTGTAGCCCTCGATTGCCCCTGCGGACTCCAGCGCTTTGATGCGGCGTGCACAGGGAGTCGCCGATAACCCGATGGATTCGGCGAGGTCTACCACGGACAGGCGCCCATCACGTTGCAGTGCGTCGAGTATTTTGGCGTCAAAGCGATCAAACTTCATATTTCAAGCGTTAAGTGACGATTTATTAGGGATTATCACCAATAATACCTCAAAAACTTAGTTTTTTTGGCGATTCTTGTCTAGGTGGGTAGATTAGTCTTTCACCATGGTTGCAAGCCCCCAACAGATGACGCAGGCACCTAAGCTCAAGGCCATGGATTGGCGTGCGGTGCTGCGCCATGTTGCCGTGTCGCGGGCACTGGACGATTTGGAAGAATTCACGCTGTTGCGCGACCGCAAGGTCCTCTATCAATTCTCCGCGCGAGGGCACGATCTCACCCAAGTGCTATTGAGCACCCAGCTCACCGGTTCGCAAGATGGCGTGGGCGGATACTATCGATCGAGACCACTCTTGCTAGGCTTGGGACTTGCGCTGGAAGAGGCCTTGGCGTCAACCATGATGCGGGCCGGCGGTATGAGCGATGGGCGTGATATTGGCGTGGTGTTCAACATGCCGCGCAAAGTGGGGCCGTGCGTCCTGCCGGTCTGCGGCGGCGTGGGCGCTCAATACACACCGGCGGTGGGATGGGCTCAAGCGCTGCGTTATCGCGCCGCGCAGCTCGGCGATCAGGCCTGCAGAGACAGTATCGCTGTGGCGCACGGTGGCGAAGCCTCTACGGCGACCAACGGGTTCTGGGCTGCTTTGAATATTGTCACCACCGAACGACTGCCCTTCTTATTCTTTATCGAAGACAACGGCTACGGAATTTCGGTCCCCTCCCGACAGCAGACTCCCGGCGGCAACATTGCGCGAAATCTCGAGAGCTTTCGGGGGCTTCGCGTACTCGATGGTGACGGATCGGATCCGGCGGCCGCCGCCGCCCTGATCGAGAACGCCGTCGCCGGCGTGAGATCCGGTGATGGTCCGGCTCTGATCAGGCTCGTCGTGCCCCGCCTGTCGGGCCATTCCGGACAGGACACTCAGACCTATAAGAGCCCGAGTGAAATTGCCGACGAAAAGGCGCGAGATCCACTGGCGAAGCTGCGCGGCCAATTGGTACCGCACACGATTTCCGCCGCCGACTGGGATCAAGAAATGGCCGAAGGCCGCGCGGCTGTTGCGCAGGCGCTGGCCAAAGTTGAGGGGCGCGCGGCGCCTACGCCTGCGCGCATTCAGCGCTATGTGTTTTCCGAGCTCGGCGCCGACGGCGCCATCGATCTACAGCAGCAAGGCGGAATACGCTGCGCGGGCGTCGTGCCGTCACCCGGCAGTGAGCGGCCCCACCCGGAAGGTCCGCGCATCAACTTGGTGACCGCGGTACGCCGCACGCTGGAGCATGAGCTCGCAACCAATCCGCGCATGTTGGTCTTCGGCGAGGACGTCGGCCGCAAAGGCGGCGTGCACGCGGCAACCCTGGGACTGCAGGACAAGTTCGGCGCGGACCGGGTATTCGACACCAGTCTTTCCGAGGAAGGCATCATCGGCCGCGCGGTCGGCATGGCGGCGGCCGGCCTAATGCCGGTGCCGGAAATTCAATTCCGCAAGTATGCAGATCCCGCTGCCGAGCAGCTCAATGACTGCGGCACCATGCGCTGGCGTACGGTCAATCGATTCGCGGCTCCGATGGTGGTGCGCATTCCGGGCGGATTTTTCAAATGCGGCGACCCGTGGCACAGCCAATCGAACGAAGTGCAGTGGCTGCATGGCGTTGGCTGGCGACTGGCCATGCCATCGAATGCGCAGGATGCGGTGGGATTGCTCAGAAGCGCCTTGCGCGGCAACGACCCCACAATATTCTTCGAGCATCGATCATTGCTCGATTCCGCTTCAGCGCGGCGTCCGTATCCCGGCGACGACTTTGTGCTGCCGTTCGGCAAAGCCAGTCTGCTGCGTGAGGGCACGACGCTGACGGTGGTGACGTGGGGGGCCATGGTGGAGCGCTGCGAGCAGGCCATCGATGCCGCTGGCCACGCAGTCGACCTCTTGGACTTGCGCACGCTCTGTCCCTGGGACCGCGAGGCGACGCTGGCGTCGGTGCGCAAGACCCGCCGCTGTCTGATCGTTCACGAAGACACGATGACGGCCGGGTTCGGCGCGGAAATCGCGGCGGTACTCGCCAAAGAGACCTTCTTCGATCTTGACGCGCCCATCGAGCGGCTCGCGATGCCGGATATCCCGAGTCCGCACAACCCTGTGCTGCTCGACGCCGTGCTGCCCAGTGTCGAGACCATTACCCGGTCAATCATCAACCTGTCTGAAATCTAATCTAAGCATGAGCCGCATTGAAGACGTGCTGGCGCCGCCGAATGCGGAAGGAACCCGCGCCACGATCTTGCGCTGGTGCAAGGCAGTCGGCGATACGGTCATCAAGGACGAGCCCTTGCTGGAACTCGAGACCGACAAAGTCACGGTAGAGATACCCGCGCCGGTCAGCGGCACATTGATAGAAGTACTCAAGGCCGTGGACGCCGAGGTCAGCCCCGATGAAGTGCTCGCGCGGTTGAGATTGGCGGGCGAATCGGCGTCGCTGGCAGAAATTGGCGCCTCTGGGGTTGCACCTAAGATTGACACGCCGGCGGCGGCTCGGGCCGCAGGCGGCAGTCAGTCCGGCGACCACCGTGAGCCTTTGAGCCCGTCGGTGAGGCGGCTGCTGCGCGAGCATTCGATTGCGGCGGGCGACATCAACGGCACCGGCCGCAACGGCCGGGTGACCGCCCAAGACGTGACACGCCATGTATCGCGAACCGCAGTCCCGCGCGCCTCGGTACCTAAGATTGCACCCGAGCCGGCGCGCGAAGCCGCGGACACGCTGGTTCCGCACACTGCCATTCGACGGCGCGTGGCCGAACACATGGTGCGCAGTCTCGCCGATGCGCCGCATGTCACCACGCTGTTCGAGGCGGATCTCACGCGCGTGCTCAAGCATCGCTCCTTGCATGCGCTTGAGTTTGAGTCGCGAGGCACGCGACTGACACTGACCGTGTATTTCATCAGCGCCTGCGTGCGTGCGCTGCGCGCGCACCGGGAAGTCAACGCCACATTCACCCAAGACGCGATGCAGTTGCACCGGGACGTGAACATCGGCATCGGCACGGCGCTGGGGACCAAAGGATTGATCGTGCCGGTCATTCACCGCGCTCAAGACTTAAGCTTGTTCGACATCGCCCAACGTCTCAATACGTTGGTGGAAAGTGCGCGCGCGGGCCGGCTCGCGCCGCAGGATGTGCGCGGCGGCACTTTCACGATCTCGAATCATGGCGTCGGCGGCAGCCTGCTCGCGGCGCCCATCGTCATCAATCAGCCGCAGGTGGCGATTCTGGGTGTCGGCAAGGTTCAACGCCGCGTCTGCGTTGTCGAGGCAGGCGGCAGCGAATCCATCGCCGTGCGCTCCATGTGCTATCTGACCTTGACGATCGACCATCGCGCGCTGGATGCATTCCAGGCAAACGCTTTCTTAGAGTCGGTCGTGAGGACGTTGGAGCAGTGGCCCGATTCCGCCGAACCGCTGCATGACTGATGGGTCCGCTGCCGGCAGTGGGCCCGCGAGTGTTGCCGCAACACTCGACAAATAAATTTCGGAGGGTATAAACACCCTCGCATATATGTCGCGGCACACGGTGGCAGCCTGCGCTCCGGACCAATCAGCCCGCAGCAGCTGCGCCGGCAACAGCGGGTCGCGCAGATGCAAACGCCGATATTCGTGAATCAACAGGGTGCGCAGGAGAAAACAGTCTCGCGGCTCGTATTCTCGCCGGCGTTCAAGCTCGGCCGCTGCAGGACCAAAGCGCTTGACGAAGCGCTGATAGCGAAGCCCAAGATCGTCAAGATCCCATCCCAGCTGAATGAGTTGCTGCGGCGCGTCGTCCTCAGCCAGCGCCGCATCAAACGCGATCACTTTGGACAGCAATCCCGCCGATCGTCGCTGCGAGCGCAAGGTTCGCGAATCAAATTCCGGATGCGCAAAAACAGTGGCGGAGATCTCGCCGAACCCGCGCCAGACCAATTCCTCGCGGATGGCACGCCGCTTGGGCGCGGGCATCGGCGGTACGACGATCAAGGTCCATCGGCCCGACCACTGAGTGTCAGGTTCGCTGTAAATGCGCTTCGTCGCTTCGGCGAAGCGTTCGCGACCGTTCTTCGACAACCGATACTCGCTGAGCTTGCCCTCACGGCGCCCCTTGAGCCAGCCATCATGAACGAGCCGGGTAGTCGCTGTGCGCACCAGCCGCTCATTCAGCCCAAACGGCGCCGCCAAGTCGATCAGGCTGCCCAGAGCAACGGCGCCGCCCCGCGGCATGATGGCGTCCCCAAACAGGGTCACGATGAGCGATCCGCCGCGCAAAGGGCGCTGCCGGCGAAAACGAGCAACCAGTTCGGCAGCGGCAGTGGAGGTGTTGGTGGCCATATGCGTCGCCTGAAGAGCGCCGACTGTTATGACACAAAAATAATTGCGTTTCCACATTTATTGTATCACAATAATGCAATCGGCCATCAGCGGAGGCAGAAGCATGTACACGCAAGGCTTGGATGCGAAAACCGACGACGCCGCGGCGCCGCTCGACGAAAGCGCACTCGAACAGCGCTTCCTGGCGCGTGTGGACGCCGAGGAAAAAATCGAGCCCAAGGACTGGATGCCCGCCCGCTACCGCAATACCTTGATCCGGCAGATCTCCCAGCACGCACACTCCGAAATCGTCGGCATGCTGCCCGAAGGGAACTGGATCACGCGCGCGCCCACCTTGAAGCGCAAGGCGATTCTGATTGCCAAAGTCCAGGATGAGGGTGGACACGGCGCGTATCTGTACAGCGCCGCCGAGACACTCGGGGTGAGCCGCGACCAGCTGGTCGAGCAATTGTTATCGGGCAAGGCCAAGTATTCGAGCATCTTCAATTATCCAACCCCGACTTGGGCCGACGTCGGCGCCATCGGTTGGTTGGTCGACGGCGCCGCCATCATGAATCAGATCCCGCTATGCCGTTGCTCGTACGGCCCGTATGCACGCGCCATGGTGCGGGTGTGCCGCGAAGAAAGTTTCCATCAGCGGCAAGGTTACGACCTGATGCTTCACTTAGCGCGTGGCACGCCCGATCAGAAGCGCATGGCGCAGGAGGCGCTGAATCGTTGGTGGTGGCCGGCACTCATGATGTTCGGTCCCTCCGATGCCAATTCGACGCATACGGGCGACTCGCAGCGCTGGAAAATCAAGCGTTTCTCAAATGACGAATTGCGGCAAAAGTTTGTCGACTTTACCGTGCCGCAAGCAAACTTTCTGGGCCTCACGGTTCCTGACCTCAAGCTGCGCTGGGACGAATCCAAACAGCAGTATGAATTCGGACCGATCGATTGGAGCGAGTTCGATCAAGTTTTAAAGGGCAATGGGCCATGCAATGCGGAGCGCATTGCCGCGCGCCGCAATGCGCATGCCGCGGGAGCCTGGGTTCGCGAGGCGGCGAGCGCTTATGCCGCGAAGCAGCGTCAGCCTGCCGCGAGTGCCGCGGCTTAAGGTCGCATTGGGAGGTATCGATGGAAGATAAGCGTCAGTGGCCTTTGTACGAAGTGTTCATCCGCGCCCGAGGCGGTCTTGATCACAAACACGTCGGCAGCTTGCACGCGGCCGATGCACGCATGGCCGTCGATCACGCTCGCGACTTGTACACGCGCCGCCAGGAAGGAGTCAGCATCTGGGTGGTGCCCTCCACGGCCATCGTTGCCTCCGATCCCACCGAGACCGATTCTTTGTTCGAACCGGCGCGCGACAAGATCTACCGTCATCCTACGTTCTATGAGATTCCCGACGAGGTTAAGACCTTATGAGCTTGGGCTCACCCGCGGTAGACGTGCACACGGCCGACGCGCAGTCGCTGTTTCACTATGTGCTGCGCCTCGGCGACTTGAGCTTGGTCCTCGGACAGCGGCTGGGAGAATGGGTGGGTCATTCGCCGGCGCTGGAAGAGGATTTGGGCGTGGCCAATATTGCGCTGGACTTGATCGGCCAGGCGCGGCTGTTGCTGACGTATGCCGGTGAGGTCGAAGGCCGCGGCCGCGACGAGGACAAGCTGGCCTACCTGCGCGAACAGGGCGCGTATTTCAACGCGATACTGGCTGAGCAACCGAACGGCGATTTTGGTCAGACCATTGTTCGGCAAGTATTGATCGATGCGTTTCAGCTGGAACTGTACGAGCGAATGACGAACTCGCTCGATGAGCGCTTGGCGGCGATCGCCGCAAAATCCGTCAAGGAAATTCGCTATCACCTGCGCTATAGCAGCGGCTGGCTGGTGCGTCTCGGCGACGGAACCGAGGAAAGCCACGCTCGAGTTCAGTCAGCCCTCGAGCTACTTTGGCCCTACACCGTAGAATTGTTCGCCGAAGACGATTTGGACCGCCTGATGGCCGACAGCGGGATTGCGCCGCGGCTGTTGGAAGTTCATGACGCCTGGGTCCGGCGCATCGCGGCGATATTGACCGAAGCGACGTTGCAGCTTCCTCAAGATCGGCCCCATGCCTGGCATGGCAAGCGCGGCCAACACAGCGAGCATCTTGGCTACATACTCGCCGAGATGCAGTATCTGCAACGCGCTTATCCGGATGCACGCTGGTGAGCACGGTGCTGCCGGACGTGGATGAGCGGGTTGCGCTGGTCTGGAACGCTCTTTGCGCCGTTCCGGATCCTGAAATTCCCGCCGTCAACATCGTAGAGCTGGGCCTCATTCGTTTTGTGAAAACGCGGGCCGACGGAATTCTCCAAGTGGGTCTTTCTCCGACCTATGTCGGTTGTCCGGCAACCGAAGTCATCCGAGGCTCGGTCACAGAGGCCCTGAAGGCAGCCGATATCGGCGATTTCGAAGTGACCCAGGTGTTGTCGCCGGCGTGGACCAGCGACTGGATCTCGGCGGAAGGCCGCCGCAAGCTCCACGCCTACGGCATCGTGCCTCCGGAGCGCACTGTATCCAACATGCGCGATGTGTTGCGCGCGAATCGGCCAGTGGCGTGTCCCCGCTGTGATTCTGTCGATACCGAAACCTTGAGCCAGTTTGGCTCAACTCCATGCAAGGCGTTGCATCGCTGCCGCGCCTGCCTTGAACCTTTCGAATATTTCAAGTGCATCTGACATGGCCGCTTTGAGTTTCCATCCTTTGAAGGTGACATCGGTAGAACGCGTGGCGGAAGATGCAACCTGCGTGACCGTGGACATTCCTGCGGCGCTGCGCGAGGCATTCACCCACCACGCGGGGCAATACGTTACCGTGCGGCGCAAAATCAACGAACGCGATGAATTGCGCACCTATTCCATCGTCACGGCGCCGGGCGGCAGCGCTCTCAAACTAGGCATCCGCATGCAGACCGGCGGACGCGTATCCGGTGACATCGCCGTCAATTTGCGCGCCGGTGACGCGCTCGATGTGGGCACGCCGATGGGCCGATTTCGCACCGCCATCGATCCGAAGCGCCGGTTCTCCTATGTAGCCTTCGCGGCCGGCAGCGGCATCACTCCCATACTCTCGCTCGCGGCGGACATCCTGGCGAGGGAACCGCAAAGCCGCTTCACACTGGTTTACGGCAACCGCAGCATTTCCAGGACCATGTTTCTCGAGGAAACGCTCGCTCTGAAAAATCGCTACCTGGACCGCGTGTCATTGCACTTTGTCATGAGCCGCGAACCGCAACAGACGGAATTGCTCAACGGCCGAATCGATGGCAAGAAAGTCGCCGAGCTCGCCAATCACATTCAGATTTCGGGCGCCGATGAGTACCTGATCTGCGGTCCCGGCGATATGGTGGATGAGGTGCGAAAAGCGCTGAAAACATTGAATAGCGCCGCTGCGATTCGCTTCGAACGCTTTGCGACGGCAAACTCGCGACCCTTGGAAATTCTGACCAAACAAAACGACGTACCGCCCGCGCCGCAGGAAGTACTGGCGACGATCTCCGTGGTGATGGACGGCCGGCGCCGAAGTTTTCCGATGGCGCCGAGCGATCCGTCGGTACTGGATGCCGCGGAACGGGCGGGACTGGCACTGCCGTTCTCATGCCGTTCGGGTATCTGCGCGACCTGTCGCGCGCGCATCACCGAGGGCGCGGCTGTGATGACGCACAATATTGCGCTGGAGCGATGGGAAACCGATCTGGGTTTCGTGCTGTGCTGCCAGGCCCGGCCCACCACGGCCACGCTCGAAATCAGCTACGACCACAAATAGTTCGACTTACACTGCGGGGAAAGGCATGTCATACGAGACCATTTTATTCGAGGTGGACAGCGACATCGCTCGGCTGACGTTGAATCGGCCCGACAAGCTCAATAGTTTCAATACGCAAATGCACCGCGAGGTTCGTCAGGCACTATCGAGCGCGTCCTCGAGTGGCGCGCGGGTCCTGGTGTTGTCGGGTGCCGGCCGTGGGTTTTGCGCCGGCCAGGATTTGGGCGATCGCGCGGTGGCGCCCGGCTCGGAGGGTGTCGACCTCGGCGAGTCACTGGAGAACCGCTACAATCCCTTGGTGCTGACTCTGCACAATCTGCCGATGCCCGTCATCGCCGCGGTCAATGGCGTGGCCGCCGGCGCCGGCGCGAACATCGCACTGGCGTGCGACATCGTGGTCGCGGCACGCTCCGCAAGCTTCGTACAGGCGTTTTCCAAACTTGGATTGATTCCGGATTCCGGAGGAACGTGGATTCTGCCGCGGCTGGTCGGCAGCGCACGCGCCATGGGTCTTGCGCTGCTCGGCAACAAGCTGCCGGCAGAGCAAGCCGCCGCCTGGGGAATGATATGGCAATGCGTCGAGGACACGGAGCTCGCCGGCGCAGTCGATGCGCTGGCGCGGCAATTTGCCGCGGCACCGACGCGGGGCCTCGCGGCGACCAAGGCCGCGCTGCGGCGCAGCTGGCGGCACACATTCGCCGAGCAACTGGACATCGAACGCGATGTCCAGCGCGATCTTGGGCATTCGAGCGATTACGCAGAAGGCGTGGCGGCGTTCACCGAGAAGCGTGCGCCCCACTTTACCGGTCGCTGACATGACGCATGACATCCAAGCCGCGGGCGACCCGGTGCGCCTCGCGCAGGCCGCAGTTCAGGCGCTGTACCGCACCGATCGCGCATCGCAGGGCTTGGGGTTGGAAATCATTGACGTCGCGCCGGGACGCGTCCGCGTCGAAATGACCGTGCGGCCGGATATGGTGAACGGCCACGGCATGTGCCACGGCGGGATCATCTTTACGTTGGCTGACAGCGCCTTTGCATTTGCCTGCAATTCGCATGGCGAGCCCATGGTGGCGGCCGGTGCCAGCATAGATTTTCTTGCGCCTACGCAAAGCGGTGAGCGCGTGACGGCCACCGCCACGGAAGTGAGCCGAACGGCACGCAACGGCATCTATGACGTGTGCGTCACCAAGTCCTCCGGCGAGACGGTTGCACATTTCCGAGGACGCTGCTCGCGTCTTCGCGTTTCCACACCCAACGAGGCCGTGCGATGAATTTGCAGAGTTATGTTTGTGGGCGCTGGCAAAGCGGCGAGGGGCATGGCGTCGCGATGCGTGATGCTACGACCGGGAAAGTGGTCGCGACGGCCTCGTCGGCCGGGCTCGATTTCGCCGTTGTCCTCGCCCACGCTCGCGAGGTGGGCGGCCCCGCGCTTCGCGAATTGACGTTTCACCAGAGGGCCACGCTCTTAAGAGCGCTCGCCAAAAAGCTTTCGGAAGTCAAAGAAGAATTCTACGCGCTGTCCTTTTGCACCGGCGCGACGCAAAACGACGCATTGATCGATATCGACGGCGGCATCGGTACCGTATTCGCCTTCGCCGGCAAGGGCTCGCGCGAATTGCCGAACGCGCATGTCTACATAGACGGCGACGTCGAGGGGTTGTCCAAAGGCGGCACCTTCGTGGGCCAACATCTCTACGTGTCGCGCGAAGGCGCGGCGGTCCACATCAATGCGTTTAATTTCCCCGTGTGGGGAATGCTGGAGAAGCTTGCACCGACGATACTCGCGGGCATGCCGGCCATCGTCAAACCCGCAACGGCCACGGCCTACCTGACCGAACTCGTCGTGCGGCGCATGATTGAATCGAAGATATTGCCGGAAGGCGCCCTACAACTGGTGTGCGGCAGCCTGGGCGATCTGTTCGATCATTTAAACTGCCAGGACACCGTTTCTTTTACCGGCTCCGCGCACACCGCGGCACGGTTGCGCGTTCATCCCACTGTCATTCGACACGCAGTGCCCTTCATCGCGGAAACCGATTCGCTCAATTCCAGCATCCTAGGGTCGGACGCAACGCCCGGCACGCCGGAGTTCGATCTGTTCATCAAGGAGGTCGTGCGCGAAATGACCGTCAAGGCGGGACAGAAGTGCACGGCTATCCGCAAAGCGCTCGTGCCGCAGGACCTCACCGGCGATGTGGTTGCCGCCCTGCAAGCGGCGCTGTCCAAGATTGTGGTCGGCGACCCACGGCTTGAAGGCGTGCGGATGGGACCGCTGGTCAGTCTGGAGCAGCGCGCCGACGTCTTGGCGCGCGTCGCCGAGCTGCGCCGCGAGGCAGACCTCGTCGTGGGAGACCCCGCCGCTTTCGACCTCACGGATGTCATCCCCGAGCGTGGCGCCTTTGTGACGCCGCTGCTTCTCCTCTGCAATGACTCCAAGGCCGCGCGTGCGATTCACGAGGTGGAAGCCTTTGGACCCGTCGCCACCGTGCTGCCTTATGACGACACCGCGGATGCAATCGCGCTCGCGCGGCGCAGCGGCGGTAGCCTGGCCGCCTCCGTGTTCACCGCCGATGACTCGCTCGCCCGGCGCATCGTCCTCGGGTTGGCGCCATATCACGGCCGCATTCTCGTGGTGAACCGCACTTGCGCGAAGGAATCCACCGGTCATGGATCGCCGCTCGCGCCGCTGATTCACGGCGGACCCGGGCGCGCGGGAGGCGGAGAAGAAATGGGCGGCATTCGCGGCGTCCTGCACTACATGCAGCGCACGGCGGTGCAAGGTTCGCCGGACAACATCTCAAGCGTCGGCGGTCGATGGGTACGCGGTAGCCGGCTGCTCGATCCGGGCCGTCATCCCTTCCGCATTCCCTTCAACGATTTGAAGCTGGGGGACACGTTGAAGTCGGCCGATCGCGAGGTCACCGTTGCCGACATCGAGCAATTCGCCACGCTAAGCGGCGATAATTTTTACGCGCATATGAGCGAGACCGAAGCTAGGCGCAATCCCTTGTTTGGCGGCCGCGTGGCACATGGATATTTTCTGATTTCGGCGGCGGCGGGATTGTTCGTTGATCCGGAGTATGGTCCGGTGCTGGGCAACTACGGCCTCGACAATCTGCGCTTCGTGAAGCCGGTGAAGCCCGGCGATCGGATCAAGGTTCGTCTCACCTGCGCGGCCAAGAATCTACGTGCCGACAAGGGTTGGGGCGAAGTGGCCTGGGACACGGAAATCACCAACCAGAATGAGGAGACCGTGGCCTCGTACAACGTGCTGACCATGGTCAGCATTCATGCCGTTCCCGATTCGATAGGGAAAAACTGATGCCGATCGACGCCGCGCGCTACGCGAAAGATTTTCCCAGCCTGCAGTTTCTCACTCCGGAGGCTGGGATACTCGAACTCATCATCTCCAACAAGGGCCGCTTGAACTCGGCCACGGAGGCCATGCATCGCGATCTCGCGCAAGTTTGGCGCAGCGTCGACATCGATGAGGCGGTGCGCGTGGTGGTGGTGCGCGGCGAGGGCGCGAATTTTTCTTCCGGCGGCGATTTCGACATGATCGATCGCATGATCGAGGACGAAGCGACACTGATCCGGGTTTGGAAGGAAGCCGGCGACCTCGTCTACAACCTCATCAATTGTTCCAAACCGGTGGTATCGGCCATCCGCGGCAGCGCCGTGGGCGCGGGGCTGGCCATTGCCTTGCTCGCCGATGTATCGGTGGCCGCCGAAAATGCCAAGATCCTCGACGGCCATACAAAGCTCGGCGTCGCCGCCGGCGATCATGCCGTCATCATCTGGCCGCTTTTATGCGGACTGGCCAAGGCGCGATACCACTTACTGACCAACAAACTCTTGTCGGGCACCGAAGCGGAGCGCATCGGCCTGGTTGCGGTCGCCGTGCCGGATGCTCAAGTCATCGACACCGCGTTCGAGATCGCACGCACTCTGTCTGCCGGCAGCGCCACCGCCATGCGCTTCACCAAGCACGCACTGAATAACTGGCTGCGTCTGGCCGGGCCGAGCTTTGATACCTCACTCGCCCTGGAATTCTTAGGGTTCAGACTCAAGGACGTCCGCGAGGGATTGTCCGCCGCGCGCGAGAAACGGCGGGCGAACTTTGACGCACCGACGCCGCCGTGACCCGCGTTCAAGCATTGGCTGCCGATGAGCCGATCTTGAGTGCGCCACGGGCGCAGCTGGAGTCCTTGCAGCTCGAGCGCCTCAAATCGACGCTGCGCCGCGCCTACGACAACAATGCGAGTTACCGTCGAAAATTCGACGGCGCCGGCGTGCGCCCCGATGACTTACGCACCCTCGATGATCTGACACGCTTCCCCTTCACCGCCAAGTCAGACCTTAGAGAAGCGTATCCGTTCGGCTTTTTCTGCGTGCCCATGGAGCAAGTGGCGCGAATTCATGCCTCGTCCGGCACTACCGGGAAGCCCACCGTAGTCGGGTACACCCAGAACGATCTTAAGGGTTGGGGCAATCTGGTGGCGCGCTCGATCAGGGCAGCGGGTGGACGGGCCGGCATGAAAGTCCACATCGCCTATGGCTATGGATTGTTCACGGGCGGACTGGGTGCGCACTACGGCGCCGAAGCGGCCGGATGCACTGTCATTCCGATGTCCGGCGGCCAGACTGAAAGGCAGGTGCAGTTGATCCGTGATTTCGCGCCCGACATCATCATGGTGACGCCGAGCTACATGCTCGCCATCCTCGATGAATTTACGCGTCAGGGTGCGGACCCGCGCTCGACCAACCTGAAAGTAGGCATTTTCGGCGCCGAGCCTTGGGGCGAGGGTATGCGCGCTGAGATCGAAAATGCCTTTCGCATCGACGCCTGCGATATCTACGGCCTGTCCGAGGTGATGGGCCCGGGCGTCGCGCAAGAATTTGTGGCCACCAAGGATGGCCCGACGATTTGGGAAGATCACTTTCTTCCGGAAATCGTTGATCCAAGCTCGGGCAGGCGTATGCCTGATGGCGAGGAAGGCGAATTGGTCTTCACGTCACTGACCAAGGAAGCCATGCCCGTGATTCGCTACCGCACCCGCGATCTGACGCGTCTACTGCCGGGAAGCGTCACCGCCATGCGACGCATGGCCAAGATCAGCGGCCGCTCGGATGACATGCTCATCATCCGCGGAGTCAACGTCTTTCCCTCGCAAATCGAAGAGATGATTTGTCGCTGCTCGGGGCTGGCCCCGCACTACGAAATCGAAATCACGCGGCCGAATCGCCTCGATGAAATTCGCATTGTAGTGGAAGCACGCGCCGGACTCGCCGAGTCAGCCAAGGTCGCGGCAGCGGCGCTCTTGACCGCCAAGCTCAAGGATCACATCGGCATCTCGGCGCAGATTCACATCGCGGCCTGCGGCTCGCTGCCGCGCTCGGCCGGCAAAGCGGTTCATGTCCGCGATCGGCGACCGGGGACGGGAGCTTAATGAGATCGTCGGACGATGGCGGTGGTGTAAAGCGAATACACGTGCCAGCCCAGCGCGATGTACAACTCTCTACCCTCGGGGGTTGCCACGAGCAGTCCGTGATCGACACCTTGGTTGGAGGCAGATTGGCGTAACGCGTGCATGACGACGCGGCCTAATCCGCGGCGTCGATGATGTTCGTGTGTCTCGATTTGATCGTAGATGGCGAATGCGCCCACAAGTGCACCCCGCCCTTTCGCGGCGATCAGACCGCTCGAGTCTGTGATTTGCGCGATCA
>Ga0209624_10001469_pt1 | contig 18412 bp, 13 predicted proteins | sample JacPinW_OM2H0_O1_FD_188565 | JGI IMG/M metagenome (GOLD analysis project Ga0209624, IMG submission 188565) | Forest soil microbial communities from Algoma, Ontario, Canada - Jack Pine, Ontario site 1_JW_OM2H0_O1 (SPAdes) (version 2) | ecosystem: Environmental > Terrestrial > Soil > Boreal...
TTTCAAGACCCCCGTCTTGTCGAAGACTTCGATCCGATCGTCGCCACGATCGCAAACATAGAGCAGCCCGTCGCGATCGAACACGGCGCAATGAGGATGCCCGCCGCCGATCACCGCAAACAGGCCTCGATCCGTCCCAGAGTCGCCCCACTGACGCAAGAACTTGCCTGCGGCGTCGAAGACCACGACGCGGTGGTTGCCATAGCCATCGGCGATAAAGATATCGCCATTGTCCGGATCCACCGCTATGTCCGCGGGCTCGTTAAGAAGCAGCGGATTCTTGTTGCCGCCGGGCTCTCCGCATTTTTCGTCCGCATTGTCGCAGACGCCTTTGCGACCGATCTGCAGCAACAGTTGCGTGCCGTCATGCGACCATTTCTGCACGATTCCGTCGGCGTTGCCGCCGATCCAGATGTTGTCTTGCTTGTCGACAAAACAGCCATGGATCGATTTCGGCATCAATTTCGGGTCGCCCCATGCGTTCACGAGGTTCCCGTCGGAATCATATTCGATGACGATCGGCGCCGGCTGTTTGCCGACGATCTGCTCCATCGTCGTCAAATCGGACCGGTTCACGCCGAATACGTGATCTTGTCGGTCGACGCAGATGCCGCCGACGGCGCCCGTCACCCAGCGATTCGGCAACGGTTTCGGCCAATAGGGGTCGACGACAAAGCGTGGGACGTCGCTGTCGGCCGCGTGCGCCGGATGGTGAAAAAGAACAGAGACCATCGCAACAGCGACGATGCCCGTGAGCGCAGCTCTGACGGTTCGCGCCAAGATTTTCAGCGAAAGCAGTCGAACATGGAGCCGGATCAACTCAAGCATCCAACGTCCTCCCGATCTCAACCGATATTGTCGGATGACACGTGTTTCTAAGGCGATCTTGCGCCGATTGAGTCGTTCAGACAACTCTCGAGCCGGGCGCCATTTTGCTCCAAACGCCCGTGTCATTGCCAGAATGGACGACTCCGGGCGATGTTGCGATAATCTCCGTAGCGAATCTTGCCGACACGGTAGGCGATGGGGACTGCGCCGCGCATCGTCCTTGTGTGGGACATTCCTATCCGGGTCTTCCACTGGCTCATCGTGGTGCTTGTCGCGGCAGCCTATGCGACGTGGCGACTAAACTGGATGGTCTGGCACGGCCGGGTCGGCGACGCGCTGCTCACCCTGTTGCTGTTCCGATTGCTGTGGGGCGTCTTCGGCGGCGAGACAGCGCGCTTTTCCCGCTTTCTCACCTCTCCGCGATTAGCCTTCCGGCATCTGAAATACGCGCTTCGGCGAGAGCCCGACCGCCAAGTCGGGCACAACCCGGCTGGCGGGTGGATGGTGCTGCTCCTGCTCGCGCTGCTCCTCGTTGAGACATTGACCGGGCTCTACGTCGCCAACGACATTGCCGACGAAGGGCCGCTGACCGAGGTTGTGCCCGCGTGGGCGGCCAACGCGATCGCATACTCGCACGCAATCCTCTGGGATGCGCTGCTCGCGGCCATCATACTGCATGTTCTGGCGATCGCGGGATTTGCGGCGATCAAGGGGCAGGACCTGTTGCGCCCGATGATCACGGGAACAAAGGTCCTGCCTGCAAGCATCGCCGCGCCGCAGGCTGGCAGTTCAGTGCGAGCGGGCTTGCTGTTGCTCGGCTGCGCCGTCGCCACAGCCTTCCTGGTCAATCTCTTGTGAGCCCCATCAGTTCTTGGGAGGGAAGAACTGAACCGGTTTTCGATGCCTTTGATCCATCTCGATGTTGCTCTGAAAAGCTCAGCAAAACTGGACGTCTCCAAGAACTAACCCTGATGGAAGCTGACGGAAGCTGATTGACTTGTATGCTGCATATGCACATATGGCGCACGAGCGCACATACGAGCGAGACCAATGCCAACCCCCGTCAAAATCACCGAACCCGTGAGATCCGCGCGCCTGAGACGCCCGCTTGTTCCCAGCGTCACCAAAGACAGCGAGATTCGCGGACTCGCGCTGCACGTCACCCGAACGCGATCCTTCTGGGCGCTCACCTACCAACCTCGGGGCATCAATCCCTCAACAGGCAAGCGGTGGGGCGGCGGAGTCCGACACGAACTCGGCGACGCCATGCTCGTGACCGTCGAAGAAGCCCGAACAGACGCGCTGAAGGCCAAAGTCGTCGTCAGGGCAGGCGGAAGCCCGCATCACGCCAGACTGGCCTCCACGGCCAACGCTGTGGCCCAAAGAGCCGTCCTGCCGCAGACAGTCGACGAAGCCCTCGGCGCCTACGCCACCACGCTCATGAACCGCCGACAACCCTCCGAAGCCACGCGCCGCAAATCTATCCACTACGCCCGCAAAGCCATCAAGCTGATGAAGGCGGGGTCTCACCCTCGCCGCGCTCACCCCTGCAATGGTGCGCGTCATGCTCGAAACCATGCAGGGTTCAGAAGGCGAGCGAGATCTCGTCTTTCGCGGACTAGATCGATTCCTGAGTTGGTGCGTCAAGCAAGAGCTCGTCGAGATTAACGCTTGCGCCGCCCTCGACCGTGACGAAAAACCACGAGGCGCAACGGCGCGCGACCATGTCCCATCGCTCGACGAGCTCAGAGCCGTGCGGACCGTGGTCAAAAACGAACTCCAACGCGATCTCGCCCGATTCCTGCTTCTCGTTCCGCTCAGACGCAACGAGGCCGTCGGCTTGGCGTGGAGCGATGTCGACCTGCAGCTGCGACGCGTCCGAATCCCCGCGCACCGAGCGAAAAACCGAGAAGCCCACGAGCTCCCATTATCAGCGCCAGCGATGGCGATCCTCAAGGCGCGCAAACCCGCGGCGAAAGGCGAATTGGTTTTCCCCGGCGCCGACGACAAACCCTATACAGGGTTAGATCATCTCCTCACCCGCATCCGGAAACGCATCGGCCACGCCGACACGAAGAAGGCCGAGCGGTTTAGTTTCCACGACGTGCGGCGATCATTCGTGAGCCTGCTGGCCGAACGAGGTTTCGACGTCGACTTGCTCGACCAGTGTCTGGGCCACTCGCGAAAGGGCGTGTTCGGGATCTACCAGCGGGCGAGCCGGATGGCCGAGCGCCGCCGGGCGCTCGAAGCCTGGGGCGAGTTGATCGCCGGCGAGGCCGGAAGCCAAGGCAAAAATGTAGTCGCTTTTCGAGCCTGAAGGCCGCAAAGCCGCAAAGCCGGTTGTATTGTGCACCATAAAAATGTAAGCCAAAAAAGACCTACACACTAAAAATGTAAGCGAGCGGAGCGGCGGTTGTGGTCGCCGGCGAGGCCGGAAGCCCGATTTTCGACCTCTCGGGAGCCCCATAATTCTACATTTTATTTTTGCTAGGAATTGGGTTGGCCTGAAAAAGCATCCCCGCAAACTGGGCGTAGCCCTATTGTTTCCACTTATGTTTACAGGGGGTTGTGGTCTTCGTGGCCTTGTTTCAAGCGACGCGCGGAAATTGCCAATGCAATTCTATATACTGGCTTGAAACTACCTCATGAAGACCACCAAGACCACGAAAATATATCTCAAGTTGCACAACCGTCAAAAGCGGACCTGGTCCTCGCCCGCTCCCGCGGAAATCACGGCCAAAGTCCACAGCGCGACGCCCTGCCTCATCCCCTCCTTTTGCAGCCGGACCTTGGTTCCGGTCTCCAGGGCGACCACCCGCTCGGCCTCGGAGCTGAGATATTTGCCCAGCACATCAGGATTGATCGCCGCGCCGCGGCGGGCGACCGCCATGAAGGCGTCGTTGAGATCGGCGTTGCGCGGCTCTGTTTTGAAATCCCACGACGTGTCGACCCTCTTCTTTTCCTCCGCCTTCGCCACCGCTTCGGCCACGGTCGTCGCGCGGGCGCCGAAAGCCTCGCGCCACACCGTCGCCACCCTGATCAGCCTCGTCAGCTTCGGGTCGTTCTCGCGCAGCCGCTCCTGGGTCGCCGCGGGGTCGCCGAGGCCGATCCACATCAGCGCCCCGCGCACCAGGTCCGACCATTCCCCGAAGCCCTGTAGCCGCGGCGGGCGACCGGGCATGCCGGCGACGCAGTAAGCTTTGAGAATAGTGAGCGCCGCCGCCACCAGCTCGGCCCGGTTCTCGCGCGCGTCCGTGAGCGGGTCATAATCGAACTGCCGGATCTCCGGCCGGTCGGTCTCCGGGTCGAGGCGCGCGATCACCGCTCGGCGCGTCAGATCGCCGACCAGCCTGAGATTGTTTCCGGTCGCGGTGGTCACCGTCGAGCATTGAACCGTGACTTTCTTGCTCAGGCCAAGGATGCGCACATCGACCCTGAGCTGGGTCAAGGACTGATTGAGCAGGTCGCCGTCGAGCTCGTTATTGATGTTGTCGATGGCGATGATCTGGCGGCCCGCCATCAACTGAACCGACAGCCGTTTCTCGAACTCCTCCAGATGGGGGCCTTGCGCGAACACCGGAGCTGTCTCGCCGGTCGCCAGAATGGCGGCGATGTCGACGATCATGGATTTGCCCGACCCCGCCACAGGGGCGTCGAAGGCGTGCAGCGGCGCCGTCGCCATCGCCAGCCGCGCCAGCCTGGTCAGGATGAGCGACATCGCCACGGCTCGATCCGTGTCGCTCTTGAAATCGAAGGTGTGGAACAAGACGAGCAGCCTGTCTTTGGCGATCAGGGCGTCGGCCAACGTTGGACTTTCGGCTACCGCCAAGAAGGTCGCTCCGCGCGGATCGAAGAACATGCCGGTCTGCGCGTCGTATCCCGGCTTGTCGAGGATTCGCCCGTTGACCATGAGCTGCGGACAATTCACCACGCCGACCAGAATCGGCAGCTTGAGGCTGTAGCCGCGCTCGATTAGCGTGTTGACCACATCCTTCGGCGGGTCGATCTGCTTCAGTCCGCCTCCGCCTCTCATGCGGCCGTCGTACTTCAAAAACCGTGCGGCGATTCCCATGCGCTCGGCGAGCGCATGTTCGCGGACTTCGACGATGACCTGGCTCTCGACGATCCGTCCTCGGTGGTCGGGGGCCTTGTCGATTGCGATTGAAACGATCTGGTCGCCGCGGCGAAACACCTTCTTCTCGACTGGCGACGAGGGCTGCGCTGCGATCAGAGCCGCCTCCGTCTCGTCGACCCCGCGCTGCATCTCGCCGACGCGGATCTCGATCTCCGGGCGACTGCCGCCTCTGGTGGTGAAGGCGCCGCCAAGCCCCGATGACGGACTTGATGATGATGAGTTCGACGGCCCGAATGTTTCCGTATCGAACTCGTCATTGAAATCTTCGGGGTCGTCAGGCATCGCGCGCCCTTCGCTTGATGATGTCGTTAGCGTCTTCCCCCGGTGTTTTTGATTTCTTCATCACCGCGTTGCGGCCGGCCTTCCCCCAGCGTTGGCAGACCTCGCGCCCCGCTTGCTGGCCGATTGCTGCGTGCTCGACGTCGTTGTCGGCGATGCTTGTGAGACACTCGAGGCCGTCGAGAACCGGGAACTTCGCCATGGTGGTGGCCGAGCCTGTCGCCCACATCGGCAGGAAGCCCATCATCATCGCCGATAGCGCCGACTCGATCCCCTCGCAGAGATGCAGGCCGGTCTCCACCTCGTCGTCGGGCGATAGACGGATGATTCCCAGCCGCCCAACGCCGCCCAATGACATCGCCCGGCAGACCTTGCCGCCCTGGTGGATGAAGGATCTTGTGATCCCGCCGGTGCGCTCGCCGGTGACAGGATCGGTTAGGATGGCGATGATGGCGCCGAGCCATTGGCCGTTGAGCTCGTGATCGTTCTGCCGGAAATACGTTCGCTCGCACCAGCCGAGCGCCTCGACGTCCTCCAGCACGCGCCGGATCGCCCAATGATCCACGTCGATCTTGCGTTCGTCGCGCAGGTAGACTTCGCCCGGCGTGCCCATGACCGGCTGCAGGCGGGCGAGGATCTTCGCCACGCTGCTCGCGTTGCGCGCGGCCTCCTCCGCTTCCTCCCGGCGCCGTTCCGCCTCACGCGCCGCTCGCGCTGCAATTTCTTCCGGCGTCGGTTCGTGTCGGCGCGTCCAGCCCGCGTCTTTGCCGATCAGCGTCCGCACCGCGTCGAAAAACCGGCTTCCGCTCAGGTGCATTTCGAGCGCGATGGCGTCGCCGCCCTTCGAGCACCCGCGGCAGTGCCAGAGGTTCTTTGCGGGCCAGAGCGCGAACCTGTCGGAGCCGCCGCAGACCGGGCAGCCGCCGATCAGTTCGCGGCCTTCTCTTCGCAGTTTTGCGCCGTGGCGCTGGGCGATTTCAACGACTGAAACCGACCTGGCCTGGTGAAGTTCGTCTTCCGAAAACACGACCTGACCTCCCTCACGGAGGCCGCGGCGCTTGAAAAACTCAGCAAGCTGGAATATTTAACGGTGGCATTCGATAGCGTCTCACCAGGCCGTCCGAGCGTTCGCGCGCTCGACGGCCTTATTGCTGGACGCCCTCCGTCAGGGCTTTGACGATTGTCGGGCGGGTGACGCGCCTTTGTCCGCCGACCCAGACCGATCTCAATTTGCCATCGGCGGTTTTCTGCCGCGCCCATCGGACCGACCGGCCGAGATTTTCGCCGTTTCGGGGAGCGAAAACGCGACCCTGTCGCCGAGACAGGCTTCTATCGCCCTCAATTCGCTATTGTCCGCGTCTTTGTCGAGCATCTGCGTTTTCCTGCTGCAGACGGGGACGTTATACGGAAATCACACCCATCACAAAGCACTGGCCAAGTTATCCCCAGGCAATCCTCGGACGTAGACTTGTCATGATCGTAGTCCTAGAGACGTGATTTCGGTCGTAGAGACAATAGTTTAGAGTTACGATGCCGCTAATACTTGCGAAAAGCTGCGAGAATAGCTTATATTGCAGTCATGCAAGACGAAACTCCGCCCGAACGGCTGAGACGATCCGAGGCGGCGGCTTACGCCCGCCGGCGGCTGGGCCAGAGCGTCAAGGTCAACACCCTTCGCAGCTGGCCGATCCCGTACCGGCAGCTCGGCCGCGACGCGGTCTACGAGCTGGCCGATCTCGACCGTTTCATCGACGCGAGGCTCAAAGCCGCTCCCGTGCGCCGCGCGCCCATCGACCCTGCCGCCATCTATGAAAAACGCCGCAAGCTTCTCGTCGGCAATGTCGGCGCCGACGAGGCCCATCTGAGGGCGACTGAACATGCGGTCAATGAATACCGCCGCTGCACTGGCGCCGATTTCGAGACCGCCAAGCGCGCGGTGCTGGCGGCGATCGCTCGAGCGAAAGGGAAGGTTTGCCCGGGGTCGAGCGACGTCGGGGCGAAGCCGAAGAACAACTCGCCCATCTGGGCATCGCCCAGCACCACAACCATCGAAGGAGCCTTTGATGTCAAACATCGAGCTTAGCATTTCTGCCGACCTGACCGCCGCGGAGATTATTCGCGCAAACGAGTCGATCGACGATAAGACCGCGGAAGAGCTCGCGGCCACGTTGCACGATATCGTCGCCAGCGTAAAAAAGGCTTTCGCCCTGCGGCCGCCTGATCTGCCGCTCCACGAAAGCGACGTCGTCCAGACCGTACTGCGCACGGCCGTTGGTTTCTGGCCCGCCGACTGGGGCGCCGCGGCGAACGAGAGCGTTTGGGTGATGGAGCAGCTCACCGACGTGGAACAGCTCACGGGCGCGAAAGATCCCTACAAGAGCTACCTGCGCGTATGTGACAGGGTCAGCGGCACCGATTGCGCCAGCCTCCTGTCGTAATCCAATGCTCGGTGACACGGTCGAGTTCCGTCGCGGCCATTCGCCTCAGCCCCCGGCTGCTCTGACCACGGCGAGGAGCGTCGAGCGCGAAGACCGAAAGCGGCTGTGACGCCCGCGTCGCGGCGGCCTTCAGTTCGGCCAGCTCCGTTGCCGTCGCGGAAGGCTAAGCACGCGAATGGCTTTCGAAAGGGAAAGGGGGCGCACGGCACTGAGCCCGCGCGTTGCGGAAGGTCGGGATGAACCAGAACCCGATCATCGTGGCTTTGGTGCACGGCGCGGCGTGGCAATTGATGCGCCGCAGCCCGGCATGGATCCTGATCTTGGTTCTGTCGGCCGCATGGCGGTTTGCGAGCGTGCGATGAGCAAGGCCGAAATCATGCGGCAGCATGTGCTGGGCCTGTACCGGGCGCATGAGGCGGACGGGATGCTGCCAACCTCGGGGCGCTTCCTCTACTACGAATCCGTCACCGCCGGCGTCTCCTCGAAGCAGGCGTCCGGCGTTCTAAAGCCTGGAGCGAAAGGTCAGCGGCGTACCGATCAGGACCTGCTCGATGCGCTGACCGAGCTGCGCGAGAGCGGCAAGATCCCATGGGACGCAATTGTCGACGAGACCCGCTCGTTCGATGACTTCACCGGCTCTGCCACCATCGCTGACGACCTGGGCGCGTACATGTACGCGACTCGCATCGATCCTTGGGCAGGCGATGCGCCTCTGGTCCTGACCGAGTCCCGCTCGCTCGCTGGCGTGCTGCGGGCGCTTACGCAGGAATACGCCGCGCGGATCGCCGCGACCAACGGTCAGGCCAACGGCTTTTTGCGCACCCAGATCGCCCCGAGGATCAACGACGGGACGCGCGTGCTCTATCTCGGCGATTTCGATTTCTCCGGCGGCCACATAGAGGTCAATACCCGGCGCATTCTCGATGGCTACCACGACCTCGAATGGGAACGGCTGGCGCTTACCGCGGATCAGGTGCGCGACCACAACCTGACTATCATCCAGAAATACGACGCCCGGGACAAGAAACACCATCCGGCGGTCGAGACCGAGGCATTGTCGCAACGGCTGATCGTCCAGATCGTCCGTGACCGGCTTGATGAGCTTCTGCCCGAGCCCCTCTCACATTTCCTTGCCCGCGAAGAGGTCGAGCGTGCGCGCCTCAGGGTGTTGCTGGGACGCGCTTGATGACACTCATTACCCGCCGCAGGTGGAGTTGCCTCGGCTCGGGGTGCTCGAGCGGCGCGCCGCTCTAACGCGCGGACCGAGCTTCCCGCTTTCGCGGCTGGAATCGCGCCTCATGTGTCTAGCTTGCCGGAATCGGCGGACAATGTCGTGTTCGAACCGCCCACCAACACACAGGTGGGTAGCAGATGAGAAGGGAACTCGGATGGGTATAACTACCTACTCGTCGTCGCTGTCATTGCACGGGACTCAGCATAGGATGGGGTTGGCCAAGGGATCTCGTTCATGGAACGCAAGCTCGCCGCCATTCTTGCCGCTGATGTTGTCGGCTACAGCCGGTTAATGGAGCAAGACGAAGCGAAGACCTTCGAGCGCCTGAAGGATCACCGCATTGAACTCGTCGGGCCGGAGATATCGGCCCACCACGGCTGCGTCTTCAAGCTCATGGGCGATGGGCTGTTGGCGGAATTCGGGAGCGTCGTCGACGCGGTCGAGTGCGCCGTCGATATCCAGCGCGGAATGGCGGAGCGAAACGCCGGCGAGCTCGAGGACCGCCGCATCGATATTCGGATCGGAATTAACCTTGGCGAAGTGATCGTGGAGGGAGCCGACCGGCATGGCGAAGGCGTCAACATCGCCGCCCGGCTCCAGCAGCTTGCCGACCGGGGCGGCATCTGCGTTTCCGGCAAGGTGGCGAAGGAAGTTGAAAAGAAACTCGCGTTCGGTTTTGAGCCGATGGGAGACCAAAAGGTCAAGAACATCAGCGAACCAATCTCGGTCTATCGCGTGAAGGTCGATGGCAGAGCCCTTCCGGCACGGCGCAAGAACCTCAAGTCCGCTATGCCAGCTTGGGCGATGCCGGTTTTCGCAGCCATCGTTCTCGTGCTCGGAGGCACAGCCATCGCCTGGCACGGCGTAATGCGGTCGCCGACGCTCCCTCCGGTCGCCACCCATGTGCCATCCATTGCAGTACTGCCATTCGACGACCTGAGCCCGGATAAGACTCTCGGCTATTTGGGCGACGGGATGAGCGAGGACATCATCACCATGCTGTCGCGTTTTCCCGATCTCTCGGTGATCGCGCGCAACTCGTCCTTCACTTACAAAGGCAAACCCGTCGACATTCGCCAAGTCGGCCGCGATCTCAACGTCGACTATGCTCTCGAGGGCAGCGTCCGGAAGGACGCAGACCAAATTCGCATTGCCGCCCAGCTCATCGACACGGGGACAGGGAAGCATGTGTGGGCCGAGCGCTATGACAAGGCCGGGAAGGACCCCCTCGCGCTTCAGGACGAAGTGACGGCAAAAATTGTTGACGCGATGACGGGAGAGAAGGGCCAGGTCAAGCAGGGCCAGTATCGCGAAACTTGGGGCAAGGACACCGCGGACCTCGGCGAGTACGACTATTATCTTCGTGGACACGACATTTACATGAACGCCGGAACGAAGGAAGAAAACGACCGCGCGGCGCGGATCTGGGAAGAGGGCCTGGCAAAATATCCAGATTCGAGCCTGATCAAGGTCAAGCTCGGTTTCTATCATTGGACGAACGGCTTCAACTGGTGGGCCGATGATATCTCAGCGGAATTGCGCAAGGCGAACGCGATCGGGCGCGAGGTGCTCGCCAAGGACAACCTGACGCCGCAGGTGAAGCGGCTCGCGCATTGGCTCCTGGCCCTTGCCCTTCCTTTTGAGCGCGAATTCAACCAGGCGCAGGACGAGGCCAACGCCGCCGTCGCCATGGCGCCCTATGACGCCTTTGCGATTGGCAAGCTCGCTATCGTCCCCATCATGGGCGGCAAACCCCAAAAAGGCTTAGAGCAGGCCGACTTTGCACTAGCTCACGACCCAAATGCGTTGAAGGACTTGCAATACACGAGGGGCTGGGCCCTCCGCCTGCTTGGGAAATATGAGGATTCCCTCGCGGCCTTCAAACAAAGCAAGACCGATAGCGGGGACGCTCCGCTCAATATGGCCATCGATCTGGTTCGGCTGGACCGGATGGACGAGGCTAAGGCGCAGGTGAAGTTGATGTTGGAGAAGAATGATCCGAAATTCACTCAGGCAGAGTGGCGCCAAGGGTATTTCTACAGCGACCCTTCGATCGTCGACGGCGAAGTCGCCGATCTCGCCAAGGCCGGCCTGCCAGAAAAATAACTTCGGGCCTCAGATCGCGCTCATGACTCAAAAATGGACACTGCGCGAGGCTTGCCTCGGGTCCTGGGTAACACCGCGCCGCTCTCATGCTCAACGTCGAATCGGCCAGCTCCAGTGGATGGGCCTCATGTCCGCCTTGGCTTCGCTGCGGCCGATGCTGACCACCTCGACCAACCTGACCGGCGCGCCCTGAGGCTGACCGTGCCGTCCTCGAGGCCAGTATTGGACGCCCGTCAGACCACGGACAAGGCTGCCAACCTCCTGGCATTCCCAGGGATCTTCCCCGACCAGCTTGCGCCGATCGTGCGCAACAACCCCGATGGCGAGCGCGAACTGGTCATGGCGAGCATGCCGGGACCGACAAAGACGTCGGCGAGGCTTTTACGATGTTGACGACGCCTCCCGGCTCCGACATCGCGCCTTACCATAACCGGCAGATCGCCACTCTCGATCACGCGGACTGGGCGACTTGGCTCGCGCCACTCAGATTTGTGATGAGGCTCGTTTTCCGTGTGTCCCTGGGGCGCGTTTGCGACAGATGGTGAGCCCAAGCAGGCCAAACCCGATGAGGCTCATGGACCAAGTCGAGGGCTCTGGAATCGCTGCGCTCACTTCGCCAATCGCTAGGTCGAATCCGAAACCGTCGCCCGGAGTTTTCGTCGTCAGGCCGTAAGTGAAGGCGACATTCTTCACGCCGCCGACAAAATCGCCGAAATCGAGCACGTTATCAGTGAAGAACATCTCGGCGTCGGATAGCGTTTTGAACTCGAAGGAGTGGTCGGCGCTGTTGATCCTGACATCGAAGGTCAGGTCGCTGAATCCCGAGCCGCTCGATTCGGGAGACAGCAACGTCAACTTGAAGTCGCCGGCAAGCGGGTCGGTAAACGCGAAAGTCGCTCTCGACGTGTATGTTAGCGCCTCCCCCTCGCCGCCATAACCGATCGACATCGCCAGGCTTCCGAAGCCTGGACTCCCGGACGGTAGCAGGTCACCCGCCGCAAAGGCTTGCCCGGCGGTTATCGGCGGAAGCGACGAAGCAAATGCAGAACCGATGCTTGCGCTCGTGGCCGCGATTGCCGGACCGCCGACGAAGGCAGTCGCGAGCATCGTGATCTGGCCCCTGCTGCTGCTCGTCGAACTGGTCGATTGCACCATCCCGGAGGCGGCGCCGAAGATCGCGGCCGAGGCGTTTGCAGGCCGCGCAGCAGCCCCGAGAGACCCTCCGCTTGCGGCGATTGCCTTAGCTTGAACGCTGGCCTTCGGATTGGTCGCCGTGACGGCCACCTTTGCAAGGGCCGACCCTCCGATGTTGAAGACCAGTGCGCCGTTTTGCGCTCCGCCCGCGCCTCCGGTCGCAGATGCGGTCGCGCCGATCAAAGAGGCCCCGCTGCCGAAAGACAGGGTCGACGCGGCGTTTCCGCCGGTGCCCGGGGCGCCTCCGACGTTTGTATCCCCGCCGTCTCCGCCGACGGCTGTTTGGGTTAGTGTGAGGGTTCCCGTCGTTGCGCCGCTGGCCGCGTTGAACAAGGTGACTCCCGGACCGTCGCCTCCGGGAGCGTTCAAAGGCCCGACGCCGGCACCGCCCACTCCGCCCGTGGCCCTGACGGAAGCCGTGGCCGGGCCGGTGTCCGATATCGCGGTCGCGCTGACGGCCCCGATAGCCCCGCCCGACCCGCCCGGTAGTTGGTTTCCGCTTCCGGCGGGCGCTCCCACTGCCGTTGAGGTGCTGAACGCGGCTCCCCCGGAGGCTGTCTTAGCGAAACTGACCGCCGAGGCGCCGCCTCCGTTTCCGCCGCTCGACCCATGCGACGTTGTGGTCGTGCCCGCGTTGCCGCCTGGGCCGCCGGTCGCGGAGCTGGTTGCGTGCGCCGCGCCGGAAGTGAGGGTGGTCGTCGCGCTGGCGGTCGCCGAACCGCCGTTTCCGCCCGCCCCAGGGAAGCCGCCGAGGGGTGCAAATCCCCCGCTGCCGCCAGTCCCGCCCTCCGCGGTCGCCATATTGGCAGGGTCACCTGGGCCGGCTGACGTCATCCCGGGATCGCCGTTTCCGCCCGCCCCTCCGGGGTTAGCGCCTGGGGCTCCGGCCGCGCCATGGTCGAATTTATTTTCGGCGTGTCCGCTTGACGCACAGCAGACGAAAGCCACGCAAAGAATTGGCAAAGTCCAGGAGAAGGATTGACCTTCGCGCAGCTTGGGCCCGCGCACGATCGCCATCGGCTAGTCCCCATTTAAAATAAATTTCGAAAAAGAGACGGGGTGAATGAACCCTCCGATCCGCGGCGCACGCTTCCACCTTGAAATCCGCGCGAGCCTCAGGACACATCGTCAAGTTGGTTAACCAAGTTGGCAATAGGTAAAACTACCTATTGGTCGCCTGCGCCAAAAATCCACACATCGATCGACCAAGCGCCCGCCTTTGGCACGTCGGGAGCCGATGCGGAGGGCGGCGGCAGCCGTTCTTCAATGGATGTAGAGTCATCAAGATGCCGCCCAAACGGCGCAGCTGTTCAGACGCGGCCATCATCATTGCGGCCGACGGGAATAATCCCGCGCGCTCTTCGGCCTGACCCTGAGCAGACGTTCGTCGCGAGCGATCGACTGGCGCGGATCGACGTGAAGCGATCATTACAGATCGCACTGCGCCGAGGGTCGCAGCGGGCAATGTCAGGAATCCGCCCAATTGCGACGTACGTCGGGAATCGGACCCAAACGCGACCTTGAGCCCAGAAGCGATTGCCCGACAGATGCGCCGAGACCGAGCCGCGGAGGCCTATGAGCCGCGAGGTCCGGTCGATGGCTCGGGGCGCCGCGGTCTGGCCCAGAGCGCGCGGTACACGGGAAGGGTCCGCACCGAGGCGCGCGTTCGCGAGGCGCGTTCTTCGACGCGGATCTTGATCCGCCGCACCTCGACGGGAGAAGACTGAGGCGCGGCAGACTCTTCGACCCGAAGCGGTCAGACCGCGGCTACGCGCGCCCTGCCCCGCCGCCAGCCTGCGTATCCTAGCCCCGCGAAGCCAACGATAAGCATCGCCCAGGTCGAGGGCTCGGGAACGCCGGATGTGGTCACGAGATCGACGGCTCCGTCCGCACCGAAACCCGCAATGTTGAAGCCCCGCATGTTGGTCGTGAACGTATCGCCGGCGAACAGAGACTCCAAGTTAAAGTCGGAGGAGAACAGGCTGCCGTCGCTCTCCTCGAAGAAGGCGTCGAGGTTGAACGCGCCGCTCTTGAAGAAGGCCAGAGGGTTCGCGCCGGCGACGAAGTCGAACACGATCTTCGTTACAGTGATCGAGATGGAATGGCCCGGATCGAACAGAAGATCGCTTTCGAGATAGCCGCCCTTGCCGTCAGGATCGATATCGAACGTGATCGTCCCGCCGCTTTGCGTGTACGCGCCCTTGATATGCAGGTTGTCGGCGACCACGACGCCGCCCGTGACCTTGACCGGACCAACGATCGTGCCCGTACCGCCAAAGGTTCCCGCGGTGCTGGTCGTCAAAGCGGGGTCCAGCACGCCCCCGTTTTGAACCAAGAGCGTGCCTGAATTGGTCACGTTTCCGGCGACCGACATCGTGACCCCAGAGCCGCTAATCGTAACCTCTCCGCTGTTGACGAGATCGCCTTCAACCATCGCCGTTCCGCCGGCCATTACGAAACTGCCGTTTTTGGAAATGCTGTAATTTCCGTTTTGAATTGTGCTACCCATAACATACATATTTAATGCGGTGTACAGGTTTCCACCGCTCATACGATACGTTCCATTTGTATTCAGCCACAGTGTCCCAGTGGAGTTCGACCCACCAGTTTGCTCGAAATAGCCGGGGCCGCCAGCGCCGCCAATATATTCGAAGCCCGCTTCGCCTGTATATAAGTCTCCACCCTCAAGCTCGTACGAGGTCGGAGTCCGAACACTAACTCCACTGATCACGGTATCGAAGGCGGCCCCGCTAACAGTCAAGATGCCTGGATTAGGAGTGTCAACTAATCCTAGCGCCGCGCCAATGTAGTTATTCGAATAGCCGCTCTGAATGAATTTGCCATAGCCGCCGTTGCCAATGACCTCATTATTGCTCGCCACTAACTGAGTGGTAGTCGGTGGGACGCTCCCCCCCTGAAGGGAGTAGACGGCCGATGTATTGGCTCCGTTGCCAATCGATAGTAAGCCTGTGATGTTAGAGCTGCCGCTGACCTGCGTGAAGTGCGAAGTTGTGGCCGTGCCCGCGATAATCTCGTAGCCTGTTGCCGACTGTGACTCGACCCTTCCGTTGTCGATGAAATTGGTAAATGTCGCCGCGCCGCCGTTGAAGAAGAATTGGCCCGAGTTTACGGTAATCGAAGACGCATTCAGCGTTGCGCCCTGCTGCAGATCATAGATCCCGCTGCTGTTTATTGTGAGCGCGCCCGTTACATTGTTTACACCGCCGGTCTGCAGATGTTCGGCCGTGCCGTTCGTGCCAATCGTCTCTGCCCCGCTCGTCAAAGTGTTGGCGGACTGAGAAAGCTCGACGACCTGATAGGCGAGGGATGAGAGGGCGTTGGAATCGATCGTGAGGCTGCTCAGTTTCGGGGCGGTCGTCGCGTCGAAGTTGATGATCGTTGAGCCGCTCGCAGCCGCGCTGGTCCTGTTGGTGAGATATACGTCACTACCCGGCCCTGGCGGCGAGGTAAGTCCGCCGATCTGATTGACCCAATTGTTTTGTCCGCCCTGGTCGCTCCAGCTCAACTTCTTCTGGCCGAGCGATTCGCTGTTGAGGTAGTAGGGACCGGTGGGCGTGTAGTAGACGCCAATTCCGTAAGACCGGCCCTGGTTGCCATGCAGATCGGGGCCGATGTCGTAGGTCGCGTTCGGGTCGCGGTGGGCGCCGACCGTGAAAGTCTGGCCAGTGGTCGGCGGGATCGCGGTGAAGGTATTGGGTTTGGACGAACTCTCATAGGTCGCGTCGGAGCCAACGGCGTCGTTCGGCTGTTGTGGGTAATAGGGGCCGATGCCGGCGAATGCGAGGTAATCTCCCGTGTTGACCGTGAAGTTGGTGGCGAGGTTCTGCACGCCTGTGTTGGCGTCGTTGCCTATGAAGGTTTTATCGCCGACGACCGTGAAGGTCTGCTCGTTCTTCGCTGTATTGCTGGAGTCGAGCGCCAGAGCATAGACGGTGAAGTCGTAATTACCGCCGCCATAGAACGTGACGTCGTTCACGGTTCCGGCGGAACCGAAAATCGCACCGGTGGTCGCCGGGCCTGAAGGGTTGTACTCCTGCAGGATCACGAAAGGCGGGACGCTGTCCTTGAAGCCTATCGTTTCCAGGGCCGAGAGCAGGCTCGACCCTGGGGAGAAATTGTTGCCGACAAAGGTTTGCGCCCGTGCCGGCGCAGCGGCGGCGCAGAGCGCGGCGAGCGCGGAGCCGAGCAGCAGGCCCCGTTTCAAAGAGGCGGCGGGTACATTTGGAGAAAAGGCGAAACAAGATTTCGTCATAGCTCTCCTCCCAAAGTGAAGTCGGGCGGTCACGCCCCAATTCATTCCTCGCCATTCGGCGGCCCGGCGCTTTGGAGATCGAACGCAAACCGCTTCACTGACGTGCAGTTTGTCGCGACAATGCACCTCGCCCGCCTCACCAATATTGGTGAGATCGGCTGATCAAATTTTGGGCAAAAGGCTCAGCGTCCGCGAACGCCCGGCCCCTGCATAAGCAGGCGCACGAAGTCGCTCTGCCGCTCAACGCCAGTCTTCTCGAAGGCGTGGCGGATGTGGGTGCGGACGGTGTTCTCGGTCATCGCGAGTTCGTGCGCTGCTTCGGCCGGCGAACGACCCTCGAGAAGCAGCGCCGCCACCGCCGCCTCGCGCGCGGTGAAGCCGTAGAGGCGCGCGAGCAACTCCGCATCGGCTTCCGGAGCGCGCTCCGGATCGGCGAAGGCGATCGTGACGGCGTGTGAGCGGCCGAAGGGCGAGGCGCGATTGTGGGTCGGCGAGACGACGAGCGCAAGCGGACGGCGGCAGGAAGGTCGTGTGATGTGCATGACGCCGCTCTTATGTATGAAGGTCAACCCGTCGAGGCCGCCCGCCGCCTCAAGAATAAGTCGCGCGAGTGTAGCGGTGTCGTCGCCGCGTGCGGCGCGAAGAACGCCATCACGGATCAGCAGGCCATCGGCCTCTTCGAGAATGGCGCGCGCCAGGCTGTTCGCCTCCGCGACGCGGCCGAACGCGTCGGTGACTACGATAGCCGCGAGCGCCCGATCGCTCATTTCGGCAAGCGCAGAAAGCGCCCGCTTCCATTTCCCTCAACCTCAACGTAACCCGCAGCGCCCGATTGAGATGGTGCGCGAGACAGAGCATGGCGTTGCGACCGCTCTCGTCGAACAATGGCTGCTTGCGCTTGCGAAAAAGCATTACCGGCGCGACCGTTGTCTCGTCCCTATGCACGTTCACGGCCAAGATCTCCGTCAGCGCCCGCGGCCGCAGCACCTCGTTGTAGAAGTCAAGGCTGTCCATGTCCCGGGCCAGCACCAGCCCGCCCGCGAAGGTCAAAGGCGGCGTTCGCGCCGCGAACGATGCTGCTGGGTTCGACCTCAGGCCGCGGTGCCTCGCGCGGGCGGATCGCGCAACGTCGTCGTCGTTCCAGAAAGACCTCAGGACTCGATGGTTGCGACGATCAATGATTCCGATAAAGACAACCGCCGCGTAAGGCCTTTGCTGCACTGACTGCGGCCTGCGGCCATAGGCTCGGGTCGATTGCGCCACACCCCAAAAAATACGCGGAGCTAACTCTAGCCTGCCGTCACTTTCGATGCGATCGCGCTGTGATCTCCATCACACTGCCAGCAGCTTTTTAGCTCGCCTCCCCTCGTATGGGCCGAGGCCGAGCTTGCGACGCCACACCTCCGCGTCTCATGCTATGGCGCGATAGTTGCTCGGGCGGCAAGCTGTCCAGGTTTGCGCTTGCCCCGTTCCTGCAGCTAGCGCATACGCCCGCTTTATGGCGTGTCCGCCCGTACCAGGCTGATGCGGAACGATCGCAAAGGGTCCAGGCCGTGTGAAAACTCCCGCACGTTTTCACACGGACCTTTTTCGTTCGCTTTTTCGAGCCCTGAGACTGTTCAGAGACGAAGAAATCATGGAAATCTTCGCTCCGCGCCGCCGGTCGCAAAATTTCGCGGAGTTTTGACACGGCCTCGGTCGATTTGCCGCGTTCGCCACGCCGCCGGGAATGATGGGTGGACGGCGCCCCGAACGGCATCAGCGTGCCAAGATGGTCGTTGTCAAAACCCATCTGAAGGGAAGCCGTCCATGGGCAAGTCTATCCGGAATTTGTCGACTGTCACGCGGGTTGGTCTCGATCTGGCGAAGAGGGTGTTTCAGGTTCACGCAGTCGACGCGAAGGGCGAGATCGTTGTGGCGCGCAA
>Ga0209624_10001470_pt1 | contig 18409 bp, 15 predicted proteins | sample JacPinW_OM2H0_O1_FD_188565 | JGI IMG/M metagenome (GOLD analysis project Ga0209624, IMG submission 188565) | Forest soil microbial communities from Algoma, Ontario, Canada - Jack Pine, Ontario site 1_JW_OM2H0_O1 (SPAdes) (version 2) | ecosystem: Environmental > Terrestrial > Soil > Boreal...
GGGCGAACTCTTCCCAGTCCACACCTTCGCAGCTAGCCATCCGTTCGCGGATCAGGAAGAAATAGGCGCAGGTGATGGTTTCGTTGTAGAGCTGCGTCTTGCCGCGACCGGCGGCGAAACGCTTCAGGGCCGTGGCCAACTTCTCCAGAGCCTGCAGAACCGGATACTCGCACAGATAGGCAAACGCCAGGCGGACGTGATCGGCGTGATGGAAAGAGTCCTCGGGAACGGCGTCGTTCTCGAATCGATCGATGAGGTCTTTGTTTCTGTTTCTGTTTCTCATTGAACCATGCTCATTGAAGTATGCTCATTTGTCGGCAGTTCGCCTGCGGGCTGGTCGCGCCTTGATTTCCTTCAGGCGGTGACTGGCGCTGGAGTCAAGGTCAAAATCGTAAAACCGTTTCAACTCCTGGATGCGCTCGAGGGAGGTCGCGTTGAACGGCGTCTTCCCATCAAAGGCATGGAGAACGATGCCTTCCAGCAGATCGCCGAGGGTCATATCGTGATACTCGGCAAAAGCTTTCAGCACCTTGAGCAGGCGCCTCTCCAAGCGCACTCCGGTCTGGACGCGCTCTACCAGCAGCTTGCCATCGTCCATCATATGTACCAATGTACCACAGTGTGTTGGTACGCGCTTGTTAGTACAAGGCAGAGCCCACCGCTGGACCCTCCTTGGTTATACTCAAGAATCAAGAAAATGCTTGGATAGCGGGGTGAAGCCTGCCATGACGGTATCTGTATTTATCGGGACCAGCGTCGATGGCTTCATCGCGCGACCGAACGGGGCTCTCGATTTTCTCCCCGAGGGTGGCGGCGAACCGCATGGTTACAACGAATTCATTGCGAGCGTCGATGCGCTCGTGATCGGCCGCAAGACTTTCGAGACGGTGCTGGCCTTTCCGAAGTGGCCCTACGGTGAGAAGCGCGTAGTCGTCCTCAGCAGCCGGCCCGTCGACTTATCCTTGGCGGGGGGGGCGGTTGTGCAGCAAATGTCAGGGCATCCGGCTGAGATCGTAGCGAAACTCGCCGCCAGTGGCGCCCAGCACCTGTACGTCGATGGCGGGATCACAATTCAAAAGTTCCTGCGCGCCGGGCTGATTCAACGTCTCATCATCACCCGCGTGCCGGTGCTCGTCGGAGACGGAATTCCCCTCTTCGGCTCCTTGCTCAGCGATGTGCGGCTCCGACACGTGGCGACGCAGTACTATCCGAGCGGCCTGGTCAAGAGCGAGTATCATGTCGCCGTCTGACAATCGTGCAGCCATTTATAATCGCGTGTCAACATTTCATCTTTTACCGCGCCGGTAGGGCGCAATTCCCTGTCAAAGGACTCTCTTGGCATTCGACGAAAATGTTTACGAACTGCGGCGCCAGAAGCTGAAGCAGATCGAAGCACTGGGCCAGACCGCATACCGCAGCAAGTATGAGATCACTCACACGATTCCGCAGATCCTCGCGGACTACTCGGCGAAGGCGGCTGAGGAGCTGGAAACGCCACGAATCAACGTGCGGGTTGCCGGGCGCATCATGGCGATCCGGCTGATGGGCAAGGCCGGCTTCTGTCATCTGCAGCAGGATGGAAAGCGCCTGCAGATTTATGTGAAGAAAGACGCGGTCGGCGATAAGGGCTTCGAGTTGTACAAACTGCTCGATCTGGGCGACCACATCGGCGTCAGCGGCTACCTGTTTCGCACCCGCACTGGCGAACTGACGATTCACGTGGAGGAGATCACTTTTCTCAGCAAAGATTTGCTGCCACTGCCCGAAAAGTTTCACGGCCTCACTGATGTGGAGTTGCGCTACCGGCAGCGTTACGTCGATCTAGTGATGAACCCCGAGGTGCGGGAAGTTTTCCTGAAGCGCAGCAAGCTGGTGCAGTCGCTGCGGCACACCATGGAAGCACACGGGTTCGTTGAGGTCGAGACCCCGATGATGCAGCCTATCGCTGGCGGTGCAGTGGCGCGGCCGTTTGTAACGCACCACAACACGCTCGACATGGATTTGTATTTGCGCATCGCCCCGGAACTCTATTTGAAGCGGCTGGTGGTGGGCGGATTCGATCGCGTGTATGAAATTAACCGCAACTTCCGCAATGAGGGACTGGGCTGGCGATGGAATCCTGAGTTCACCATGCTGGAGTTCTATCAGGCGTACACGGATTACCAAGGCGTGATGGACCTTACGCAGGAGTTGATCACGCAGGCGGCGAAGGATGTGAATGGCGGAACGAAAGCGAACTGGGGCGATCAGGAAATTGATTGGGCGAACTGGAAACGTATGACCATGCGCGAGGCCATCATTCACTACTGGCCGGATGCTGCAGGTGCCAAGCCTGTGATGAGCGATTTTGCCTCTCACGATGGAGTCAGGAAACTGGTCGAGCGCTTCAACCAGGTGCACGCCCACATGGCGTACGATCCGAAGGAGCCTCTGGGTAAGACGATTGCGAGCTTGTTCGAGGCGACTTCGGAAGAGCATCTCACGCAGCCGACGATCATCTACGAGTTCCCTACCGCGGTATCGCCGCTGTCGAAGCAGAAGCCGGATGAGCCGGAGTGGACGGAACGGTTTGAAATCTATGCGGGACAGATGGAGATCTCCAACGGGTTCAGCGAACTCAACGATCCGGAAGATCAGCGGCGGCGCTTTGAAGCGCAGTTAACGGAGCGCGAGCGCGGCGATCTCGAGGCGCATCAGATGGATGAAGACTACATTCGCGCGCTGTCGTACGGGATGCCGCCGGCCGGCGGCGTCGGAGTGGGTGTGGACCGACTGGCGATGCTGCTGACGGATTCGCATACCATCCGGGACGTGATTCTGTTTCCGCTGCTGCGGCCGGAGAAGAACTTACCCGCGGAAGATACCGGGGAGAAGCCTTAGCGCTTCGAGAATTCTCACGAAACCTTGTTTACTAGAACCTTACTATGCACTAGAAGTAGTGCAGGTACGTTTCTATACTTTTCTCGCTAGAGTTTGGGCTTAGTAGTAGTAGCGGCGCTGCCGTAATGTCCGTGAACCTCTGGACATTGGGTCGGTGGCGCTTTGCTTTTTTTATGGCGAGAATCTCTACTTTGATTTCTTCGTCGAACCTGACGTGCGCGGGGGTTCGTAGGCTGGCTTATCGGGGCTGAAGTTCGTGCTCAGGTAATCGATGAGAGCATCGTGGTCGCTGGGATCGACCACTGCTCCCCACTTCGTCATCTTGTCCACTTCCTTCGTCCATGCGGGTTTGCTTAAGCGCTGTTGGAGGATGATTCTTGCCTCGTGGCATTCCAAGCAGGCCGTCGCGGCTTTGGCCTGCATTGCGCCCGGCGGGAGATCGGCGGTCGCGCTTGCGGTTGCGGGCTTTTGAGCTTGAGCTGAGAACGGCGAAGCGAGAAGGGCCACGGCAGTTAGCGTTCTTGCGAGAAACAGCAGGTCCCTCCACTCCGCCTCACATCCCCTTCGGGGATATGAGGCTCCGGTCGGGATGACAATCTTACTAAGAGCGGGGCATTGCGGAGCGGCTTCGATCCGCGCCCTTTCAAAACGTTGCTGCGCTTTACGAAACACATTAGGAAACATGGATCTTCACCTGATCGACGGCGTTGTAGAGATAGCCGCTGGGATTCCACGCTGGGGTGGAGGGCTGGGTGCGTCCCTGGCTGTCCGTCGCCTTTGACAGGATGGTGTAGTCGCCAGTCTTGCCGGCTTTCCAGTCGTAGCTCCACAGGCGCCAGGCGTAGTGAGATTGTTCGTGGTCGAGGATTGCGGAATTCCAGGTTGAGCCGCCGTCGGTGGAGATCTCGACTTTCGTAATATCCGCTTCCCCGGCCCAGGCTGCGCCGTGCACGAGGACCTTGCCTGCTTTCAGACTGGCTCCGTCAGAAGGGCCGGCGATCACAGACTTGACGTTCAATGCGGTGAGTGGGTGCGTATCTTCCGGCTTCACCGCATCTCCGGGTTGCACCGGTTGATTTGGGAAGCGGTAGGCGGGGCTCATGAAATTGCCGACGAATTCGGCTTCGAGGACTTTGATCTCGGTAAGCCACTTGCAAGACGCCGCGCCAATCCAGCCGGGAACGAGAGCTCGGGCTGGAAAGCCGTGATGTTTGGTCAGTGGAGATCCGTTCATGTGGGTGGCGATCAGCGTGTCTGTGTCCAGCGCCTTCTCAATGGGGATGCTGCGAATGAAAGGAGGGACCTTGCCGGGAACCTCATCGAGGCCTCGAAACATGACGTGCTTGCCGGTGGGCTTCACTCCGGCGCGCTGCAAGACATCGCGCAGGCGCGGACCGGAAAAACGCGCCGTGCTCACTGCGCCCTTGCCCCACTGAACGCCCGGGACTTGAGGGCGCTGCAGACTGCGACCGTTACCGGCGCATTCGAGTGTGTTGACGACCGAGTGAGTTTCGATTTTGGAGAGATCGGCCAAGTTCAAGGTGATCGGTTTGTCTACCTCGCCGCCGAGCGCGAGACGCCAGTCGCCAGGGTCGAGTTCGCTGGGTTCGTGCATGTGATTGCGCACGAAGAAGTGCGGGACCGGAGTGAGCCAGCTGTTGAAATACTCGACCGGGGTTTCGAGATCGACGAAGCGGAAGGAGCGAAGAATCATGCCGTCTTCGCCCGGGACGTCCACTGATTGAGCTTGGGGGAAGGCCCAAGTCAAGATGGATGGAGCTGTGCCTGCGGCGAGCGCGGCCGCTGATATGCGCTTGAGGAAGTCGCGTCGAGACTTCATGGTCGTCCCTCAGGGGCTAAAGTCCAATTCAAACGTCTGTCTTCAGGGCACGCCTTGACAGGCTTGCTCCACCGCTCGCTCACGCTCCGAGATCTTGCCATAGATTAAGTTAACACCACCGGCCCGGAAAAGGAGAGTAAGCCAAAACCGAGCCGGCGGCGTTTCCGAAGGGAAGGCGCCCCTCAGAAAGTTGAGTGTCCGTTGGAACTTGTCGGTTAGGAACCTGGTGGTCCCGCGGCAAGGGATGACGCGGGACCATTTTCGGTTTTACGGCAAGTAGTAGCGGAACGAGGTGTAGACCATGTTGTCGAGTCCTGTCGGCGATGCTGCGGTTCCTGGCCCTGCGACGCCAGCCCATGTATGACGCGTCACGTAGGAGTACTGGCTGCCGAACTGGAACCTGCCCTTGGGCCCGTTGTAGAAGCGGTACCAGAACCCGAGCGTACCTTCCATGATCGCCCGCGTGTCAGCGGTGCAATTGGCGAGTGCGCCGGGATTGAATCCCGTGGTGAATGTATTGCCTGTGCCCGGGGCGGTCTCGGTGTAGCAGCCTGAATTCTTGAATTCGGGCGCCCCGTAACCGACGTAGCCTCCTGCCCCAGTGTTCAAGAGAGGATCGAAGTCATACGCCCGACCGGCATATTCCACTCCGGCGTAGGAGTAGACATCGAGTTTCTTGCCGTGATACTCGAGTGTGCCCAGACCCTGGTAGTCCCTGATCAGGTCAAGAGTTCCGTTGGCATGAATTGAAAGATCGGAGAGTGAGGCTGCGCCGTAACGGCCCACTCCGGTGCCTCCGAATTCATGCAAGCCAAAAACGAGGTGCTTGTCCAGCAGAGTCCAGCGGGCGTTGAAGCCAAAACCTCCGCCTTCTTTAGAGGCGTTATTGGCGCCCGTCGCGGTGGTGCCGCCGGGACATACCGGGTTGGCGCCCGGTTCCACGCAGGGGAAGATACGGTCGGTGAATCGATCGGCCAAGCCGAAGATCTCGTAGTGTCCGGAGCCTTGATCGAAGGCGATCTTGGCGATGAGATCGGGCGAAGGATTAGCCGTGTAAGTCCCATTAAATGCGTTGTTGACATTGGTGGAGCCTGCCTCACCGAGCAGGAAATTGTCCGCGTTGCCGTGGGAGGTGAGCGTGCCTTGAGCGTTCTCCACGGCGAAAGCTACTGACACATGAGGGTTAATCTCTTTAGTCAGGCGAATGCCGTACTGACGCGCGAAGGTAAAGCCGACCGAGTACTGGCCTTCAATCGTCATTGGCCGGGCATCGTTGACTTTGCCAGTGTCGTCGCTGGGTGCGATTCCCGCCTTGTTCTCGGTCAACAGGCTCCAGGCCTGGCCGCCGAGGAATTTCCAGCCATTGCTGAACTTGGCTTGGCCCCATGCCTGCCGGAGACGGAAGGTATAGCTGTTGCTCTGGTTGTTGTTAGAAGTGGTGCCGGAAGACAGAAAGTCACCCGATATGTAGCTGGAGAGTTCCACATCTTTCAATTTGCCGCCGACAAAGATAGTAGGTCGCGACTGGCGGGCGGTGCCGAAGAACTCCGGCAGACTGCTCTGCGAAGCGCCGGGCATGGTGAGGTTGTTGAAGGGAGTGATGACGTCCGCTCCCAGTTCGCGCGAGCGGCGCACAAATTCGGCGGCTGCGAAGCCTCCCGGCGTGATGGTGACGCCCTTGAGATGGATGGACATGGGGGTCTCCCACTCCGGGCTAACATTCTTCACTTCCTGCGTGGTCGGTTCGGAGCCTTGCACGACATTTTGCTGAACCGCAACGCTGGTGTTGGCTTCCGCCAACTGCTGCGGAACGGTTTGAGTTGGGGCTGCGTCAGTCTTGGCTGCAGCCGTCGCGGCGGATTGCTGCAACTGCCAAGTCTGTTGGCGCTGCAGTTGCTCTGTAAGCCGCTGGATCTGTAACTGCTGCGCTGCCAGGGCATCTTTCAACGCCTGCACATCGGCAGCCGTAACTACCGTCGGCGCAGGTGCTGGGGTAGCTGCGCTGGCAGCCGGAGCACCTGACGCGCCGTCTCCTGCCCAGGCGCCGGCGGTTAAGACCGCCAGCGTGAGGGCGATAACGAACACAGTTTTAGTTGATTTCATGGAATCAATCCTCTCCTTTTTGAGTTTTAGTCGAACGATACTTCCCGGGTGAACAATGGAAACTTCTTTGCAATCACAGGTGACTTGACCTTCACCTTTTTCCTGGCTGTATTGGGCCGTGCCTCGCGAGTCCGGCTGTTACCGCAATCACAATCAACTTTGTAGTGATTCGGACAGATGAACTTACTTCTCCTTCGTTAAACGAGTGTTACGGCACGGTTAATGCAGTGTTAATTTGCGGAAAGACGGGTGAGTTTTCGTGCAGGCGCAGCGGCGTCAGGCGGGCGGAGTGGTTTTCGTCGAGTGTGAGCGGAGCCGGCCCGGAAAAGGAGAGTAAGCCAAAACCGGGCCGGCGGCGTATCCGAAGGGAAGGCGCCCCCTCGGAAAATCGAAGAAGGCTTGTTAATGCCTGACGGTCCCGCGTCAAGTACCGACGCGGGACCCTTTCAGGGTTTAGGGAAGGATGTAGCGGAACGAAGTGAGGACCATGTTGTCCAGTCCTTCCGGCGCTCCTGAAGGAGCTCCTGCCGGCGCAGCGCCAGACCAGGTCTGCCGTGTGACGTAAGAGTACTGCGTGCCGAACTGGAACCTGCCTCTGGGGCCACTGTAGAAGCGGTACCAGAAGCCGAGGGTTCCCTCGATCAGAGCGCGAGTGTCGGCCGTGCAATTGGCGAGACTAGTGGGAGTGAAACCGGTATTTACGGCGGGAGGTAATTCGCTGTAGCAGCCAGAATTATTGAAGAGCCGAGAGCCATAGCCAACCTGGCCGCCGGTCTTGCTGCCTGCCTGCAACGGATCGAAGCTAACTGCACGGCCAGCGTACTCGACTCCAGCGTAGCTGTAAATGTCCAGTTTCCTGGTGTGCAACTCGAGGGTGCTTAGCCCTTCGAAGTTTTTGATTAGGTGAAGTGTGCCATTCGCACTAATCGCTGTGTCCGACAGTCCGCCTGGGGCGTAGCGTCCAACTCCACTGCCGTCGAAGCCTTTCACACCGAAAACGATGTGCTTGTTGGCGAAGGTCCAGCGTGCGCTTGCGCCTGCGCCGCCTCCGTTTTTGGAAGCGTTGTAGGATCCCAGAGCGTTGACACCGGCAACGGTGCTGCCCCCGCAAAGAGTAGTGGTGCTCGCTACCTCGCCGCAGGGAAACACGCGATCGCGGAAGCGATCATATAGGCCGAAGACCTCGTAGTGCCCAAAGCCAGGATCAAAGGCAACTTTGGCGATGATATCGGGCGAAGGATTAAAGGTGTAATTCGAGGTTGTGTTGTAGCTGTTGCTCGCGCCCGCCTCGCCCAGCAGAAAATTGTTTCCGTTTCCGTGGGTGGTCAGCGTACCTTGCGCGTTCTCCATGGCGACGGCAACCGCGACCTTGTCGCCGAAGGTCTTGGCTACGCGGATTCCGTACTGGCGCGAATAAACAAAGCCGACGTTGTAGGACGAGTCGATGGTCTTCGGCCGAGCGTCATTGGTTCTGCCAAGGTCGTCATCGGGGGCGATTCCCTTTCCGTTCTCCGTCGCCAGGCTCCATACCTGGCCGCCGACGAAGCTCCAGCCATTGTCAAACTTGGCCTGGCCCCACGCCTGGCGGAGGCGGAGGCTGTAACCATTGGTTGAGGTCGAGGTGGAAGTGACTCCGGCGGAGAGAAAGTCGGCTGAGACATAGCTGGAAAGGTCGACATTACTCAGGCGGCCATCGACAAAGGTGGTGATTTTAGACTGGCGGCCGGATCCGAAAAATTCCGACACCGAGCTTTGCGAGGCGCCCGGCATGGTCAGAGAGTTGAAGGGCGTAGATACGTCGGCTCCGATCGCTCTTGAGCGCCACACAGTTTCGGCAGCGGCGTATCCGCCCGGCGTAATGTTGATGCCTCTGAAGTGGATGGTGAGCGGGCCCTCCATCTGCTTGTTATAAGTCTGCGATTGATCTGGGTTGGGAGCCTGTGATGTGTCCTGCAACGACAGTACTGCATTTTTCAAGGCTGGCTGGTTCGCTGCAGTATTGCTTACGGACTTCAGGCCGGCGAAATCGCTGCCCAAATGACTCACTGTCTCCTGTTGCCTGAGTGCCTGGGCTTGCGCCGGGTCCGCTTTCGCGGAGGCATCGGCGGCGGTGGATTGGGCCTGCTTCGCCACTTGATCTTTGCGATGCAATTCGTCCCGCAGAGACTGAACCTCCTCCCGCAGCGCCGCCACAGAGTCTTTCAGCGCCTGGACATCGGCAGCGGTTGTAGCGGGCGCCGAGGCCGGCGTGGTTGACTGCGAGGTTTGAGTCCAGGCCCCAGTGGAAAGCCCCAGCGCGAAGACTATGAAAAATGCGTTCCTAGCTTGTTTCATGAAATTTAGATCCTCATCCTTTTTTGGTTTTGGTCCGACAACACTTTCACGCGACAGAAAAAAATCAAATTCGGAACCGCCGAGTCTTAACTCCCTGTTTCGGCCTAGACGCTTCCGATCTCGCTTATTCCACTGTTCTTATTAACACCATCGACTTACTATAGATTATGAGCAAACCGCTTCCAATTCGATCGAAGAAGGTTGGCTTGCGGAAAACCCGGAAGAGTCTTCCTTGCAAATCACGCTAGAACAAACCCTAGCAGGCGACCAGCGGGAGGTGCGTCATTTATTCAACTTTCTGGCCTCCGACTACCATGGGGAAGACACTGCCCTTCTCTTTCTCCTTCTTTTTGGCCGTGCTTCTGCCCTTGGTAGAACGCGGCCCTGTGCCGGAAATTAGGTCTGCCAGTGTAGTGTTTTCCAGTATCTTGGCAGCCGCGTCGCGCACGTCGAGAAACACCTGATAGAGCGCACGGTGCGGCAGATCACGGTCGATCAGCACGCGCAGTTGCTCGGCGTCGGCAAAGGGAGCGAGCGGGCCATCGATCAAACGCATGATCTCGCTCAGGCGAATCTCGGCAGGATCGCGGCGAAGCTGGTAGCCACCCTTGGCTCCGCGCACACTCTCGACCATCCGCGCATTCTTTAGTTCGAGGAGGATGAGTTCAAGAAATTTTTCTGGAAGATCCTCTTCGTAGGCGATTTCGCGGATCTTGATGGCGCCCTGATGATGATGGCGGGCAAGCATCATCATGGCCTGCAGCGCGTAGAGTCCCTTCTGAGAGATTTTCATGGTCAGCGATTATGCCATAAAGTCCAGTGTATTAATAGACTTTATGGACGTTAACGGCATTGCAATCGCGGGTCCCTTCTGCGCGGGATGAAAATACCAAGTCACTCAACAACTTACAGGGCTTGAGCTGGTCAGCAGGACGAACGAATGTGCATCCGATTGCAGTTTCGGAAGAGAATTCAGCGGAATCGAGCCGCTTCGTCTAGGGTTGCAAGTCGGCCCCGACCCGCAACACCTGCAGGGTGACGTTGTCTGGCGCACCCCGCTGCCGAGCCAGCTTGACCAGCGCTGCACAAGACTTTGCCGGGGAGGTGCCGCTGAGCGCAGTCTCCAGTTCCTCCTCGGTCACGACGCTCCAAAGACCGTCGGTGCAAAGTAGAAGATCGTCTCCCTCTTGCAAAGCCAATCCCTGTTCGGCGCCGTCAACCGCCAGTTCCCTGCCCGCTCCCAAGGCCGCGGTCAGGATGTGGCGCTGCGGGTGTTTCTCCGCATCTTCGGCGCGGACGATGCCGCTCTCTACCAGCCGGCCAACGTAGGAATGATCGCGAGTCAGCCGCAAGATGCGCGCTCCACGAATGAGGTACAGGCGACTGTCTCCCACGTGAGCAAAATAAAGTTGCCGGCCGCGGAGAACCAGAGCGGTGCAGGTGGTCCCCATTCCCTGAAAAGCAGGATGGCGATCAGCGTAGTTTTGAATACATGTGTGGGCCGCAGTAAAGGACTCCACGAGAGCGGCCTGGGGATCGTCGCCCGAGGCCTGATCGTAGACTTCGCGAACGGTCTCCACCGCCAGGCGGCTGGCTTCCTGGCCACCCTCGTGTCCGCCCATGCCGTCGGCTATCACGGCTAATCGTCCCTTGCGCCGGAATTCCTCATCGCTGGTTGGTTCCCAATAGAGGTAGGAGTCCTCGTTGTTATCGCGCTGGCAGCCCACATCGGTGAGGCTCGCCACTTCGACTCCGGGTCTCACATTCATGCAGTCAACAGACATTTCTTCGCAACCTCGACCGGCAGCACTCGGGCATCGGGGGACAAGCGCGAACCCAACTTCCTGCCGGGAGGACCGAAGCCGCGCCATGCCCCGGACATTATAGACAAGTGCAAGCGCAAAAACGCAACTGACACCCAGAATCCGGAAAACGTGACAAGTGGAACCGCCATCCAAATCGGCTGCACGTGTCATCTTAACGGTTCGCGGCGGATTGCCATCTGCGACTGGATCGGAACGGTCAGGCGTATAATCTGGCCCGGCTGGAGGGGATCCTCATGAAACTCACGGACACGATTGCATTGGTGCTGAAGAGCAAGGCCAACAACAGAGTGCTGTCCGTGAAGCCCGACCAGTCTGTCTACGAAGCGGTTGAGAAAATGGCGGTGGAGAGCGTGGGTGCCTTGCTGGTTATATCCGAGGGCAAACTGGTCGGCATCCTATCGGAGCGCGACTATGCTCGCAAAGTGATCCTTAAGGGTCATTCTTCCAAGGACACTCTGGTCCGCGACATCATGACCTCACCTGTCGTGTTCGTGAACCCGCGGCACGCCGTGGACGAGTGCATGTCGATCATGACGAGGCACCGGTTTCGGCATCTTCCGGTGATAGAGAACGACGCTGTGGTGGGTGTGGTTTCGCTGGGCGATCTGGTGAAGTGGATCATCACGGATCAGGCCCAAACTATTCAAGAGTTAGAGGGCTACATCACGGGAAAGTATCCGGGATAAGGGCAGACTTCATCATTCCCACATCAGCGCTGGTGACGATCAGCGAAGAGACTTGAGTACGTCAGTAACCTGTCGCCTCCTAATCATCGAGTAGACAATATCAGGACGGCAAGGCCCGTTTGCTGCGGGCGTTGGGAGAGTTGTGCACGAAGGTTCTCTCCGCACGCAGACGCAGCAGAATCACCCCTATGGACGATCACCGAACCGAGCGTTTTGGTCGCTACGAGATCCTGGCCGAGCTGGGCCGGGGAGCGATGGGTATCGTCTACAAAGCGCGTGATCCCAAGATCAATCGTGTGGTCGCGGTGAAGACGATTTCCCTGGCTGGTCAGCCTCCTGAAGAGGAACTCGAGTATCGCGAGCGGTTTTTCCGGGAGGCAGAAGCGGCGGGCCGCCTGTCGCACCCTGGAATTGTAACCATCTTCGATGTGGGCGAGGAACCCGAAACGCACGCTCCTTACATCGTCATGGAATTTGTTGCGGGGCAGTCCCTCGACAAGGTGCTGCTGGCACGCAATGACAATAAGTTGCCGCCGGAGCAAGCCCTTCAAGTCGCGCTCGATCTGGCGGATGCCCTGGATTGTGCACACGGTCAAGGCGTCGTTCATCGTGATCTGAAGCCCGCGAACATTCTGGTCACTGGAGACGGCCACGTGAAAATCGCCGACTTCGGAGTGGCGAAATTGAACCTCGCGAACCACACGTCGGGAGAGCGCGTTTTAGGCACACCCGCTTATATGTCGCCCGAGCAGTTGGGTGGCGAAGCGGTGGACGGACGTTCGGACTTATTTTCCCTAGGTGTGGTTCTGTACACGCTCCTGACGGGTTACAGGCCGTTTCAAGGAAACAGCGCCCGCACTGTCGCATTCAAAGTAGTCAACCGCGATCCCGTGCCAGCGACGATTCTTGAAACCGAATTGCCGCCAGGGCTCGACTACATCATCACGCGAGCTATCGCGAAGGATCCGAGCCAACGCTACCAGCGTGGGATGGAAATGGTGCTGGATATCCAGGATCTGCAGCAGGGACGCGAGCCGTGGAGCAAAGCAAAGCAACCGGATTCCGCCGGAAGTGCCCCACCATCGGCCACCACCATCGGCAGATTGTCATCCATGGGCCCGCTGGCGGATCAAGCCATGAGCCGCTCCAGTCAGCGATCTTCGAAGCTGCAACGCGGTGCGGCAGAGCGCCTGATGGCGACGATGCGAAAGCAATCTCTCGCCGGCGGGTTGCTTGTGGTCGGACTTCTCGTACTTGGAATTCGGGTGGGGCATCTCGCCTGGCATGAGGAGGCGCTACCTACGGCCCCAGTCCAAACAGCGCCTGCTGCGCCCGGCATATCGGAACCGGCCATCTCAGAGTCTTCTCGCCTGAAAGCGAGCCTCGCTCCAATCGCAGGCGGCGGAAGTCATCCATCTCCTACGGAGGCGCGCCGTTTAAGCTCTCGAATCTCGGCCGCACTGTTGGAAATCGAAGTAGACCACAAGTTTGTCGACGCCACTTTGTCAATCTGGGTCGATGATCTGCTGACCTACTCGCATCCGTTGGAAGGAATAGAAAAGAGACATTTGGTGATGTTCCACCAGGTTCAGGGCCATGAATTCCATGCCATGCAAATCCCGCCCGGAAAACATCTTCTCAAGGTGCAGATAAGCTCCGGCGTTGATCTCTCTGAGCAGCGAGCCGCCACAATCGAAGGAACATTCGCCAGCGGCAAGGAAACGATGTTGCGGATCAACTTCGATAACCGTGGCCAGATGAACCTAAGCCTGCAATAGCCAGAGGGCTGATTGCAGTAACTGCTTAGGAACTGATCGATCCAACCGGCCGCTCTTCCCGCGCGAGTTCCAGCGAGTATCCGGAATGTGCAGCGTCGTCATGAAACATCTGCACGGTCTCCAACGAGTAGTCGTGCAAGTTCTTGCCGATCAGGCTGACCTTCTTCAGAACATCCGAGGTAACAGTGATAATGTGGCACCCAATTTCGTCAGCCTGAAAGATATTCAAGAGTTCCCGGGGGCTGGCCCAGACTAGTTGCGAGTTGGGTTCGGGGGCCATCAATTCGAGTGCGGACTTCATCAGGGGAACGGGATCGCGGCCAGTGTCAGCCACGCGTCCGGCAAAGACGGAAATGTAAGAGGGAGCGCCGCCGCGCAGCGCTTGCGCGATGTGGTCCACCTGATCGAGCGCAAGCACCGCAGTCGCGTTTACCTGAATGCCCTCGGCGCTAAGGCGCCGGATCAATTCGTACATCGGCTCCCGGCGCGTATTCGTGACCGGAATCTTCACATACACATTGCTGGCCCAGCGGGCTATCTTGCGGGCTTGCCGTTCCATTTCAGGCGCATCATCGGCGAACACTTCGAAGGAGATTGGACGATCCGGAATGTGTTGAAGAATTTCTCGCGCGAAACGTTCGTAGTCGGTCACGCCCGCCTTCCGCATCAGGGTTGGATTCGTAGTAAAGCCTTTGATGTATGGTTGCCGATAGAGCTCGAGCATGCTGGCCTTGTCGGCTCCGTCGGCGAATACCTGAACCCGCAATTCAGACACGGACTTCATCTTTATTATGAGACTCCTTCAAACTGGAGCTGAGAATCCAGTCAGCGGCTTCGCGTAACGATCGCACCGTGGCCTCCGGAGGCTGCGCCGGCTTTCTCTCGCGGTAACCGTAGTCAATTAAAACCGTTTTGCAACCTGCGGCGTGGCCGGCATCAATGTCGCGCCAGCGATCGCCCACGAAAAAACTGCGTGAAAGATCGATATTGTGCTTACGCTGAGCCTCGAATAACAAGCCGGGCAGGGGCTTGCGGCAAGCGCAATGATCCGCGTCGTCATGATAACAGACGAAGATATCATCGATAGGCAGAGAGGACGCCAGTGCCCGATGGATGGCCTCGACGGCGTCGCGGGTCTGCCTGCCGCGGGCAACATCGGGCTGGTTGGTGATCACAAACAGAGCGAATCCGTGCGCCTTCAGGTCGAGCAGCGACGACGCAACCTCGGGCAGCAGTTCGAGTTCTTCCACTCCGGACGGAGGAAACGGCTTGCCATCGCGCACTACAGCGCGGTTGAGGACGCCGTCGCGGTCGAGGAAGACTGCCGGACGAAGTTGCCCATCGCCGAGAGCAGTCGACTCCCACTTGGTTTGGCGCTGCTTCACCGCAGGATGTGAGACCAACAAATGCCACACGACGGCCTGGAACGCCTCGGTGTGCGGGGTGATGTGGTCGGGATTAACGGTTGGAATAAGGATACAAACGTCGGCTACCTTGGCGGTGTGGCCGCCGTCTCGGCCGACGATGCCCACGATTTTAGCCCCCACGGTCTTTGTGTACTGCAACGCAGCTACCAGATTGGGGCTGACATTCTTTTCGAGATCGCCGCCACCCACTGAAAAGACGAGCACGAGATCGTTGGCCCGCAGGCGGCTGACCCTCAGCCACGCCTCGAAGACGGTGGCCCAACCTTCGTCGTTTACCCGCGCCGTAAGCTCGGCAACATTGTCGGTCGGAGCGTAAGCCTCTATCCCGGCGATCTTGCGGAAGTCGTTCACCGCATGGGAAGCGTTGGCGGCGCTGCCTCCTACACCGAGGATGAACAGGCGTCCGCCGGATGCGCGCGTCAGCGCCAGCAACGACGCGGCATTTTCGATACTGGCGGCGTCCAAGCGGTCGATTACTTCTTTGGCTTCCGCCAAAAAGTCTTGCGCGAATGTATTCTTTGTCGGCATGGTTACGATTGTTGCGCCGCTTCCCGCGCAGCCAGGAATTCAGCCGTCTCCCTCAGTCCCTCGGGCGACCCGATCTCGTAGAACCGCTCCTGCACTTCAACCGCCGCCAGTTGCTTGCGCCGCAGCAGATCCGCGTATAGCTCAGCCAGATCGCGAGGCTCTCCCTTCGGCAAACCTTGGAATGCTTCGGCCCGAAAGACTCCCAGTCCGTAGTCGATGTAATGCATGCGCGGAGTGCGGTTGGTCTTGCTGTACGCCAGGATCTTTCCTCCTTCGACCCCGCCGCCCTCAAACTCGACGTTGCTGGTATCCCATTTTCCTTCGTTGCGAAAGACCGTCATCATTCCCAACACATTTGCAGCCTGAAACTTCTGGGCGATCGCAGCGTAGTCGCAAGGAAGATAGGAGTCGCCGTACATGACAAAAAACGAACCGCCTAACATGGACAAGGCGTTCCTGACAGCTCCCGCCGTTCCCAACAAAGCCGGCCCATCGAATGAGTAGTCTACCTGAAGCCCCAGCGCGGCACCGTCGCCGATGGCGCGCTGAATCAACTCACCGAGATGCCCCACACAGAATACGACGCGGCGGATACCCTTCGACTGCAGCAGGCGCAGTTGATGTACGGCAAAGGGCTCGCCGTTCACTTCGAGCAGCGACTTCGGCACTGTCTCCGTCACAGGCCGCAACCGCGTAGCTAGCCCACCGGCAAGAATCGCAACCGTCGGTAGTGGATTCGACGCTGAAGTTAACACCGGATTCTCCTACGAATGTGCCACCACCGTAGTTCCGGCAAAGTCGAACTGCATGCGGACTTCGCGAAGTCCCGCGCCTCGCATAACCCCGCGGAGGCGGGTCTTCTCTTCTGTGTAGAACATGAGAAATCCGCCTCCGCCGGCGCCGATGAGTTTGCCACCGAGCGCGCCGTTGGCGATCGCGAGTTCATACAACTGATCGATTTCACCACTGCTCATGCCTGGAGACCGTTTCTTCTTGTGCTTCCAGTGTACGTTCATCAGCTCGGCGAACTTCCTTAAGTCCCCGGCCAGCAGAGCGTCCCGGCTCTCGATCCCCAATTGTTTGGTGAAGTGAAGATTTTCGATCATCTCAGAGTTGTTCTGCTTCGTTCTTGAATCCTGATCGCGAAGAATGTCGGACGCGTTGCGCGAGCTCCCGGTGAAGAACAACAGCAGGTTGTCCTCGAGATTCGCTAGAGTTTCCGAGGGGATTTTCAGAGGTTCGACGAGCACCTGATCGTCCGGCAAGAACTGGAAGGATGTAATGCCGCCAAAAGCGGCAATGTATTGGTCCTGCTTGCCAATGGGTTCGTTGAGCAACTTCAGTTCGATGTAACAGGCCTGCTCGGCGAGGTCTCGCGGTGGGACAAAATCTCGCTTCAGCGTGTGCAGAGCGCATAGCAGAGCGGTCGTGAAGCTGCCGGAAGAGCCCATCCCAGTGCCGGCCGGGATGTCGGAAAGGCTGACAATTTCAAGGTACGGCCCCGTCACCCCGGTCAACTTCAAGGCCTCGCGGATGATGGGGTGCTGGATCTCATCGACGCGCTCCACATCTTCAAACTTAGAGTACTTGACGATAATCCGCGGACGAAAAGCCTCATTGATGGTGATATAGACATACCGGCTGATGGCGGCGGAGATGACGAAGCCGCTATGCTGCCGGTAATAGGACGGGAGGTCGGTGCCGCCGCCGCCGAGGCAAATCCTCAGCGGACTCCGGGTGATGATCATCGAGCGGACCCGCGTCCCGGGCAACACGCATGCGCAGCAATCATGCTCAAATCATATGCGAAGCGGCTCTTGCAGGTCGAGCGCACCCCGTGCCTGGACCGTCATTCTACTTCGAAGTTCACCGAACGGGTTTTGCTGGTGCCGCCTGCTGAATCCATCGCCCGCAGCTCCACCCGATAGGAACCAGGCGCAAGCGTATCGACCGGCAACTTGATTCCCATGGGAATCACGGGAACCCCATCTTTTCCCTTGGGGAGTCTGTTACGAACGTGCAGCTTCTCCGCGCCACTCTTGGGTTCCAGCACTCTTAAGTCAAATGCTACGTCCGGAGGATTCGGATTTTTCATGAGCGGCTCGTAGACCTCCGCGTAAATGGCGGCAGTGTCCGTCTTCTTGAAATGGTTGGACGCAGACGGCGAAATCTGAAAGCCCGACACCACCAAAGGAGTTCTGTCTTCCAACAGTTGACTGTCCAGATCCAACGCGATGTCGGCAGAGCGGCGCAGGTTGTTGCTGAGCGCCACGCCGCTGATGCTGAATTCCTGACCGCGGTACGAGTCGATTGAGAGTGGCGCTTCGAGTTTGCCAAAACTCTGGTTGCCGGAACTAAAGACGACTTTGAGTTTGTACTCGCCGGAGGCGATGCCAAATTGGTTTTCATAGTTAAACGCCTGTTTCTGGAATTCCTCGACTTGTTTCTTGTCCTCTAAGTCAAGGTTCACGGTGTCGCTGAAACGCGCCGCGATCGAGGCGTCCGCATTGTAAGCGATACCTAATATATTGATGGCGGCGTGTTGTTTCCCTTTCACCTTTTCAAACTTCAGCGCTGCGGAGGGAATCTGCAACGCAAGGTGGACCTGGGCAGTGTTGGGTGAAGTGTAAAAGAAGGGAGTCTGCATCAAGGCGGTGACGTTGCCCTGCATCTCGCCGCCGGCGCGACTCTCCAGGTCTTTCTCGATGGGGTTGCCGGCTAGGAGATCCGCCGGCCGCACGTTACAGTAGCCGCTGCGGGCGCGGACGTTGGTTCCTCCACGCTCCACTTTCACCTTCAATGTGTGGCAACTCCCTTCCGCCGAAACTGTTGGCTTGTAGCCGAGTAGGTAGTACTGGTTTTGATCCTTCGCGATCCTTTGCAGGCCACCCAGCAAATCATTGGTATTGAGGATGACAAATCCGCCGGTGCCGTCGGCTAGCTGATACAGAACCTGCTGATTGTCAGAAGCGCTTGGAGGGAATGGGGGAACAATCTGCCGGGGCTG
>Ga0209624_10001471_pt1 | contig 18403 bp, 16 predicted proteins | sample JacPinW_OM2H0_O1_FD_188565 | JGI IMG/M metagenome (GOLD analysis project Ga0209624, IMG submission 188565) | Forest soil microbial communities from Algoma, Ontario, Canada - Jack Pine, Ontario site 1_JW_OM2H0_O1 (SPAdes) (version 2) | ecosystem: Environmental > Terrestrial > Soil > Boreal...
CCGCGCAGCTCGTCTGCAGGTGCAGCGACACGTTCAATTTTGGCTGTGGCTGGAAATCGCGCGTACCGGTCAGCACGCCCGACTCGTTGGGCCGATCGAGCATGTAGCCCTGACTCAGCAGCGCGCGCTTGACGCCCCAGCACACCGCATCCCCGGAACCCGGGTAGGTCCTGCTGAAGGGCGCCTGGGCGCTGAAATCGGTGGTCGTGTCGCGGTGCCGGTGCGAGGCGCAGGCGGCGCACAGCGCACAGAGCGCCAGCAGCGTCACGGATGAACGTGCAGTAGTGATTCTGATTGGCGACACACGCATGGCAATCTCCACCTCGACCGTGCGATGTACGGTCTGACCTTAGTGGGTTTGACTCAGGTTTGCGGTCGCGAAGTTCCCCGCGCGTTCGCCTTGAGCGCGTGGTTCTTGTAGGCCGAGGGCCTCAATTCACTGTGAGAACACACCGACAGCTGCAGGAACTCGCGGACAGCTTGTCCCGAGCCGACGCTGACGCTTGGCGCAGGCGGCGCACCATGAGATCTCGTGCCAACTGGCGGCGGCGACGAGGCTGCATGCGCCACGATCCAGCTCGATGTGGCTCGTTTGTTTGCGCATTGGTCATCGGCGCAATCATCGTGAGGGCGTGCGCGGCCCCCTATTCTTCATGATGCGCGTGCCGGTGAGCGAGGCCGACCGGCTGCATCAATAACGCCAGCTCGTCAGGTCCGCTCCGTCGGGCGCGGTCGCCTTGATGCGCTCCAGGATGAGCGGGAGGTACTGGACATTGTAGTGCAGCCGTGACCAGGCGTTCGGAAGGCTCGGATCCCCGTTCCAGCAGTGCTCGGCGCGATCACCGTACGCCACCGTGCCCTCGAAGGGCGGCCGCAGGGCATCCAGGCGCTGCTCGGCAAAATACACCGAATCGGTGAGGTAGTAGGTATCGGCCGTGCCCACGTAGATGTGGATCTTGCCCTGCAATTTTGCTGCGAGCGTCGCCCAGTCGCGCTCGATGATGTGCGACAGGTCGAAATGCTCGCGCCAGTAGGCGGCAACGTCCCGATCGATGCGGCCGCTGAGCTTGTCGATCAGCGGCAGCGGGTAGCCGTCCTTGCCGACCGGTCCGAACACCGCCGCCCAGATATCGTACTGGCCGCCCGAACGAGCCTTGTCGCCCTGCGCGAGTTCCATGTAGTTGGCGTCACGCTGGGTGCTGAAGATCTCGCCCAGGTAGTTGCGCATCGCCGGACGCTCGACGCTCAGCGCTTCGCCCTTGAGGGTGTAGGCGTTCGGATCCTGGTAGATGTTGATGAGCTCGTAGGCGCGGAAGTCGATCGGATCCGGACAGGCCGCGAAGGCGCCGTTGTACATGTCCGGATAGAACACCTGGGTGGCCAGCGCCTCCCACCCGCCGGTCGATCCGCCATAGGTGAAGCGCGCCCAGCCCGCCCCGAGGCCGCGAAAGCGACGCTCGATCTCCGGGATCAACTCTTTATTAATGGCATCGCCGTAGGGACCGAGGTTGGCCGAGTTCACCGCGTAGCTGTCGTCGTAGTAGGGATTGGCGTGCTCGATCTCCACTACCAGGAAGCGCGGGAAATCCGCCGAGACCCACTTCTGATAGAACGCGTAGGCCTCCTGCTGCTGGATGCGGTTGTAGCCGGCAAGATGAAAGCGCTGCGAGTAGTCCGGCTTGAGATCCGCATCGGGCGGGCTGGTGCGAAAGCCCGTGATGTCGTCCGGGAAGTGTCCATGGAACACCATGAGCGGATAGTGCGCCTCGGAATGCTTGTCGAAGTCCTTGGGCACCAGCACATGCGCGCCGAGGAACACATCACGCCCCCAGAACTTCGATAACAGCTCGCTGCGGATGCGGATGTGCCGGACGAACTCGGAATCGGTCTTGGCCTCGATCGGCCCGATCTGCTGATCGAGCGTGAGTGCGCTCCTGAGCGGATGCGCCGGGTCGATATGCAGCCGCAGCGGCGTCGAGTAGAGATTGCCGGGCTTCTTGGCCCACTCCTGACCTTCGCCCTGATCAGGCGGCAGCTTGAGGATGCGTCCGTCGGAGAGGTGAAAGGTCTCGTAGCGATTCAGCACCGCCTGCACCAGATAGTCCGCGGCGGGAAGCTGTGAGAGCCTCGCCGCCGGCCAGCCGAAGGCGTGATCATCGATGATCACGGCAGCTGAGGTACTGAACGCATCCACGTTGAGTCCGAACAGGTAGGGGCTGTCGAGTGGCTCGTCTTCTGAGACGTGACTGCGCGGCTCGCGGCTCAGGTCCGGGCTCACCAGCAGTATGATCCGCCCGTAGAGCGGCGCTGCGCTGCGCCCGGCGGGCAGGCTGATCGCAAAGCTAGTCGCCGCGGCGCGCGAAACGTGTGCCGCGCGTGCGCTGTTCGGGTTGGCAGCGCTCGGCTGGGCTTGCGCGCCGGAGGCTGCCGAGAGGGCGGTCGCGCCGATGACAGCGGCCAGCAGGGCTTCGATTGGCTTCATATCAGTGACTGCCTTGCGAGCAGGGGTAGGCGGCGAGGAGCACCGAGCCGATGAACCGCGACGCATCGAGCTCGCCGGCCGCAGGCTTGGCGGCGAGTTCCTGATCGAGCTTTGCCTTCATGGTTTGCTCGAGCGTTTCGGCCGAGATCTGCGCCGGCACACACGGGCGGCCGCCCCTGGTCTTGCCGTCGGCGATATTCATCCCGAGCGTGATCCCCTGCGTCACGCCGAGGATGTAGATCCGGCACACGTTGCGGCTCACATGGTCGGTTCCGGCGCACAGCTGCTTAAGGTCATCCGCGCTCATCACCTGTTGGGGTTCTGCGGATAAAGTTGCCGCGCTGAGCATAACGCTTAAGCTTGTTAGGATTACAGCCATCGACTTCATGGTGCGGATCTTCCTGTTGCCGGCGCGGTGCGGGACTGCAGTGTAGCTCACCGGTGCGACGACGATTAAGCATGAATGACCAAGCAGCCTCGATGCGCCGGCCGCTCATCACGGCGATCGGCAGCATCTGCGTGGTGGGCCTGGCCACCGGTCTCACGCTGCCGCTGGTATCGCTGCGCCTGACGCAGGCCGGCGCAGCGCCGGCGGTGATCGCCGCCATGGCAGCCCTGCCGGCGCTCGGCACCATCGGGATTTCGTTCTGGCTCGCGGCGCTGACGCGGGCGCTCGGCTCGCGGGCGCTGCTGATCGGGGCGATGACACTGTCGTGCGCAAGCGTGCTGGTGCTCGCCACCCCCTATGCGCCGCCGCTGTGGCTGCTGTCGCGGCTCGCCATGGGCATCTCCACCGGCATTCTGTTTGCCCTGGGTGAGGCGCGCATCCTCGAGGTGAGCGCGGGCAGCAGCCGCGGCCGCTGGACCGCCGTCTATGCCATGACGCTCACCGCCTGCCAGTTCGCGGGGCCTGCGCTTCTGGCCGCGGTCGGGCCCGACGCTGTGACGCCGATCGTCATTACCGCCGCGGCGCATCTGGTTGCCATTGCCCTGTTGGTCCTGACCGGATGGCACAGCACGCTTGCCGAGGACGAGGAGTCGCTCAGCTTGCGCGAGTTTCTGCGTGACTCGCTGCCGCTCGCAGTCGGGGTGCTGTTTTTCGCCATGTTCGACAGCGCGGTGCTCTCGCTGCTGCCCCTCTACGGGCTCAAGATCGGGCTGACCGCCCGACTCGCGGTGCTCACCGTCAGCGTGGTCTTGCTCGGGGACTCCTCCCTGCAGGTCCCGCTGGGGTGGGCCGCGGACCGGCTCGGTCGCGGCGGCGCTCACGCGAGCTGTGGTCTGCTGGCGGCAGCGATGGCGCTGGCGCTGCCATTTGGACTGGTCTCGACGCCTGCGATGTGGCTGGCGCTGTTCGTGATGGGAGGTGCGGCCGGCGGGCTCTATACCCTCGCCATCGTGCGAATCGGTGACCGCTTCAGCGGCGAGCGACTGCTCTGCGCCAATGCCTATGTCGGGCTGCTGTGGGGGGCGGGCGGCCTGGCCGGCCCGTTGCTCGGCAGTGCGGCCATGCAGGCGTTAAAGCCCCAGGGCCTCATGCTGTTCATCGCCGCAGGCGCGTTCGCTTTTCTCGCCTCGATGCTGTATCGCCCCCGGCAGGCAAGCGGCGCAGCCGTTCCATAGCGAGCGGCTCGAGCGTACGCGTTCGGCGCCGCGTTGCGCGGGCCATCGCCGCAGGCGCCGCCCGGCGCCGCGATCCTGCCCATCAGGGGTGCAGCGCGCCCACCAGGATGGACACGTCATCCTCACTGCTCTCCCCGTGCGTCACACAGATACGGATCACGTCCTGTTCCTCGAAACGGGCCAGTGACACCCAGGCGCGGCCGGATTTGAGCACCCGCTCGACCACCGAGCGCGGATCACCCAGCGCGCGCGGAGGAATGACCGTGAGCAGTGCCAGCGGTGAATCGTTGACGACCGACCAGCCGCGCCGCTCGAGCTCGGCGCGGATGCGCTCGGTGAGTGCGACCGCACGCTCAATCTGGGCGGCGTGACCCGCCCAGCCGGCGCAGGCCAGCGACAGGAACAGCCGCAGTCCGAGGAATCGGCGCGACCACTGCAGGGAGTTCATGTAAGGGTCGATCGACTGCTCGTGCGAGGGCATGTAGGTTGCGGCCACCTGGAAGGTGGCGGTGAGCGTGGCCGGGTCGCGGGCGAGATACATGCCGCATCCCATGGTGGTCAGGAACCACTTGTGCGCATCGATCGTGGCGGAATCGGCTCGCTCGAGGCCCGCGACGAGGCCACGCAGCCGCTCGGAGGCAATCACCGCACCGCCCCAGGCCGCATCGATGTGATACCAGAGGGCGTATCGTGCGGCGAGGTCGGCGCACGCGTGCAACGGATCGATCATGCCCGCATTGGTCGTGCCCGCCGAGGCCACGATCAGAAACGGCGCACAGCCATCGGCGCGGTCCGTTTCGATCGCCTGCGCAAGCGCCGCCGGCGACATGCGCCCCCTACCGTCGGTCGCCACCAGGCGGGCGGCCGCGCGGCCGATGCCGGCCTGGTGCGCGATCTTGACCCAGCTGCGATGACACTCCCTCGAGGTGTAGAACACCGGCTGCCCGCGGATGGCGCGCGCGCCATCCACGCCGAAGGCGGGAAACTTGTGCGTCAGCGCGCACAAGAGCGCGGTGTAATTCGCTTCCGATCCTCCCGAGGTGAACTGCCCGCCGGCCCCGGCCGGAAACCCCGCGCGCCGTGCGACGGCTCGAATCACCTGCGCTTCGAGCGCAACGGCCGCCGGGGAGGTTGCAGAACTGGCCACCTGCGGATTGAAAGAGCCGACGATGCGGTCGGCGCATTGGGCCGGGAAGCTCGGCGCCGGATTGAACAGCCCGAAGTAGCGCGGATGAGTGAGATGCACCACGCCGTGCTCGAGCATGTTGATCGACCAGTCGAGAAGCTCGCCGAGCGGTCGCGTCGTTTCGAAATCGAAGCGGGCGAGCTCCTGGCGCAGCGCTTCGATATCCAGTGTCGGGGTGGCGGGGCCTGCGCGCACTCGCTCCTGCGCGAGTGCCAGAGCACGGGTCAGATAATCCTCGATCTGCTGCCGGTTGCCGGCCGCCGGAAACAGCGCCGCAACCGGTGCGCTAATCGGAGTATCGGCTGAGGAGTCGGTCATGGTTTGAGCGGACCGGCCGGATCTTCAGGCCGCGACGGCGGCAAAGGCGCCCTCGAGCGCATCGCACAAAAGGTCGATCTGCGAGCGCTCGATGGTCAGAGCCGGTGAGAGAATGATGTTCGCGCCCGACAGGCGGATCATGGCGCCGCGTCGGTAAGTCTCGCGGTGGACACGGGCAAGTTCCGGCGCCCCGCGCGGGAAGGTTGCCCGCGTGCGCTTGTCCGCGACCAGTTCCACACCTGCCATCAGGCCGACGCCGCGCACATCGCCGACGATCGGGAAGCGCTTCTCCATCGCGTGCAGGCGTTCGAGGAAGTAACTTCCTTCGCGCGCCGCGCGCGCCGGAATGTCCTCGCGTTCGATGATGTCCAGGGTGGCGAGCGCCGCCGCAGCCCCGATCGGGTGGGCGCCGTAGGTGTAGCCGTGGTTGATCGTGCCGAGTACCGGATCCGAGCCGTTGAAGGCCTCGAGTACCTTGCTCGACACGACCGTCGCGCCCAGCGGCACGTAGCCGGACGAGATGCCCTTGGCCAGGCACCACATGTCCGCCTTCACGCCCCACAGCCGCGTTCCGAACATGTGCCCGGTGCGTCCGAAGCCGGTGACCACTTCGTCCGCAATCAACAACACGCCGTGGCGGTCGCAGACTTCGCGCACGCGCGGCCAGTAGTTCGGTGGCGGAACGATCACCCCGCCGGCCCCCTGGATGGGCTCGGCAATGAAGGCAGCGACGGTATCCGGGCCCTGGAAGATGATCTCGCGCTCGAGCAGTTCGGCGCAGATCCGGCCGAGCTCCTCGGGATTCTGGGTATACGGGTTGCGGTACAGCCACGGCGTGTCGACATGGAAGCAGCCGGGCAGCAACGGCTCGTAGGCCCGGCGAAAGGGAGTATTGCCGTTCACACTCATGCCGCCGAAGTGCACGCCGTGATAGCCCTGGCGCAAAGAGATGAACTTGGTCCGGTCGCGCTGTCCTTTCACCTTCCAGTACTGACGCGCGAGCTTGAGCGCCCCTTCGACTGCATCCGAGCCGCCGCTGCTGAAATAGACGCTGCCGGCACCGTCGGGCTGCATCAGCTGCACCAGTCGCTGCGACAACTCGATGGCGCGCGGATGCGTGGCGCCACGAAACGTGTTGTAGAAGGGCAGCTCATCGAGCTGCGCCACGATGGCATCGCGGATCTCCTTGCGCCCGAATCCGAGGTTGGTGCACCACAGACCGCCCACGCCATCGACCAGCCGATGTCCGTCGACGTCCCAGATGAAGCTGCCCTCGCCCCGCGAAATGATGTCCGGCGGCGTGTCGCGGGCCGTGGCGGGATTAGTCATCGGATGCAGCAGACGCAGGCCGTTTTCGGCCTTAAGTTCCGCGCTCGTGAGTTTACGCATGAGGGATTGGGTCCTGCGGGGCGGCTGTGTGGCAGCCACTCATTAACGGTTTCACAAATTATGCGCCATCCGGACGAAAAAAGCGGATTTCACGCGGCAGACCGCCGGAGAAGCTGTTGCGCCTGAAACCTCCTTGCGGTGACGTTACCACGGGCCTCACTGTGAGCAAGACGCGGCGTGTCGCAGAACCTTCGCAGCATGCCCTCGCGAGCGCAAGTGAGCATGCGCGGCCCTTTCGGTCATGGGTGGTGCCGAAGCCGATCGGAACGAGAACTGAACATAAGCCGTGATAACCTCGCGTGTGCGCTCGAGGAACCGTTCATGGATCCGATAAAGATCACGACACGTGATGGCATCTGTCCGGCCTACGTGTACCGACCCGTTGCGGATGCTCCCTGGCCTGCTGTCCTGGTGTTCATGGACGGGCTGGGCATTCGTCCTGCAATGCTGGAGATCGGCGAGCGGCTTGCCGGACGCGGTTACTACGTACTGCTGCCGGACCTCTATTATCGCTCAGGTCCCTACGCGCCCATGGACCCGCACGTGGTGTTCGCCGATAACGAGGCGCGCCGCATTCTGGCGGAGAAGTTCCGCGCGCTCGCGACCCAGGCCAACATCATGTCTGACACGGGTGCATTTCTTGACTACCTCTCGGCGCAGCCGGACGTGACGGCCGCCGGCATCGGCACCACCGGTTACTGCATGGGTGGCCTGATGTCATTCGCCGCTGCCGGCACCTATCCCGATCGCATCATCGCGTGCGCCTCCTATCACGGCGGGCGACTGGCAACCGATGCGCCGGACAGCCCTCACCTTCTTGCTGCAAGGATCCGCGCGCGCGTCTACGTGGCCGGCGCCATCGAGGATCCCTCCTTTCCTGATGAGATGAAGGAGCGGCTGGAGGCTGCGCTGAGCGAGGCCTCGGTGGACCACCAGATCGAAACCTATCCTGCCCGACACGGTTGGGTGTTTCGCGACACCCCGGTGTACGACGCCGCGGCGAGCGAGCGGCATTGGCAGACGCTTCTCGCGTTGTTCGACCTGAAGCTCAAGCACCGGAGCGGCTGAGGAGTCCTGTACATGAGCAACGCCGATAGCGAGCGCGGCATCGTCCGCATCCCCTCGCAACATACGGTTTCTGCGACCACCGATCGCCTGGAAGCGCTTCTGAAGGCCAAGGGAGTCATGGTTTTTGCACGCATCGACTTCAGCGGGGATGCCGGCCGCGTCGGTCTCACCATGCGAGCGGAACAGATGCTGATCTTTGGTAATCCCAAGGCCGGCACGCCGCTGATGGTGGCCGTACCCACGGTGGGGCTGGACCTGCCGCTGAAAGCGCTGATGTTCGAGGATGCCGATTCGCGCACCTGGATCGCCTACAACGACCCGCAGTACATCGTGGCGCGCCACGGCATCGCCGCCGGGCTGAGTGCCAATCTTGCCGCGGTCACGCCGCTGCTGAAGCGTGCGGCCGACGACTCGCCGCTCTGACTTCTGCGCGGCCGACCAGCCAGCAGCGGCGCGCCGCCGGGGCAGCGGGCCGGCACGGCGTCGGCGGACTCACTCCACGGTGATGACGACTTTTCCCCGCGCGTGCCCGGCCTCGAGATAGCGGATGGCGTCGGCCGTGTCACTCAATTTATAGCGTCGGTCGATGACCGGCGTCACTTTCCCGCTCTGCATGAGGTTACTGAGGACCGTCAGGTCCTGCTTGGTGAGTTGCGCGAAAAACGTGACGAACTTCTGGCTCACGAACGGCGACAACATGAATTCCTTGATCGGACCGATGAGCGGCCCGATCAAGCCGCCCTCGCTTGGCCCACCCCCTCCGATGCCGATGTAGACCCCCTTCGGCTTCAGGACCTGCCTGTTCTCGAGCAACGTGCGGTTACCCACGCAGTCAAAGATCAGATCGTACGGCTCGGCGCCTTGCGTGTAGTCGGTGCGGGTGTAGTCGATCACGTGATCGGCCCCGATTGATTGGACCATCGCCACGTTCTTCGTACTCGTCACCCCGGTCACCTCCGCACCGAAGGACTTGGCGATCTGCACGGCGAAGGTACCCACGCCTCCGGAGGCGCCATTGATCAGCACCTTCTGCCCCGCCTGAACCTTTCCCGTGTCGCGCAGCCCCTGCAATGCGGTGATTGCGGCAATAGGAACGGCGGCGGCCTGTTCAAACGTCAGGCTGGCCGGCTTCAGCGCGATGGCTCGATCCTCGCGAGCGACGACGTACTGGGCGAATGCACCGTCTCTGCCGCCGAACACTTCGTCACCGGGCTTGAACTGTTTGACGCGGCTGCCGACCGCCTCGACGGTGCCGGCGTAGTCGACGCCCAGACGTACCTCACTGGGTTTGCGCAACCCGGCCGACAGGCGAACGATGGACGGTGTGCCTCTCATGTAGTGCCAGTCGAGCGGGTTGACGGAGGCGGCGTGGACCCTGACCAGGACCTGGTCTTCCGTCGGCGTCGGTTTTTCGATGTCGGCAAATTTCAGGACATCGGCCGAGCCGTAGTCGCAATAGATGATGGCCTTCATCAGAGCGCCGTGGACTGCGCCGGGGCGGCCACAGGTGTTGCCCGAGGTCCAGTAGGCAAGCAGGAACGCGGCCAGCAACGCGACAGCGATCGCGCCGGCACTCCACCCGAGGATGCGTTTGAGCACCATGAAGTTGTCCTCGCATCGTAAGGGACCGCCGCGCGCTTGCGGCGCGTCTGATCACTACTGTGTGCGCGCGGCAGGTTCCGTGCAACCACGATGCGGCAGGTTGACGCCTCGGATGCGCCCACCTGAGCCGTCAGGTCGTGGGGTTAGTGGTGCGCGGCGCTAGCGGCGGCGCTGCGCCGGGACGTGCTCACTGCGGCACCACATAGATGGCGAGACCCTGCGCAGCTTTGCTGTAGAGTCCGAAGGAACCCCCGACGCCAACTCCCACCGAGCTGTTACCGCCGTAGCTCGAGCCGCCAACGCCGGTGCCGATGGCGCCCGACTGCTGGTTCTGTACACCCTGCAGCAGGATGCCGTTGGCACCGAGCTTGGCTGCCTCCTTCTTCATCCGCTCGATCGCCTTGTCCATGTTCTGCTGACTGGTCAGCGCGAGCGAGCCCTGGCTCGTGGCATCGATGCTCGCGATCGTTTCGTATTTCGGCGGCGGCTGCAGATAGACGCGCACGCTTTCCGGGGCGATCGGCGGACGTGCCGTCCCGATCAGCACGTGCGAAGAGCTGGCGCAGCCTGCCAGACCCATGGCGAGGGCGGCGGCGGTAGTGAGCCGTTGCATGCCGGTCATGTCGGAAATCCTCCCTGCAGCTGCGGACTTGGGCAGGGTATGCGCACGCTGCGGTGCAATCAAACCTGCCGCATGCGGGTCCGTGACGCAGCCTGCGATATTTCGGGCCCGTCGCGCGCGCCATCGCGTCTTTTCATGACAAACGGCCCCGCCGAGTGCAGTCTCATGCGGGTGGCTTGCGCACACCGCAACGCTGTACGCTTCGGCCTGAGGGTTGTTGCGCATGAAACGAATCAGAACTGCCGCCGCAGCTTTCGTGGCCATCGGCGTGCTCGTCGAGGGGGCGCAGGCCGATACCACCTGCACCGGCACGGGAGTGGAACTGCAGGTGCTCGGCTCGGGAGGACCGGAGCTGCAGGACAAGCGCGCCAGCAGCAGCTATGTGGTGTGGCGCGACGGCAAGGCGCGGGTACTGATCGACGCGGGAGGCGGCTCGGCGCTGCGCTTTGGCGAATCCGGCGCGCAGATGGAGGATCTCGAGGTGATGCTGCTCTCTCACCTGCATGTCGACCACACCGGCGATCTGCCGGCGCTGTTCATGTCGTCCTATTTTGGCGAGCGCAAGAAGGCGCTGCCCCTTTTCGGTCCGCTCGGCAACGCCTACTTTCCAGCCACCACGGTGTTCATCGCGGACCTGTTCGATCCCGCTCGGGGTGCGTACCGTTATCTGGGCAGCTACCTGAAGGGTGAGGACGACGGCTACCGCCTGCAGCCGCACGACGTGCAGCTCAGCGCGCACGAGATCCGCAGGTTATCCGCCAATGACGGCATCGTGCTCTCGGCCACGACCGTCATACACGGCTCAGTGCCGGCACTGGCCTGGAGGATTGACCTCGATCATCGTTCGCTGGTGTTCAGCGGTGACGGCAACGGCGACAACGGCAATCTGCAGAAACTCGCCCGCGGTGCCGACCTGCTGGTGATCCACAACGCCATTCCCGAAGGCACCGACGGGCCTCCGCGTGCGCTCCACATGCCACCTTCCCTCATCGGTGTCATCGCCAAGGCCGCGGATGCGCACCGCCTCGTGCTGTCCCACCGCATGCTTCGGACCCTGGGGCACGAGGAGGAAACGCTCGGCTTCATCCGCAAAAGCTATGCCGGCCCGGTGGCCTTCGCCAACGATCTGGATTGCTTTCGCTGAAAGTGCGCCAGGAGCTGAGGATCAGCCGCCCGACGGGGCGCGCCAACCCGGAAACGGCGTCACGAATATCGAGGAAATACGCCAGCCGGACGGAGTTTTTACGAAGACGCCGCTCCATCTGATGGGGACCGTGGACGGAGTCTTGCCCGCCGGGCCTACCGTGAACAAAAGCGGCGTGACCAGTATGCAAGCTCCCGGGGAAGCACTGGCGATGCGCAGTTCCTTGGTCTGCGGATCCAGAATCCAGGTGCCCTTCCACGCAGCTTCGAACGCGTCCAGCGACTCCTTATATCCCCACACCGAGTTGCCGCCGGATTGACCCAGCACGAACTCCTTTGAATCCAGCAACACCTGGGAGACGGCGGCACGATCCCGCCCGTTCTGAGCGGCAATGAAACGCGTAAAAGCTGCCGTCACCTCTGCCTCCTGGGATCCCTCCGTCGGTACCGCTGCGCTGACAGGCGGCGCGGGGACCGCGGGCACGGCCGCCACGGGTGCGGGGGCCACGGGAGGGGCAACAACCGGAGCCGCTGCGGGAGCGGCGGCGAGCGGCGCAGGCGTGACGGCGGGCGTGGGTTTAGTGCTGAGATTGGCGGGCAGTACGTATCCGGACGTGACCAGAAGTCCTTTCTGCTCAGCGTCGGCACACCGAAACGGAGTGACGGCTGCTCCCTTGATGCCCGTCATCCCGTTGCGAAACGGGACCAGCTCCCCGGCGACGCCATAGTCCTCACCTTTGCCCGTCTTGGGGTTCACGAGGCAGTAGTAGCGATGCCCCCCTGAGCCCGAACCCACGTCAAAATGACCACGGACTATTTCGTGCTCCCAATCCTGAGAAAAACCCTGCCGCAGAGACGAAAAGAAACCTCCCTGGGGCGTCAAAGTGGAGCTGTCGGCCGGTGCGGAGCTCCCCGAAGACGCCGGCGGCGGATCAGCCGGCGCGCTCGGCGCAGCGCACAGCACCAGCAGGCCGACCGCGAGAACTCGCGAACAGTGTGCAATTCGCAGCGAACGTTTCACGTATCCCCCGATGCCGTTTAGTCTTCTTTGCCCCGCCGATTCTAGCGGTTTACGGGCCGGTGCGCCGGTGCCCGCGATCGACCCCAAGGGCCAGTCTCGCTGCCTTAATGGGCCGCACTTCATCGACGCGCCCCCTGACATGGCACGGCGCGCCATGATTGCCCCACGGCCTTGCCACAATCGGCTGCCAGACTCTTCTCCTGAGGTGCTACAGCCTCACCGGGAGTCACGCTCATGTCCGAACGCGTCGATGCAGTGCTGAAACTCTTGCGGCGGGCGCTCCTCGAGCCTGCCCGGCGCATAGGCGCACGCGTGGCCCGCGCGGCGCCGGCGCTGCTTGCCGACGCCTGCCGCCTGCGCGGGCTTCTCGCCATGACGGTGCTTCTCGCCGCCTTGGGCTACGGACTCTACCTGCATCCCCCCTTCGCCACCGTGCGCCAAAGCCAGGTGCTCGTGCGCACCAACGTGCTCGACGGCTCAGCGAGCGCCTACACCTCTGGCACCGTGCTGGTGCTTCCGGGCATTCACCAGCTGCACCGCTACTCGACCCGCGACCAGGTCTACCAGCCGGTTGAAAGCGCGACCGCCACCGGCAAGGCCCCCTTCCAGTCAAACGAGGGTCTCTCGATCGGCGTGGATTTTACGGTGCGCTGGGCGATCGACCGCGCGCGCATCGCGCAGATGTCGAAGGAGTTTCCGGACGATCTGAACGAGGATCTGGTGCGACCCGCGGTGCAGGGGATCATGTACCCGCTGCTCGCCCGCCATACCGTGCGTGAGATCTTCTCGACCCAGCGGGCCCAGATTCAACAGGAGATCATGACCGAGCTTGGGCCAAAGCTCGCAGCATTGGGGCTGCGGCTGCGCGGGGTCGACATGGGGCAGGTCGACCTGCCGCAGGACTATCGTGTGGAAATGGCGAAACTTCTCGCCGAGGAACTCGAAACCGAGAAAATTCGCTACACCCTGCAGCTCAAGGAGGCCCAGGTCAAGGAGACGCAGCTGGAGGGCGAGGCTGACAAGGTACGCCGGCAAAAATCGGCCGAGGCGGCCGGCGAGCAGCAGGTCATCGCCGCCAAAGCGCAGGAGGAGACCATGAAGCACATCCTGCCCTTCAAGGAAAAGCAGATCGAGCAGCGCCGCCTCGAGGCCGAGGCTGACAAGGTCGCGCGCATCCGCTCCGCCGAAGGTGCCGCGGAGGCGCGGCGCATCGAGGCGAAGGGCGAAGCGGATTCGCGGCAACGGCTGGCAGAGGCGGAGGCCTACCGGCTCGAGCTGGTCGGCAAGACGAATGCCGGCCAGATGGAACGCGAGGGCGCCCTGCTCGCGCATTACCCGCTGCTGATCCAGAAGACCCTCGCTGACAAGCTCTCCGACAAGGTGCAGGTCATCATTGCGCCGACACCGGCCGCCGGTCAGTTCATCGGTTCGAACCTCATCGGCGCTCGCGCGAACGTTCCCTTCGCCGATGCGGCAGCGGCGGTGAGCCCTGCGGAGGAGAGCCACCCGTGATCATCGCCCTCGCCGCAACACTCGCCATCGTGGTCCAGGACCACGCATCGCTGCGCGCGGCGCCACGCTCGGACGGCACCGAGCTTTCGGTACTGTGGCAGGGGGATCTGCTCGAACTTCGCGGCGAGCAGGCCGGCTACCTCAAGGTCTATGACTATCGCCGCGAGCGCGGCGGATACCTGAAGAGTGAGGTGGTTCATGCCGTCGGCCTCAGCGAGGCGGACGCGCCCGAGCTGCTCGCGGTGCTGCGCTTCCTGCGCGACAGTCCCGGATCCGAGGCGCTCGGTGTCAGTTACGGCGCAGCGTACCTCAAGGCTGCACCCGCACGTGCGCTGAGCGCCGAAGCCTTCGACGCCATCGCGCGCATGGCCGAGCGGCTGGCCGACCAGGCGTCCGGCAGTGGCTACCAGGCCCCTAACGTCGCCGCGCACCTCGAGGTCGCTCAGCAGTTCGGCATTCACATGCGCAGCTTCGAGCGCAACGGCCGCATACAGGTGTGCTACGACGGCGAGCTGTTTCGCCGCGTGCTGAGCCTGGCGGGTGCGAGCCCCGAGCAGCGGGCCCGTGCGGCACTTGCTCTCACGCGCTCGGATTGCATCGATCCGAACCTCAGCCCCCTGCTGCGGGCGTGGGTCGACGAGCAGCGGCGCCAGCTGCTCGAGGGGGTCGCAGAACAGAAATTGAGCACCCTGACGCGCAGCCGCCTGCACGCGCGACGCGCCGCGGTCTGGGCAGCCGTGGCCTTCGAGCAGGCGCGCAGTGGCAACCCGCCCGCGGCGGCGGCGCAACGCGCGCTCGATGAGCTTTTGGCGCTGCGCGCAGACGAGCTCGGCGATGACCGTCACGCGGAGTACCTGGATGCGGTGGTTCGCGTCGGTGCCATCCGCTGGGCGGCCACGCCCGCGCCAACGCCCAGCGGACCGCTGATTCTTAAGTCAGCCCCGGGTGAGGCGGGCCAGACCTGTCTCGAACTCACGCAGGCGCACCGGCCAGCCGAGCGGCCGCTCGCGCGCCGCTGCACCTACGGGATCGTGTGGATGGGCTCGGCACAGTCGATCGCGGAAGGCCGAGCGCTGGTGCTTGCCGTGCAGCCGATGGAAAGCTGGCGTGAGCTTTGGGTGTTCCATGCGAACGCCGACGCCTGGACGATCGATGTCGTGTCACCAGGCGCGGATGATCCCGATGAGGGCTATGTCGAGTTTGCCGGCTATGCGCCCGCAACAAGGCGCCTGCTGATCGCGCGCGAGGTCAAGGAGCGTGGACAGTTTCGCCGCCGCTTCGAGGAACTGCGGCTCGATGATCTCGTCCGGGTGCGTCAGGCGAGCACGCCGGACCTGCTGCGCGACTTCGGACGCTGGCAGGACCCGGACTGGCGGCGTGAGACACTCGCGCTGCATTGAAGCCGCATCGCGTGCGCCGCCGTATCAGCGCGGTGGGCACGACGAGTCGCAAGCTGCTCGCGAGTGCGAAGCGGGCTCTAGGCCGGCTTCTGATGAGCCGCCGGAATCGTGAAACAGATGAATGATGAAATGATGTACTTATCTTCAGACCTGGCAATCTCTCCGCAGTGCATGTGGGTCCAGAAGGTCGGAAAAAATAACGCGTCGCCGGCCACCGGCTTTACTTTCAGATTCTGCCGGTGAAAGCACGTTTCGCCGCCATCTTCGACAGAATTCAGATAAATAATCACGGCCAGCTGCCGGTCCCACGCACCAGGGCCGAGTGCATCAAAATGCCAGTTGAAATGCCCTTCGTTCTTCTTGTAGTGCTGGACCTTGTAGCCGGTGCAGCGTAGCGGCCAGACCTGCAGTGACGGAAACTGCGCGGCCACACTCAAGACGACACGACTGACGGCCGCATGCAGCTCGGCGTACACCGCTGTCCAAGCGCCATCGTGTTGGATTTCCAAATCCGTGCTGAGCTTCACTGCATCCTGTGATGTCCTCTCGCTGCGACCGCTGAGTGCGTAGCCCGGGTGTTTGCGCGCATCGCGCTGGTATTCTTCAATGACGCTCTGGCATAAAGCCTTCGAGATCAGCTCTTTTACATAGAAAATGCATTCGGCCTGGGTGACAATTTCCATGTTCACGCGTTAGCGACGCTAACCCCTCCCCGCGTTGCGATCGGTCAGTCCAGCGCGCACTATGAGTCCTATCGGCCCCGCTGTTCGGATCGTCCCCGGGTAGGACCTGTCCGAGTCATCTCTCGCGAGTCCAGACTACCGTACAGGGCCGCCCTTCGACCCTATGGCCCTCGGCGTGGTCGGGGGAGAATCGGGCTTCGACGTGATATCCGTAAGGGGTTCCCGCCGGCCGTTGCCCTACGGCGAATGGCGCGGCGCCCACGAGTCCTTCGACATACAGATCCGCCACGCCGTCCAGACCCAGCGAGCCGTCGATTTGCAGCCAGCCTGCCTCGTGGGCGGTGCCCTTCTCTCCATGCAACACGGCGTTCTTGACGGTAGAGGTAAATCGAAAGGAGTAACCCAACGCGCCGTTTGCATTCGTGCAAGACAGTGTCGTCTGCCACAAACCGTCGAATCGTGTTGTCGGCGCCGTGGACCCGCTCTTCTCATCGGCCTGCGCGCTGAAGCTGCTGAACGCGCTCAGGACCAGGACGAACACGGCGCGGCGCGCCCTACACTCGATTCGAACGAGGTACTCGCGAGAGTGCGGCCTCGACATTTTCCTAGTAGCTTCGATCAAGTCGGATGACCCGCGGAGACGTCCGAATACAGAGGGCGATATTACTGGAAGATGTGAACGTCCGCTTCCAGGCCGTCATATCAGTGCCGAGAGTGCCCACTATTGGCAATACCGGAAGTTCACCACAATTCGCTGGCTTCCCGGAAGCTGTCGTTCGAATCGGACGTGGCGGCGGACGATCCTGAATGGTTTCCGTCGCGTGAACCTCCCGCTGCTCGCGCAGGAGACGCCAGCGAGATCGCTACCGGGTACGCAGCAACTTGTCGTGCGTGCGACCTAGCGAGACATCCGCGGGAGCTTCCTGCCGCGTACCGGGATCGGGTACTGCGCTGCGTTGAGCTGCATCGCGAGAAACGTGTAGTAACCGACGATCCCCGTCAGGTCGACAACTCCCTTCAGTCCGAAGCGCGACTTGGCGCGCTCGAACGTCGCATCGGAAACCTGCTTGTTCTTGAGCAGTTCGCTGGCGTAGTCGAATACGGCTGCCTCATCAGCGCTCATCGCCGTCGGACGCTGGCCGACGGCAATGGCATCGGCGATCTGCTGCCGAATACCGGCCTTTAGCGCGATCGGGTAGTGCACAGTCCATTCGTAGTCCTGCGTCCATTCGCGGGCCGTGATCAGGATCGCGAGCTCGCTCAGCGTATTGCCGATAGCGGACTTGAACCGAAGGTAATCACCCATCGCGCGCGCTTGCGACATCACCTGCGGGCTGTACATTAACGGCTCGAAGGGGCCGAACAGGGGAACCTTGCGCGCCGCCTCGAACTCGGCGGCGGCGCGCTTTTGTTCCTCCGTGTACTGCGAAGGCGGGATGGCTGGCAATCGTTCCTCGGCGCGGACAACAACAGCGGCAACGGTCAACAGGACTGCTGTCGCCACGCGACGGATTTTCATGGATTCATCTCCGGCTGGAACGTGCTCATCTGCTCAAACGGCGCTCATCATACTGCCGCCGCGCCCATCGTCCTCGGTCGAATACCCATTGGCAGGCGTTGGCGACAGGCAGAAACGGGTCCAGCAGCGGGCATAGCCGCCTGCGACCCCCACCCGGCCAGGACCGGCGATCGAGCTGTCCCTGCACGTGTCCACAAGGCTGAGGATCAGTTCGGGGCCGGTCTAGCTATCGTGTTGGCATCATTCGGATGGGGCCGCTCTCGAGCGCGCGCGAGCAATGAGAAGCGGGCCGCCTGTTGGTTTCGAGGGCGCTTACCCCAACAGCCCCAGCAACGCTGTCGTGTTGCGATGCGCGCGCGCTAGGCGCATGCTCAGCACAGCGGCGCCGGTGGCGCAGCAGCAAACGCGCGCTCACAGACGCCGCGCCTCACGCTTCCATTCCATCTTCTCCCAGGGGGACTCATGCAAACGCTGTTCAAGACTCTGTTCGTTTCAGCCATCTTCGCTCTCGGGATGGGGGCCGTGCTCGCGGCGGAGGCGAATCCGGCAATCGGGACCTGGCAGCTGAATGTGGCGAAGTCGACATTCTCTCCCGGGCCGGCACTCAAGAGCCAGACTCGCACCTACGCCGACACGCCGCAGGGTATCGCACTGACCGTCACGACCACGGCGGCGGATGGCAAGCAAAGCACAACCAATCTGACCTTCAAATCCGATGGCAAACCCTACCCGGCCACTGGCAGCCCGGATTTCGACACGGTGGCGGTCACACGCGTGAATACCCACACGGTGCACAGCAAGCAGATGCTGGCGGGCAAGACCGTCGGCACCGGGG
>Ga0209624_10001472_pt1 | contig 18398 bp, 14 predicted proteins | sample JacPinW_OM2H0_O1_FD_188565 | JGI IMG/M metagenome (GOLD analysis project Ga0209624, IMG submission 188565) | Forest soil microbial communities from Algoma, Ontario, Canada - Jack Pine, Ontario site 1_JW_OM2H0_O1 (SPAdes) (version 2) | ecosystem: Environmental > Terrestrial > Soil > Boreal...
GAGTTTCTTCATCCTGACTTTATGCTACCGCGCCGAGGCACGGACATCAGGTGACCGAAGTGATGGGCAGGGTAACCTTTGCATTTAGGCAGCTCGTAATTTCCTTCTTTAACAAGTACCCAGCCAAAAGAAACACCAGACCCAACCATGCGGTGACAGAGCTGACTAGGACCAAAAGAATGGCGGCCTGCAGCGTCGGCATTCCTGCTGATGCTAGGCCGCTGACGCAAAGCCAGAACGCCACCCACAGGAAGGTTCTGGCCCTGTTTACTTCTACGAACACTTCGGTAGGACCCATCTTTTTCGATCGGCATCGCACGGTGACGCCACTGGTGGACGTAAATGGATTCAGACCGATCCAGTTCCTGTTGCTATAACGAGTCCGATCAAAACTGCTTAATGGAATCGGCGTCCTGGTCGAAATGACGGATAGGCCTTCCGTCTTATATTGCACCCCTGCTTTTGCGAAAAGGATTTCGACGCGCGCAACCGTCTCATCTGCAGACAACGGGGTGCTGAGCATGTACGTCTTATGTTTCATCATTCATTTATAGGTGTTCTAGATTTTCGGTGGTTTACTGTCGGTCGGGCTGGGGGCGTTTCGAATCCGTCGGCTCCCAGTCGCGGGAATCGCAATCTGGGCCCAGGGTAACTTTGGACGCAGTGACTTCCACCTCGCATTCATTAATCTAAACAAGAAGCCTAACCTAACTTCCTGGCGAGCAGCTCGTTCACAATCTGGGGGCTGGCTTGGCCTTTGGAGGCCTTCATCACCTGTCCCACAAAGAAGCCGAGCATGGTCTTTTTGCCGGCGCGGTATTGCTCGAGCTGCTTCGGATTGGCGGCTAGGATCTCGTCGATGATCTTTTCCAGAGCAGAAGTGTCGGTGGATTGCTGGGGTCGGCCTTCTTCTTCATACACGACTGGAAAATCCTTGCCTCGTTCGAACGAGAGATCGTAGAGATCTTTGAGCATCTTGCCGGAGATCGTGCCGGTCTCAACTAAATCGGCGGAGGCCGCAATCCCTGCCATCGAAATTGGAGATTGCTCGATCGAAATGTTCTTGGCCTTGAGCCGGCCCATCAATTCGCCTTGGACGAGATTCGCAACGCGCTTCGGATTCTTCGCCGCTTTCGCTGCCTGCTCGAATTGGTCGGCTAATGATTTGGAAAATGTCAGGACCTGCGCGTCGTACTCGGTAATGCCGTAATCCTTTACCATGCGCGCGCGGCGGGCTTCGGGCAGTTCGGGCAAGGCGCGAGCGATCTCTGCCTTCCACTTTTCGTCGACCACAAGCGGGAGCAAATCCGGCTCGGGAAAGTAGCGGTAATCATGCGCCTGCTCCTTCGAGCGCATGCTATAGGTCTTGCCTTCGTTCGAGTTGTAGAGGCGCGTCTCCTGCATAATCTTGCCGCCGGATTCGATGACATCGATCTGCCGACCGATTTCGTACTCCAGCGCTTCGCGAATGAAGCGGAAAGAATTCACATTCTTGATTTCGGTCTTGGTGCCGAATTCCTTTTGCCCGCGCGGACGCACGCTGACGTTGGCGTCGGCGCGCAGCGAGCCTTCCTCCATGTTGCAGTCGCTCACGCCCGTGTAGAGGATGATCTCTTTCAGGCGCGTCAGATATTCGTAGGCCTCGTCAGGAGTAGAGATGTCGGGCTCGCTGACAATTTCAATCAGAGGCACGCCAGTGCGGTTTAGGTCGATCGCGGTCTTTTCGGCGGAATCCGGAAATCCCTCGTGCAGGCTCTTGCCAGCATCTTCTTCGAGATGCACACGCGTGATGCCAATTTTCTTAGTTCTCAGTTCTCGGTTCTCAGTTCCCAGTTCCTTGATGCCATCACCGGCTTTCGATAAAGGAACTTCAATATAGCCGAACTCGGCCAGAGGCTTGTCGTATTGCGAGATCTGGTATCCCTTGGGCAAGTCAGGATAGAAATAGTTTTTGCGCGCAAAGATCGACGTCTCGTTGATACGGCAATTGAGCGCCATTGCCGCGAGCGTAGCGAACTCCACGACTTTCTTGTTGAGAACGGGCAGGGCTCCGGGCAACCCCAGGCACACCGGGCACACATTGGTATTCGGCGGAGCCCCGAATCTTGTTGAGCATGAACAAAAGATCTTCGACACCGTCAAAAGGTGGACATGCACTTCCAAGCCGATGACTGGCTCGAACTTCGGATGCGCGGCAATGGAAGTCTCGGCGGTGGAGGCCATAGAAGTAAAGATTATAAAGGGCGCAACTCAGAGCCTGTTCGCCTTGGCACTCCTGCATGACATTTCGATAGGCGGCTTCGGCTGCGCAACCAGTAGCAGATTCCTTAACGGCCTGAGGCCGTTTCGGAATGACAAGAGATGCTGCGTTTAGAGCCTCACGGATTACGCGGCGCGTCCAGATATTTGTCAGTGGGGATTTCGAAATATAGGAGTTCCGTTCCCCTGGCATCGATGACTCCCGAGATGTCGATGTTCGCACCACGCAAAACCGAGTCGATGCCGCCAACGTCAAAGAACAAGAATCCCGATTGCGTGGTATGCGGCTCAACTGCTTTGGCCGCGAATTGCGAAGTCTCGATCTCATCCATCTCTTTCTTGCTGAGCCCACCTTTTACCTTGTGCGGCAGCGGAAGAGGACTGGGCCGTGTGCTGGATTGCGGGTTCGAGAGCCGGCGATAAAGATCGTCGGTCGTGACCGGCGTCAGCTTCGAGTGATTCGCGGTGGTCAACATGATTTCCATATTGGCGATCGAGACCGGCTGATCGCCGTCGTTCGTGACGATAAAGAAAATCGGCATGAAGCCGTGCTCGGCAAAATTGGTGGAAAAGATTTTTGCCTTGTCCGGCTTGTCGTAGGGATCTGCCGCGATGGCGACCTTTTCGTCGCGATGGAAATCGTGGGCGGGATAGTTGATGGCTGACTTCGCCTCCGGCTTCACGAAGCTTTTGGAAGCCAGAACAGCCGGCACAAGACACGCAGCGCAAAACGCAACGGCGAGCCAACGCCGCCGTATCCGCGAAAACGTATGTCGCATTCCGCAATTATAGAAGGCAGACGGTCGCGCCGCTGAATTGGCGGTTTAGAATGACATCAGCTTGAGCTATTTCCTCTACAGTCTGGCCCTGGCCTTAGGGATGTTGCTGAGTCTTCCCTATTGGCTTTATCAGGTCTTGCGCCACGGCAAGTACCGTCGTGGTTTTGCCGAACGCATCGGCAAAGTTCCTGCGCGGATCCTGGCAACGGCGGGCTCGTCCTCACTCCAGACGATTTGGATTCATGCTGTCTCCGTCGGGGAGGTGCTCGCGGTGAGCGGGTTGGTCATGCAGCTGCGCAAGACGTTCCCGCAGTATCGGATCGTGATCTCCACCACGACCGACAGCGGCCAAAATCTCGCCCGCCAGCGCTTCGGTCCGGAGAATGTGTTTTACTTCCCGATGGATTTCGCGTTTGCGATTCGGCCCTATCTGCGGGCATTGCGACCCGAACTCGTCGTGCTGGCGGAAACGGAATTCTGGCCGAATTTCTTGCGACTCGTACATCGAAGCGGAGCACAGATTGCGGTCGTCAACGCTCGCATCTCGAACCGTTCGTGGCCGCGCTACGAACGGTTCCGCTGGGCGCTAAAGAGAATGTTGTCGCACATCGAGTTATTTCTTGCGCAGACCCAAGAAGACAGCACGAGGCTGCAATCGATTGGCGCGGATCCTGGATGCGTGCAGGTCACGGGGAATCTGAAGTTTGATGTAAACCTGCCGCCGGCTCCTCCGATTGTCGAGAGCCTGCGTCGCTCGCTGGCGGCCGAGGGCGCTGGACCCGTGCTCGTGTGCGGCAGCACAGTGGAAGATGAAGAGCCGCCGCTGTTGAAGGCTTTCGAGAATCTGCGGGTAAGCCATCCCCATGGCGTCATGATTCTGGCCCCGCGACATCCCGAACGCTTCGATACGGTGGCGATCCTGCTGCAGCAGATGGGCATCCCTTCGCACCGACGGACGAAATGGGAGGGAGAGCCATTGGGCGGAGGAGTCTTTCTGGTCGATTCCATCGGAGAATTAGCGGCGCTGTACGCCCTGGCGGATGTCGCTTTCGTCGGTGGAAGCCTGGTTCCGCGCGGAGGCCATAACATCATCGAACCGGCCCAGCATGGCGTTGCCATCGTCACTGGAAACCACACCGAAAATTTCCGGGATATTGTCGGCTTGTTTCAGAGTCGGGACGCAGTGCGAATCGTGGGTCTCTCGGAATTACCGCTCACGCTGATGCACTTGCTGGAAGACGATTCGGAGCGCCGAGCGCTCGGCCGACGCGCGAAAGAAACCATCCTATCGCAGATGGGCGCGACTGCGCGGACGCTGGATGCACTGCGGTCATTGTTGACGCAAGACCGTGGGTCGCGGTCGACTTCGGCACAAGCTCTACATACCGATTGAACCCCCTTGCATCTATTTACGGTGGTGTTGTCGGAACGCGTAACGCGCTATACGAGCGCAGGATTTTGCGTGCGCGTCGGCTGCAAGGTCCCGTAGTCAGCGTGGGAAATCTCTCTGCGGGCGGGTCCGGAAAAACTCCCTTCGTGATCCTGCTGGGAGAGCTTCTCAAAACGCGCGGCGTGAAGTTTGACGTGTTGTCGCGGGGCTATGGGCGCGAGAGCCGGGGCGTGCTCCTGGTCGATCCTGGCGGATTCGCGCAGCAATTCGGCGACGAACCATTGCTGATCGCGCGTAAGCTTGAAGTACCGGTCATCGTCGGCGAAGATCGATATGCAGCGGGACAATTTGCCGAATCCAGATTCGGCCCGCAACTGCATTTGCTGGACGATGGCTTTCAGCACCGGGCTTTGGCGCGCGACTTCGACATCGTTCTCGTCACGCCGCAAGATGCGACTGACCGCCTTCTTCCGGCAGGACGATTACGCGAGCCGCTGCGCTCGTTGAGCAGGGCCGACGCGGTGGTATTGTCCAGCGGAGCGGCCGCAGAATCATTCCCCCTCGAGAGAAAGCTTGTCTGGCGGGTGCGGCGAGGGATCACGCCGCAGAACGTTCCGCCGCGTCCGATTGTCTTTTGCGGCATCGCACGTCCGCAGAGCTTTGTTCTGCAATTGCGCGCGGCGAACATCGATCCAGTAGCAGAAGCGTTTTATCGCGACCACCACGCGTACACCGAAAAGGATGTCCGCGAACTGCTCGAACTAAAGGGGCGCAGCGAGGCCGGAGGCTTTGTTACCACCGAGAAAGATGCCGTCAATCTGGGGCCATATCTTTCCGCGCTGGAGCCGCTATCGGTGGTTCCCGTTCGCATGCAGCTGGACGACGCAGCTAACGGACTGGATACTATCCTACGCATGATTGAAGAACGAAAGCGGGGCGCATGAGAGAATCGACTTCGTGGCGCAGCCAGGAAGCGCGGCGAGGGTAACTTCGCGCTAGCCGGCATGGTTCCGGCGCTACCTTCAGAATCTGAATGACCAAGCATCCCAAAGAAGGCGATCGGCTCAAGAAAATCGTCGAAGCCTTTCCGAAGATCACCGTGACCGTCTTAGGCGATCTGGTAGCCGACGAATTTGTCTTCGGCGAGATTTCGCGTGTCTCTCGCGAAGCTCCGGTGCTGATCCTGAAGCATCGGGATCGGACAGTCGTTCCCGGTGGCGCTGCCAATGCCGCCAACAATCTGGCTGATCTCGGAGTGAACGTCCTGCCAGTCGGAATCGTGGGCGACGACGAACCTGGGCGCCTGTTGCTGAAGTATTTTCGACACAAAAAGATTGCCGTGAGCGGCGTGCTGAAAGACAGGAGTTACACGACGGTCACCAAGACCCGTATTCTTGCGGGGATGACGCACACGGCGCGCCAGCAGGTGGTGCGGATCGACCGCGAACCGCAGGAATCTCCGAGCAGCCATCTCACGCGTGAACTTTATCTGGCAGCCCGAAATTATGCACACGCCTCAGATGCGCTGCTCGTCTCGGACTACGGCTACGGAGCGGCGACGCCTGCGATCGTGAGCACGCTTCGAGAAAAGGGCAAGCTCGCTTCGGTTCCGATTGTGCTCGATTCGCGTTACCGGATGCTGCAGTATGCGGGCGTAACAGCCGCGACCCCGAATGAACCGGAAGTGGAAGAGGCGCTCGGAGTTCGCATCGGACAGGACTGGAGCAAGCTAACGGTGGCGGGCGAAAAGTTAATGGCGCACATGAAGTTGCAATCGCTGGTGATCACTCGCGGGCGCGACGGCATGGCGGCCTTCGATCAACGGCACAAGCCGGTCGACATCCCGATCTACGGTTCGGATCAGGTCGCGGATGTTACGGGTGCCGGTGACACCGTGATTGCGGCGTTCACCGCCGCGTTAGCTGCGGGCGCAACGACGGAAGAAGCAGCGCAACTGGCAAACTACGCGGGTGGAATTGTCGTCATGAAGCGCGGTACGGCAACGGTTTCACGCGACGAGTTGCTGCACGCAATTGAGCAGACGCCGCCGGCTACTCGACCTCATTGAACGCAGAAAACAAAATCCTGAGCCGCGACGAGCTTCGCCGCCATATCGAGAAATGGCGGCATGCGGGCGAGCGGGTCACGTTGGCCAACGGCAACTTCGACTTGCTGCATGTCGGACACGTGCGATATCTGCGAGGAGCGAAGGCTCTCGGCGGAAAGCTTGTGGTCGCGATCAATTCCGACGAATCGGTGCGCGCGCTGAAGGGCGAAGGACGTCCCGTCATGCCAGACAAGGAACGCGCTGAGATTGTGGCGGCGCTCGCCGACGTGGACGCTGTCGTGATTTTCCCAGAGCTCGATGTGCGGGCGATCATTCGCGAGATTCGCCCGGATGTGCAAGCCAAGGGCACCGACTATACCGCCGATTCCGTGCCGGAGCGCGACGTGGTCACGGAGTACGGGGGCCGCGTTGAGATTGTCGGCGACCCGAAAGATCATTCCACCAGCGAGATCCTCCGCTCGCGGCTCTCTCCGAGGAAACCTTGAGTGCTGCGGCTGGCGGTGTGACGAGCACAGAACACATCCTGATCGTGCGGTTGAGCGCGATGGGAGATGTGATCCATACGCTGCCTGCGGTACAGGCTGTGCGCGACGCGTTTCCGCATGCGTCGATCGGGTGGCTGATCGAGGAACGCTGGGCCAACCTATTGTGCGCGCCCGGAGCATCGCGACGCGGAGAACGGTCTGCACAGCGGCCTCTGGTCGATTGGGTACATACCGTGAACCTTGTCGGATGGCGGAAGTCGCTGTTCTCGATTCCGACGATCGAAAGAATTGTGCGCGTGTGGAACGACGTGCGCGCGGCGAAATACGATGTCGCGATCGATCTGCAGGGAGCCATGCGTTCTGCCGTACTCGCGCGATGGTCCGGAGCTGGGCTTGTGTACGGGGCAACCGAGCCGCGAGAATCTCCGGCGAGTCTGTGGTACACACGCCGGGCGATCGCTCGCGGGACGCACGTCATCGAGCAGAACCTTTCGGTGGTCGAGGCAATGATCGGCAGGAACTTGAACGTGCCGCGCGTTCAGTTCCCGCGCGATCCCGAAGCCGATAAGAGAATTGAGCAAAGGCTGGCGGAGGTGGGAATCCGCGATTTCGCGATTCTCAATCCTGGCGCAGGTTGGGGTGCCAAGCGCTGGCCAGCTAAGCGATACGGGATGGTGGCACGTTCGCTCGCGGAGGGCGGCTTGCGGTCGATTGTTAACTATGGCCCGAGCGAGGAGAATCTGGCACGGGAAGCGGCCGACGCGAGTGGGGGCGCGGCGTCTGCATTGAAGACGACAATCAGCGAATTGATTGCACTGACTCGGCGAGCGAAGTTATTCGTCGGCGGCGACACGGGACCGCTGCATCTTGCCGCGGCCTTGCAGGTTCCGGTGGTCGCGATTTTTGGGCCGACGGACCCCGCGCGGAACGGGCCTTACGCGACGCGGAGCATTGTGTTGCGCAACCCGGATAGCCCGACGACTCACGCCCGCAATGCTCAACCCGACGAAGGAATGCTGGGGATTGGGGTGAGAGCCGTCTTAGATGCGGCTCACAGTGTGCTGGTGGCCAACGCGACGGAGGCTGCGCATGGCTGAATGGTCGCGCGCCGCAAAGCGCATCCGGGTGCCATTGGGATTCGCATTCGCAGTGCTGTATTTCTGGCTGGCACGGCCGACGTGGAAATTTCTGGCGTTGGGCGCAGTCTTGATCGCTCCGGGACTTTTGATTCGAGCGCTGGCCTCGGGGCATGTACGGAAGAATGAAGAGTTGGCGACTTCGGGACCGTACGCTTACACGCGGAATCCGTTATACCTTGGGTCGCTTCTGATCGGCGTCGGATTCGCGGTGGCAGCGCGGAGCTGGTGGGTCGGCGTCGCGCTGGTCGTAATGTTCTTCGCGATTTATCTTCCCGTGATTCAAGGGGAAGAGAAATTCCTACGCGAGAGGTTTCCCGAGTTCGAGGAGTACGCGCGAAGAGTTCCGCGGATGTTTCCGAGAATCATTCCTGCGAGCACGTCCGAGGACGGTGGGAAGTTTTCGATCGATCTTTACTTGAAGCATCGCGAGTGGAATGCACTGCTGGGAGCGATCGCGATGATGGCGATCCTGGTCGCCAAGATCGTGGGCCGCCGGTGAATCCAAACCGCGGATAGAAAATGCAATATTGAAAGTCAAAATCCCCACACTGTGCTCCAAAGAATGTCGGACAAGGATGGGGCACCCCGCTTCTATTCCCCCGATCGTCTCTTCTCTCTCGATCCTCGAAGTTCTCTCCCCTCCGATGGTCTTATTCGGTGCGGAGGGCGTGCATGGGTTCGATGCTGGCAGCTCGTTTTGCGGGAATGAATCCGGCTAACGCTGCGAAGGCGGACAACACCAAGACTGCGCCGGCCAGTGTGAGGGGATCGTAGGTGCGGACCCCATAGAGTTGGGTGGACATCAAGCGTGCGCCGAGCAGGGCGACAGGGATGCCGATGGCAAGTCCCAGTGCAACCAAGAGAAGCGCTTTCTTCAAGACGAGGGCTACGACGTTGCCACGATTCGCTCCGAGGGCCATGCGCAGTCCGATCTCGCTGGTGCGGCGGGCCACGGAGTATGCGGTGATGCCGTAGAGGCCGACGGATGCGAGCGCGAGCGCCAGAAGTCCGAAGAGTCCGGTAAGGCGGGTGATCAGGCGTTCCTGGTTGAAGTTGTCAGCAACCTGATAGTCCAGTGATTTGAAATCTTCCATCGTGAGATCGGGATTGATGTTCGACAGCGTGCGGCGGGCCAATGATTCGAGAGCGGCGGAATCTCCGGCGAATTGAAGCGTGATCGAATTCGGAAATAGCGATCGGGTTTCGGCCGTCAACATTCGCTGTTCTTTGAAGGTGCGATTGAACTGGCTGAGCGGACGGAAGTACATGGGCCGAAAGTCGTCTCGAGGGTTGTTGTATTTTGCGTCCGCGACGATGCCGACGACCTCGTAGTCGCCGGCGTATTTCTGATCCATAGTTCCGAAGTGTCGTCCGATGGGATCTTCCTTTGGGAAGAATTTTTTCACGAATGCCTGATTCACGACCGCTACCATGCGAGACGTAGCGGTGTCCTGCTCAGTGAAGCCGCGGCCACGAATGACGGGCTGGCCGATAGTGTCGAAGAAATGCGGGCTGATGCGATCCCAGGAAGAATTGTTTTGCGCCTCGGGTCCGGGCGCGGGACGGCCTTCAACGTAAATTCCCTCGCCCCAATTATTGCCTTCAAGCGTGCTGTAGAGCGCGATGCCGACATTCTGTACGCCGGGAAGAGCTGAGAATTCGCGCTCCAGCTGCTGGTTGAAGGCATCGATGTGATCGACGTTGTATCCGGCTCCCATGGGATCCATATGAATGACGTAACGGTTGGCGGTGGTGATGCCGAAGTTCTGCTTTTCGAGATTGCGCAGGGTCTGCGTCATGAGGCCGGCGCCCACGAGTAGGACCAATGAAAGAGCTGCCTGCAGGACGATGAGAGTTTTTTGCGGCAGAAGGGAGCGGTCTCCCGTGGAACGATTCATTCCGCGCAGGGCTTCGGCGGGATCCGCATGAGAGGAGATCCAGGCAGGGACGATTCCAAAGATGATTCCTGTAGCAAGCGAGAGAAGGAACGCGAAGCCGAGCACGATCGGCGAGGGGCTGGCTTGGATCGGAAGCTGCGTGGAGTCCGGGAAAGCAAGCGTGAGGATCATGCGAGCGCCGGCGTAGGCGATAGCGATCCCGATGATGCCCCCGATGACGGAGAGGAGGACGCTTTCGATTAGCACCTGGCGGATCAGGACTGAGCGGGCAGCGCCGAGCGCGGTGCGAATCGAGGTTTCGGCACGGCGGGCGGTGCCTTTGGCGAGCATCAGATTGGCAATATTTGCACACGCTACAAGCAAGACCAGAGCGGAAATCCATGTGAGCAGGTGAAGACCATCTCCGGCTTCCTGCTGGAGGTTTTGAATGCCTGCACCTCCGGGAACGATGATCACGTGCTGCTTGTGAATCTGCGTATCACCTCCGTTTGCGGTATAGCCCGGTTGCGTTGCCAGCCATTGACGCAAGGTGTTGGAGAGCTTGGATTGCAGACTCCCCGGAGCGACGCCAGGCTTCATACGTCCGAGTACGTAGAGCCAGTTTGAATCGGCAACCTTCAAGATGCTGCTTGGGCCTTCAATCACTGGCTCCATGTGCAACGGAATCCAGATGGAAGGAGGATTGGCGTCAATGCGGTCGCCGAAAAAGCCCGGAGGGGCAACGCCAATGATCGTGACCGGCTGGCTTTGGATGAAGAACGTCGAGCCAACGACGCTGGGGTCCGCAGCGTGCGAAGCCTGCCATGCCGCATAGCTGAGGACCGCAACCGGGGCTGCGCCGGGGACATCGTCGGAGGACTGGAGCATGCGTCCGGCGTAAGCGCCGAGACCAAACGTCGAGAAGTAATTGCCGGAGACATATTCGGTACGCTCTGATTTTGCAGCGGTGTTTCCGACACGGACATTCATCATGTTCCGTCCGGACTGGAAGGCGGCAAGTTCTTCGAACTCGGGAGTTGTATCTTGCAGCTGGCGATAAAGATCGTAGGAGAAGAGATCGAAGTCGCCGTCGTCGTTGATAAATCCGCCGTTAACGCAGCAGTCATCGCGGTCTCCGACGCGATAGAGCGTCGCGGGATTGGTGACCGGCAGCGACTTCATCAGGATTGCGTGGACGAGGGTAAAAATTGCGGTGTTCGCGCCAATGCCCAGGGAAATGGTGAGGATAACGGTGGCAGCGAATCCAGGGGACTTGCGGAGCTGGCGTAGGGCGAGCTTCAGGTTGGTCATGGTCAGGGTTATGGACGGAGCAGGGAGCGAAGTGGAAGCAGGCCGGAAACAGATTCCTTCCTTTGGTCGGAATGACAAAATAACAGCAGATTCCTCCCTTCGGGCGGACTGTCAAGTTCAGCTCAGGAGCCGGGTTCTGGATAGATTGGCTACAGCCAGAACAGCGGGGCGAGTCCTGCGGCGGCAAGGGCTATCAGGAGCAATAAACTCTGTTTGCCGGTTTGGCGGTCGGCGAGGCTGTAGGAATAAATGCCTTTGATGAGATTGTTGCTGGCAGCGGCGATCAGGACGGCAGTGGCGGCAACTTTGAGTGGAGTGAGAGTGCCGGCGGCCTGGGTCATGCCCATGATGAAGGGATCGACATCCGTGACGCCCATAACAGCCGCGAGGACGTTCACCCCCGCGCGGCCGAGGTAGGTGACGGCGAGCTGCGTTGCGACCAACATGGCGAGAAAAAAAAGAGCAAACAGAAAGGCAGCCGTGAGTTCGAGAGGATTGCCTGGCTCGAACTCGCGCTTGATTGGGGATTGGACGGCATCGGCACCGCGGGACCAGAACCATCCGGTAGCGATGGCAGCTGCGGCCAGAGACAGGAATGCCGGGGCGAGCATGGCCCCAAGGTGACGGTTGAACAGAGCCAGGAGGGCGACGAGGCGCAGATACATGACACCGGAAGCGATGAGAATTCCGCCGGCGAAAAGGTGCGGGCGCTGTTCGCGGGCAGCACGGCGGGACATTGCCACGGTAGTCACAGTGGAAGAGTAGGCTCCGCCAAGCAAAGCCATGAGGACGACCCCGCCACGTTCCTTTGTGACTTTCTGAAGGATGTAGCTTCCGTAAGAGATCGTGCTTACGGCGACGACGACGATCCAGGTCTTGAAGGGATTGAGGTGGAAGCGTCCGAATTGCTCGTTAGGAAGGATCGGCAGGATCACGGCAGTGAGCAGGAGGAATTTGGCAAAGGTAAGAATCTCCTGCGGGGCGGCGCGATGGGCGAGAGCTTCGAGGCCTGCTTTCAATTCGAGGAGTAAGAGGCTCGCGACGCTAAGAGCAGTGGCGATCCAAAGGTGGTCATAGAAGACGAGAGCACCCACAACGTAAGTTGCCAGACCGGACATTTCCGATGTGACGCCCGCGGTTTCGGCGCGCGAGAGCTTATGCCAGTAGGAGAGCAGCAGGAACCCGCCCACCACCAGGAAACCGAGGATCAAGGGTAGAAGCTGGGTGCCAGAAAGAAGGGCGATCGAAAAGCCAAGCAATCCGATCAACGGGAAGGTGCGGACTCCGCCGAAGGAGTAGGATCCGGCGGCGGTTTTATGTTCTTCGCGTTCGAGTCCGATTAGGAAAGAGAGGAAGAGAACCAGAACGATCTTGACGGCGTCGGGTGGCAGCCAGTGGTAGAGGTCCACTTTCGGTTGGGCTCCTGGTGACGGAGCAGTATAGAACGCAGCGAAGGAAAACCCCAGTTCTCGGGTAAAGGAGCGCGAGGTTCGATTTTGTCAAACCTTGCGATGAACTAAAAAGCCCCTCGCTTGCGCGAGGGGCCGATGGGGGAAGGCTTTGTTTTAACTCTCTGGAGAGGCGGATTAGAAAACCGTCCCACCCGAGGTGATCATTATTTCGGTTGCTGTGCTTGATCGCCGCTCATCGCAGGCGCTCCACCGTTGCTGGAGAGCTGCTCGAGGTCGTTCTTCAGGAGGCTGATTTCGACGCGGCCTCCGCTGACCCGCTTCGACTTCGCGGTGGTGTCATCGGTGGCGGTCGGAACCGGAGCATTTCCCATACCGACGAGGTAAATGCGATAGACCGGAATCTCGTGGTTGAGCACGAGGTAACGGACGACCGATTCAGCCATCTTCTGCGAAGTGGTAATGGCAGTCTGTCCCTTACCGGACGAGAAGCCCTGCACTTCAATAATGTAGCCGCGCTGTCCCTTTACTCCGCTTGCCATCTGGTCAAGAGCGTCTTTGGCATTTTTGCTGAGGACGGTCTGGCCGGGGCGGAAGCGAATCTCGGTCTGGTTCGAGGCCTTGTACTGGTCGATGTTGCTAACCACGGTCTCGACGGTCTGAACGCGGGTCGTGACCTGCTGCGCAGACTGCTGCGCCATGGTCGCCTTGTTCCCGGCGTCGATAGCGTGCTGGTCGGCTTCGTTCGCTTTGTCAGAGGCGAGCTTGATGCCAGCCTGGGCGCGAGCGTCGGTGTCCTTGATGTTCTTGCTGTTGGTCGAGGTCAGTTCGTCGAGCTCGTTGACGCGATCGCGAATCGGCTCGGTCTGACGCTGCACGTATTTTTTGCGCGCAAAGGGATTCACGCGTCCCCAGAAACCTTCGCGGGACGGCGGGGCCAGAGGCGCCTTGCCCGTAGCGTTGCCGTTGTCCGTCGAGGACTGAGCGGCAGCGGGTTGGCTTTGGTCGGTGCTAGACGAGGTGGTCTGCGCAAGGGCCGGAATGGCAAGTACCGCGGCCAAAGGCAGGGCGACGATGAGACGGTTGTTCATAATGACTTCCTCCAAGTTTAGGAGCGTTTGGGCTCCCTACAGCACGCCGAAGCGTGCGTGAAATTCTGAATTGCGTCCCGTGAATACGGTGAAGAAGGCTTGCTGTTCGGCGAAGCCAGCCGGCGGTGACGCGGCGCCAAGCCTAGAAACCCGAGGCACCCAATTTGCGCGGCGCCACCGTTTTCTATTACATGTGGGATGCCAAATCCGGCCCTCAGGTTGAGGGGCTAAACGCTTGATAACTATAGCTATTCTAGCGATCTTTTGGCACGAAAGACAGATAGGAACGCATTTGCAGGGTAATTTTGGGAAACCTGATATAAAAACTGCGTGGAGAAGAAGGTTACTTTTGAGTGCGTCGTTGGCAGGTTTTTGATTCGTAGGTCACCAATCATTCCCAAGTATCTTTTTGGGGCACGAAACTCATTCTGCGCGGAGGTGTGAACCATGATTCGATCCGCCGTTGCGGCTGGAATCATCGTAGCTGGGCTGTGCGGTGTTATGGGGGGCGAAGAATCGGCGATGCCTTCCTCGAAGGTCCCTGCGGAGCATCTGCAACAGTATTCCGACATGGCCGTAACGTGGATGCAGGAGTATTTGCGCGTTGACACGACGAATCCTCCAGGGAACGAGATGAAGGCGGCAGCGTTCTACAAGAAGATTCTCGATGAAGAAGGAATCGAAAACCGGACGTTTGAATTCGCTCCCGGACGCGGGGATTTCTGGGCTCGGATTGCGCATACGACTTCTGAAGCGAAGCGCCCGATCATCCTGCTGAACCACATGGATGTGGTGACGAGCGACGCTTCACATTGGCGTGTACCTCCATTTAGCGGAGAAATCAAGGATGGCTACCTCTGGGGCCGCGGCGCGCAGGATATGAAAGATGAAGGCCTGGCGCAACTCGTCGTCATGGTGATGTTGAAGCGTGAAAAGGTGGTGCTCGACCGCGACGTGATCTTTCTGGCGGTGGCGGATGAGGAAGTTGCAGACTTGGGAACGGACTGGTTCATTACGAATCAGCGCGACTCGTTGGAAAACGCCGAGTTTGTGATCAACGAAGGCGGCGAGAATCTGCTGGAAGGCGGCAAGGTGAAGTACGTGGGCGTCGATGTTGGGGAGAAGACTACTTATTGGCTGCACGTAGTAGCGCATGGAAGGCCGGGGCACGGGTCGAGACCGAATCCGGATTCGGCGCCGGACCGGCTGGTGCACGCGCTGGACCGAATCCTTGCCTATAAGACTCCCCTGCGTGTGCTGCCGGTTGTGGACGAGTTCCTTCGCGACATGGCTCCGTACGAACCTGCAGAGCGGGCCGGCTATTACAAGAACGTTCGGAAGGCGATCGAAGATAAGAAGTTTCAGGAGGAAGTGGAGCGGGATGAGTCTCTGAACTTCCTACTGCGGGACACCATCTCGTTGACCATGCTCGGCGGATCGCAGCAGACCAATGTGATTCCTCCGGAGGCGTGGGCCAATCTGGATGTGCGCATTCTGCCCGGAGGCGATCCGAAGGCGGTGCTGGCTGCGGTGCGGCGGGTGGTGAACGATCCGAATGTAACGATTGAGCCGCTGTACGCGGAGTTTCAGGTAGCGAACTATTCGGGAACGGACAACTCGCTTTATGCGGCGATCCGTGCGGTGTCGGGGAAATATTTTCCGGGAGCGCCGGTCGTGCCTCATATCACGAGCGGGTACACGGAGAACCAGCGATACAGGCCGTTAGGGATGATCGCCTACGGGTTCAATCCTTATACGGCAACCGATGAGGAAGGAAACACAGAGCACGGGAACGATGAACGAATCCGTGTGGAGGAAGTGCGGCGCGGCCCGCGGATTCTGTTCGATGTCGTGGCGCGAGTCGCGGCAGAGTAGGAACTTCTTTCGCCACGGATTTGCGCGGATTTAACTTCTTTTCGCTTTTAAGAATCAGTAAAGCTTCTATTCGCGGCTCCGGTGCCCACGACGAAAACCGCGTGTCGGGCTTCGCCCGGCGGACGGCCGGGGCGGCTGTCCCCACATGAATCACGTTTCATTGCTGCGATTTTATTGTTTATCCCGGGTGAAGGTGGCGATCCAGTTGGGTTCCCACGTTCTGGCGCCGTCCGTAGAGAATGCCTGCTCGGTATGGAACGAAGTGGGCAATACCTGGTCGAAGACGAAGCGGACGAAGATCGATTTGTCGCCGAAGTCCTCCTGATCAAAGAATTCACCGCGCCCGTTGGTGAACTCGCCGGTAGTGGCCGGCATGCTGACAGCTCCATTTTTGCTATTGGCCCAATACAGGCGCCATTGGTGCTCCTTTGGGTTATAGAGTCGCAAGGTAAGCCCTTCGATGTGGCTGGTGGAGTTCCCTACCTCGAATTCACCGAAGTTGGCACGACCATTCCATAGCTTCTTTACGACAGAGGTGCCGTCGTAGTCGATCCATGTGTTCGCTCCGGTCAAAGGATGTTCCAAGCGTTTGAGGTGAGACTTCCAGCTACCGAATTCGAAATCGAAAGCGTGCTGGCCGGCGTCTTGCGTATCGGCTTGAGGATCGGCTGTCGGCGCGCTGGATTGTAACAGTGTCTTGAACTCATCTTCGCTCACACGCGTTTGATCGGTAATCCAGTTCACTTCCCACGTTTTCCCGCCATCGTCGGAAAATGACTGCTCGAAGTGAGCGGAGGTTAGAGTGATGCGGGACCAGATGAATCGGACGAGAATGGTTCTGCCATTAATGGGCTCCTGGTCGTAAAACTCTCCCACGCCATTCCTGAACTCGCCAATCGTTGGAATGGTCAGAATTCCATTGGTGCTGGTTGCCCAATAGATGCTCCATTGATGCGAGTCGGGACTGTAGAGGCGCAGCGTCATGCCTTCGATATGTCGGGCGGAACTGTTGGTCTCAAACTGCTCGATGTTGGCGCGACCGTCCCAGACTTTTTGCGTGTACGTTGTGCCGTCGAATTCGGTCCAGGTATTGGAACCCGTCAAGGGATGGTCAAGACGTTTCAGATGGATCTTCCAGGTGCCAAGTTCGAAATCAAAATCGTGCTGGCCGTCATGCTTCGCGGGGGATTGCGATGCCGTAGAACTCGAATCGGTCTGCGCCGAAAGCACCGCTGGGCAAAGGAAGAACGCCAGAAGACTCACCAAAACACTATTCCGAAACCTTTGTGCGACCTGCATCTTCGTCTCCGGTTGGAAGTCGTTTTCATCAACGGCTCCAGTTCGAGCATGATGCAGATCGTGGTATTTTTATAGATCCACTTTTTATGCAATTGACGATACCACTTTCGAAGAGGAGCGGACCACTCTTTCAGCAGGTGTATCGGGGATTACGCGAGGGAATCCTGTCTGGGGCGTTGCGCGAGGGACAGAAACTTCCATCGACGCGGGATCTGGCAGAACAACTGGGAATTTCAAGAACGGTCGTGCTGCTGGCTTATGACCAGCTGCTCGCGGAAGGATTTGCGGCCGGCAGGGCGGGCTCGGGAACCTACGTGCGCAGCGGAGTGCGCTTGGGACGTCCGGCATCGCCAGAGCATTCCGCGAAGGTGCGGCTGACGAAATTCGGGAGCTTGGCAGCCTCGGCCTGGACAAGAATGAATTTCCCGGTGCGCCCGGCCCGTTCTCTGCCGTATGACTTTGCTTATGGGCGCAGCGACCTGGAAACTTTCCCGTTCGAAAAATGGCGACGCGTTTTATTGCGGTGTGCACGGAGCGCGTCGGTCTCCGCATTTGACTACGGCCCTGCCGGGGGACGGACCGAATTGCGCGATGCGATTTGCAACCATCTGCGGCGTTCTCGCGCGGTCGTGTGTGATGCGTCGCAAGTGATCGTCGTGAACGGTTCGCAACAGGCTCTGGACTTGATTGCGCGAGTTTTGCTGGCGCCCGGAGAACCGGTAGGTATTGAGGATCCTAGTTATCAGGGAACGACCGAGGTGCTTCGCGCTGCTGGCACACCCCTTCTCCCGCTGACAGTGGATCGAGAAGGGATCGATCCCACTCGGATACCGGCGAACGCCAGGATTGTTTTTGTAACGCCGTCGCACCAGTATCCATCGGGAGCCATTCTCCCTCTGTCTCGTCGGCTCGCATTGCTCGATTGGGCAAAGCGCAGGAACGCGGTGATCGTCGAAGACGACTATGACGGTGAATTCCGGTACGAAGGACAGCCACTGGAATCACTGCAGGGTCTAGACCGGGAAGGGCGCGTCATTTATATCGGGACATTTTCGCGGACGATTTTTTCTGCGCTTCGAATCGGATATTTGGTTGTGCCGAAGGGACTGGTAACAGCCTTTGCGGCCGCGAAGTGGCTTTGTGACCGGCATACAGCCACGCTGGAACAGGAAACGCTGGCGGAGTTCATTGCGAGCGGAATGTACGAACGATACTTACGCAAGGTGCGTCGCGAAAATGCGAAGCGGCGGGAAGCATTGCTGGAAGCCATTCGCAGTCATCTCGGCGATCGTGTCGAGGTGACGGGAGATGGCGCGGGCGCTCACATTGTGCTGTGGCCAAGGCGGCGAGTGAGCGAAGAGACGATTATCGCTGGAGCGGCTGCTCGCGGAGTTTGCGTTTACGGAATCTCTCCCT
>Ga0209624_10001473_pt1 | contig 18391 bp, 19 predicted proteins | sample JacPinW_OM2H0_O1_FD_188565 | JGI IMG/M metagenome (GOLD analysis project Ga0209624, IMG submission 188565) | Forest soil microbial communities from Algoma, Ontario, Canada - Jack Pine, Ontario site 1_JW_OM2H0_O1 (SPAdes) (version 2) | ecosystem: Environmental > Terrestrial > Soil > Boreal...
GGGCGAAATTGCTCAGCGCATAGACAGGTTTGCCGGACGCGCGCAATCGGCGGAGCAACGCGACGTTTTCCTCGATCGGGCCGCCGAGCGTCTCAATCCAGCGCGGGCGGAACATCCTGAGTTCCTCCGCGAATTCGGGAAAACTCTTGGCCCGCGCCTCGAGCGCCCCCGCGAAATCCTCCGCGATGTCGGTGTGCGAGACAAAGTCCATGGCCAGCGCGGTCGCCAGGAAGAGCTCCATGCGTTTCTCGTCGTCGAATACATTGCGATAGAGATTCCGCGGATTCCAGCGCAACAGAACGTTGCCGATGTCAAAGACGACGATCAAGCGGGCGGTCCTTTGGGATTAAGCGAGGGGCAGGGGCGTATATCAGCGATGGGCGGCCGAAAGGAAATTGCATCATGGCCGTCGGCTTGTTGAAGATCGGAGTCTCGGCCGCATTCCTCAATGCGAGCTTGCGTCTTGCCGGAATCCGACCGTGGCGCTATTCTGGCCATTGATAGCCAGAATACATGAGAGAGGTCGAATGGCCACGTATTCCATCGCGGAGGCGAAAGACCAGCTCTCCAAGCTTGTCCGCCAAGCCGAGGAGGGCGAGGACGTCGCCATAACCCGGCATGGCAAGGTTGTCGCCCATTTGCGCTCCGCGCTTGAGCGCCCGCATCGGCGCCCAAGTCGGGAATTCATCGAGCAACTTGCGGAGCGGGCGAAGTCGCGTCCACGGGTTGGGGAGAACGCCGTCGACATTATCCGCCGGATGCGAGACGGCGAGTGGGACTGATCTATCTGGACGCCTCGGTTCTCATACCCCTACTGGTGGCGGACGCGCACACGAAGAGAGCGGTCGCTTGGTATTCCGACGCGAACGGGACGCTTATCATCAGCGACCTCGCCAATCTCGAAGTGAGCGCGGTGGTCCTGCGTGACCTGCGCAGGGGCCGCTTCGCCCAGGAAGCGGCCGAAAATGCGCTGCTCGACTTCGACGCCATGCGCGCCAATTGCGAACGGCTGAGCCACGCCGCAAGCGATTTCTTGCTGGCCGAGCGCCTTGTCCGCGATTTCTCGACCAAGCTCGCGGCCGCAGACGCGCTGCATCTGGCGAGCGCCAAGAACGCCGGCGCCACGCTGGCGACGTTTGACGCGCGACTCGCCGAGGCCGCGCGGGGCAGGAGATCGCGCTAGCGGACTTGGGCTAAAGGCGGGAAGAACTCGCGACTGCGCGGCTTTCGCCGCGCATCTACTTCAGGTCATCCCCGTCTCAGATCGTGTTCGACTTCATCTGGTCGGCGATGTAGTCGGCCTGACGGATCGCAAGCGTCACGATCGTCAAGGTCGGGTTCTCGGCGCCGCCGGTCGTGAACTGGCTGCCGTCCGAGATGAACAGGTTCTTGATGTCGTGCGTCTGGCCGTGACTGTTCACCACGCCGTCGCGCGCGTTGGCGCTCATCCGGTTCGTGCCGAGATTGTGGGTCGAAGGGTAGGGCGGCGTGGGGAAGGTGCGCGTCGCGCCGACCGCCTCATACATCGCCTTGCCCTGCCCGAAAGCATGGTTGCGCACCGCGACGTCGTTCGGGTGGTCGTCGAAATGCACGTCCACGACGGGTAAGCCCCATTTGTCCTTCTGATCGCTGAGCGTGATCCGGTTCGTTTCCTGCGGCATGTCCTCGCCGACGATCCACATCCCGGCCATATTTGAATAGCCATCGATGGCTGTGGTGAATTCGCGCCCCCAGGCGCCCGGGTCGAGGAAGGCGGCCATGAAGGGAAGGCCGAGGGAGAGCGTCTCCAGTTCATAGCCGCCGACGAAGCCGCGGCTCGGATCGTTTCGCGCTTCATCCCGCATGATGCCAGCCATCGTCGTGCCCCGATACATATGCACCGGCTGCTCAAAAACTGCGTAGACCGACCCTGTCGTGTGCCGCATGTAGTTGCGGCCGACCTGACCGGAGGAATTGGCCAGCCCGTCCGGAAATTGCGATGAGGCCGAGTTGAGCAGAAGGCGTGGGCTTTCGAGCGAATTGCCCGCGACCGCGACGATGCGCGCCTTCTGGCGCTGCAGTTTGCCGTCCGCATCGAAATAGGTGACGCCGGTGACCTTGCCCGAGGAATCGTGTTCGATCTGTGCGACATGCGAATCCGGGCGAACCTCCATGTTGCCGGTCGCCTCGCCCTTCGGGATCTCAGTGTAGAGCGTCGACCATTTCGCGCCCCACTTGCAGCCCTGGAAGCAGAAGCCGGTTTGGTGGCAGGCGACACGTCCGTCGCCCGGAACGGAGTTGATCGCCATCCGCCCGGTATGGACCTCTTTGTAGCCAAGCTTTTTGGCGCCCGCCTCGAAGACCTTAAAATTGTTGCTGCCCGGCAAGCCGGGCCGATCGCCGGTGCGCGTGACGCGCATCTTGTCCTCGGCCTTGGCGTAATAGGGCTCAAGGTCGGCGAGGGTGATCGGCCAGTCGAGAAGATTGGCGCCGGGAACATGGCCGTAAACCGAAGCCTCCTTGAACTCATGGTCCTGGAAGCGAAGGGACGCGCCCGCCCAATGGGTCGTCGTTCCGCCGACGGACTTGACGATCCAGGCGGGCAGGTTGGGGAAGTTCTTGTGAACCCGCCAACTGCCGGAGGTCGTGCGCATATCCGTCCACGCGAGCTGGGTGAAGCTCGGCCATTCATCGTTGATGAAATCCGAGAAGTCCAAGCGCTTGCCCGCTTCGAGCACGACGACTTTGACGCCTTTTTGCGCCAGTTCGTTGCCAAGCGTCCCGCCGCCCGCGCCCGATCCTACGATGACGACGAGGCTGTCGTCGTTCTGATCGAATTTGGCTGCCATGTTCGTTTCCTCGCGTGAATGGGGCTTTTGTGTTTGCCGTCAGAGCCAGCTGATGTCGTCGAAGCCGCGCTCGATGTATCCGCCCTTGGAGAACGACTCGCCCTCGTATCCGAAGATCGGCCAGATCTCTTTCTGATTGTAGAGCGACACGATGAGGCCCGAGCGGATCGTCTCGAACATGGGATCCGCGCTCTGGTTCTTGAGAATTGCGACTCGGTCGGCCTCCCAAGGACGGCCGACATAGCCTCCCTCTCCTGCAGCCCCGTCAAGCGCGGCGACGAAACCCTCGATCTGAGCTTTGATCTCGGGGTTGCCCGCGGCCTTTTCGTCGTAGCCTTTCATCGCGATCGCGTAGTAGCGGTCGGCGACCTTGTCATGCGGATAGATATCGCGCGCAACCAGGATCAGGGTCTTCATCGTTTCGGGCTTCAGGCCCTTGACGTCGAGGGCCCAGGCTTCCGACGCATTGAGCAAGGCGCCCGTCGAAGTGATCGCGATCGCGGCCGCGAAACCGCTCGCAGATCGCTGCAGGAATCCGCGCCTGGATAGCTCGGCCGTTGCGGGCTTGGTTTCGGTTGCCGTCATCGGTATTTCCTCCTGTTTTTATGGGATAGGTTCATCGGGTCGGCCGGCTACCTGAAGCGGCCGAATTTCTGCAGCACCTCGATCTTGTAGCCGTCCGGATCTTCAACAAAGAAAAAGCGCGCGATCTTTTTTCCGTCGTTGTTGAACTCGACGATCTTGCGCGGCTTAAGGCCCTCGGCCTCGAAATGGCGGTGCTCCGAGTCGAGATCCTCGACCACGAACGCGACATGCCCGTAGCCGTCGCCAAGATTGTAAGGCTCGGCGCGGTCCTTGTTGATCGTGAGCTCGACCTCGTAAGGCGTCTCGGAATTCGAGAGATAGACGAGCGTGAATTCGGGGAAGTCGAGCCGGTCGGCGATGTCGAGCCCGAAGGCATTTTTGTAGAAGGCAAGCGACCGCGCCTCGTCCCGCACGCGGATCATTGTGTGGATCGCTTTCGCCATGTCCGTTCGTTGTCCGCGAGCCGCCGCTTGCGGCGGGAAAGTCCCGAAAGTTAGCGGCGAGGGAACCTTGCGGGTGTTATCGGCTTACTACGCCGCCGATTGGCTTCAGGCGGCCTCCGCGTGAGGTCTTCCGCCGGGTTCCACCGAAGTTCGAGCGGTGACGCAGATGCAGCGCAGATGGGAGGTGAAGTTGGGGACTTCGCCACGAAGGAGCAGGATCTCCTGGTGAAGAGTCGAGATGAAGCGTGGCACGGACATCCCCTCGGCCGCGGCGATGTCCTCAAGGATTTCCCAGAAGACATTCTCCAGACGGATGCTGGTGCTCTGGCCGTTCAGCCGGATGGAACGCGTTTCGAAGGCGTAGCTATCCGGGGATTGGCTCGCAAAAAGGTGACACATGTTTCCTCCTTCGACCGGCTGCCCGCGTTGTCAGGCTGCGGCCAACGTCGCCTCTGCGGCGCGCCGGCGGTCCGAGTATTGATTTAGAACGTTTCTAAATCGAGACCTTAGGACGCTCGCGGCGCGTCGTCGAGGGCGACTTGCGCCGTTTGTGCGACTGGCGGAGAAGATTGGGCGGGGTCAAGCATCGCCGTCCGCCCCTCGCCGAGAAACTTCTTATTTGGGGCGTGGTTCGCGTTTCACGACGTTGTGTTGCGCGTATCCACCGACAACGTTTTCATGTTGGCGGACGACGAGCAGATGGTCGGTCGGGCCTCTGGAATAGGAGAGAGATTTGTCTATTCAATCCCAACTCGAATAGACTGGGTCGCCAAACGTTAGAGGCGTCGGTATGGAACGCACTCCCCTTAGGATGCTTGCTGCCGCGACCGCCGCAGCCGCGCTCTCAGCTTCCGGTTTCACCCTCACCGCCGCGGCGCAGAGCGACGAGCAGCCCACGCACGCCGAGCTCGTGCAGCGTTGGGCGGAGGCGGGTATCGACGCCCAGCTCAAGGGCCTGAAGACCGGTCTTCGGCTGACAGCTGACCAAGAAAAGGATTGGGGCGCGTTTGAATCCGCAGTCAAGGACGCCGAGAAGGCGCGCGTGCTCGCCCTGCAAAAGGAGCAAAGCAGCAGCTTGTCGCCGATGGACCGCAACTCGGCGAAGGCGGAGCGCATCGAGCAGGGCCAAGCAGATCTCGGGAAGATCGTCGAAGCAGCCAAGCCCTTGTTCGCGAGCCTCGATGGCGCCCAGAAACACAAGTTCATCGCGCTTGGACGCATGCTCGTGCCCGAGCGTGGGCAATTTGCGAAGGCGATGCGGCGTCTGAGCGTTCGCGAGGGCGAGCAATAGCAGCCCGCCGGGGAAAGCGGGAGGATGCTATCCGTTGTCTAACGGCGGCGTGGACTTAAAGGGACAAGGGGATTTGCTGCGCCGGCGGTGTAAATCCGAGCCGCGTCGTCCCGAGCGCGAGCCGCGCAAAGCTTGGGTTATGAAGGCGCGTAAGATTCCCGCTGCCTTCGCCAGCGCGGCGGAAGAGCGCGCCTATTGGCGGCGCGAGGGTCGCCGCCTCATGCGACGGGTTCCGCTTCGTTGGCCAGCGTCGTTGCCGCGGTCTGCACCTGATGCGTGCGGTTGGTCCAGCCGACGCCGAACGTCGCGAACGTTGGGAGACCACGATAGAAGTCCAGCCGTCCCTGCGTCATTTGGTTTATTATTTCCAGGGGCGCCTTCACTTTCGCGGCAGCGATAGTCGCCGAGCCTACGGAACCGTCGTCCTCCGCGCCAACCGCCTTTTGCAGGATTTTCGCCGCACGGCCAGGCCCAGCGTTGACGCCCATGTCAAATGTCAACAGGTCGACCCCGGCAGGAAGGTCGTCGCAGCGGAGGACGTTCCAATAATTCGTCCGATAGATTTCGGCTGCGGTGTCGCGCGTGAGATTGCGTACGTCTTCGACCGTTGCGGCGGATTCGCCGCGGTCCTTTCGCCAAGCGGTGAGCGTGCCGATGGTTATGCCAAGATTGGTCGCGCCTCCTGGATCGTCGCTGCGGTTGGAGAAGCCACCCTCCTGCCCCAGGATGACGTCGACGCAACGCGGAAAATTGGATCGCCTCACTGCCGCCGCGCCTGCCTGCGGCCTGGCGGCGGCCCCTATCCTCGCTGACGTCTGACGCACCGCGTCCAGACTCTCCGATTGCGTCTTCTGGAGGGTTTCCGTCTGCGTCCGGAGCGTCTGGTTCAGTTCCCTCGTTTGCGCGACCTGCGCGTCGGCGGTCGCAACGTCCTTCAGACGTGAGCCCTGCGAGGAGCCGAGCCAAAAGCTAACAACTGTCGTAAAGGCGGCTACCAGTGCTCCCAGGGTAAGATTGACAAGCTGAAATGATCCTTTCCCGGTATCTATATCACCCTGCTTGGTTGTCAGGAGGTAGATGAGAATGAAGAAGGTGGTGAAAAACCCGATCGTGACAATGAGCGATATGATGATCGGCGCCCAAGCCGCCGGTCCGCCCGCCTGGGATGCAGCGTAAGCTCGTGAGCGAGCTGCCTCGGTGTCCTGCAGCGCCGCCTTGAACCTATCGAGCTCGTCGCTACGCCGGCTCGCTTCCGCATCCTGCTGCGACTTCAGCGTCGCAAACTGCGCGTCCTGCTGCGCCTTCAGCGCCGCGAGCTGGGCCTGATTTCGCTTGTCCTCCGCGTCGGCGGCGATCTGCGCCAGCTTGACCCGAAGCTCCGACGCGGCGGCGGGATCTCCGTCGATCTTCTGCCGGGCGGCGGCCGCATCGGTCGTTCCGGCGATGTCGGTGACGGCCTTTGCGATCGAGTCTTGAATCGCGCCCGACTTGTCCCCGGCGATGAGTCCGACGAGCCCCGGCAGCAGTTGCAATGCGATTGGAATGAGCGGTCCCATGGGTTCCAAACTCCTTTGTACTGAAATGTCCGACGCGCTCGGCGCGGCGGCGGCGGGTCGCGCTTCGGCTGCCTCGATCGTTATTGGCGCCAGTCCGATCCCCAGGCTTTCGGCCGTTTCCTCTCCCACATCGCCGTCGACGACGAGGCCTTTCGCATCTTGGAAGGCGACGACGGCCGCCTCCATTTTCGGCCCAAACTTGCCGTCGACATCGCCCGGATCGAAGCCGTTCGCTTTCAAGGCGCGCTGGATGCGCTCAATGACCAGCGGGTTCATGTTCTGCGCGTCAATGGCGAAGATGCGAGACGGGCCCGGGAGGTCCGGCGCGGTCGTGTCGAGCCCGTCATACGATAGCTCTGGCAGCAGTATTCCGGCGTCCCACTGCCGGCCAGCGATCCTAGCGGCCCTCACGCCAAATGCTTTGCCCATCGCTTCGATGGTGCCGCCGTGTCCGTCCGACACGACGATATGTCCGAATTTTCCGGGGACGTTCGGAGGAAAGCGAAGCAAAATGCCGCCGACGGTCGCTGCAGCTTTGGCGACGGAGACGCCGATGCCTCGGGTTTCGATGTCGCGCTTCCAGTGACCAGTCCAGGCGTCTGCTATATGCGGGTTGCCCTTATCGTCGTCACAGCCGTACAGGACGCCAGCCTCCTGATAGACCAACCAGGAGACGAACTCCGCGCAGTCCCACGGACCCCGCCAGCTGGCGTCATCTTTGGGGACATTTACGAATTTATAATCTTCACCAATATGTTTGCGCGCGCGTTCGACCACCCCTTGCCCGCTCGGCATAGTTTTCGCCTATCAAAATCCAAAAAATTAGAAATTTAGATACAAAGCAGTTTGGCGCATTAGCAGGCTGAAACATCGTTCACAAACTTGTTCATCGCCCGTATTCAACCCAGGGGCAATGTTTAAGTCAACAAGGTAGAAATACCCATTCGCGGGCGGCCGCTCGAGCGAGGCGACAATAGCCGGCCGCTACCTTGAGAACTTCTTATTTTCATGGAAGCCTTTTGGCGCTTGGAGGTGATCGAGGCGACAGGGCATACGCCCTTATTTTTCCCGGTGATACTAATCGCTCTTGTTCGTTTAGGTTCGCCTATTATATGGCTGCGTGGGTGACTTTCGGGTGACGCGCGGCCATGGCGAGGCTTACGAAGACAGGAATTGCGAAACTGCTGGCGGCGGCGGCCGTTGCGACAGCCGCACCCTCCACATCCACAATCCATTGGGACGACGAGCTGGGCGGATTCGGCTTGCGGATATATGCCAGCGGCGCCGCGGCTTATGTCGTCGATTACCGGCTCAAGGGGTCGCGCAGGAAGCGCCGCGTCGTGCTCGGCAAGGTCGCCCAGTTGACGCCCCAGATGGCTCGCGAGCGCGCCAAACAAACGAAAGACGCGGCTCGCAACGGCGCGGATCTCGACCAGGAGCTGCGCGCGGACGTCAAGCGGCGCGAGCTTGAGGAGCAGCGGAAAGCTGACGCCATGACAGTGAGACAGGCCGTCGCGGCTTACCTCGAAGCGTTCGAAGCGACGCCATCGAAGCGAGGCGGCCGGCGGCCAGCGTCGTCTAGCTTGCGACAGGCGGGCGTGTGGCTGCGGCGGCTGGTCGAGCTGCATGGCGATGATCGCCTCGAAAATCTGGCGCCAACGGACGTCGAAGCCGTCCTCGCCGCAACGCCACAGCCAAGCCGGCGCAACGTGTTCGGCGCCATCCAGCGACTCGTCGCCTGGGCGCGACGGCAAGGGGTGATGGACACGTCTCCCCTCGAACGCATCGACCCGCCTGCACGGCCGGCTGCTCGCGACCGGACGCCAAGCCCGAGCGAAGTCAGGGCCATCCTCAAGGCCGCGGACGACTACCTTGCGAGCGGCCGATGGCATGAGACTCAACGTGACGGAATCTGGTTGCTTGCGCTCACCGCCCAACGTCGCGGCGAGGTCGCGGCCATGGCGTGGGAAGACCTCGACCTAGTCGCGGCCGAGTGGCGCCAGCCGGGAACGAAAAACAAGACCGGCAAGCCTCACGTCGCGCCGCTAGGCGCTGAGGCATGCCGATTGCTGACGCGCCGATGGGAGGCGGCAGGGCGGCCGTCGGAAGGACTGGTGCTGCGCGGCGTCAGGCATGGCGGGCGGATGGATGCGAACCTGAGCGACTTGCAAGGGACTTTACGAGAAGTCACCGGAATCACGTTTCGGCTGCACGACTTCCGCCGCGCCGTAGTCTCCGCGATGGCCGAGCGCGGCGTCGATTTCGCCGTCGCCGACGCAATCCTCAATCACGCTGCGTCGGAGAGCCGGGGCGGCATGATCGCCGTCTACCAGCACGCGGAATTGAAGCCCGCCAAGCGGCGCGCGATCGAGCTGTGGGAGGGCGCGCTGTTCGACGAGCGGCCGGGAACGAACGTCGTTCCGCTTCGCGCCGTATCGGCGAGCTGATAAGAAAACGTTAGCGGGAGGCCAGGCGGCCGCCTGCGTGCGGCGGGAACTTTGCTGGTCCACCGTCGCCGCCTCCCGCGCCCGTCCGCGACCAGCGGGACCAGCATTCCGATGAACAAGCGATTCTGGCGCGATCTCGTCGCGTCGCCCAACCATGGACTGTGGCAAGGCGCAATACCGCAGCCCCCAACTTCACCCCAGGGGGTCAAGGAGAACGCCGTCTTCGACGCCGTGATGGGTCTGGCGAAAGCGGAAGAGGATAAGGAGAGGCTTGGCGAGCTGCTTGCCGATGCGGTTGGCGAAGGCCGAGTTCGCGTCAAGGCTAGCGACGGAAAGAAAACGCGCAGGGGACGCCGGTCAAATGGCGAGACTGACGCCAAGTTGCTGAACGAGATTCGCGCCAAAAACCCGAAGTCCGACGAGTGGACGAAGTTCAAGAACCATCTGACCGCGCCCCCCCATGGGAGGACACCAGTCAACGGGGACACCGCACGTCGCCGGTACGTGAAGGCCGTCGCAATCCTGGCAAGAAAATAAACCTTGCGCGAAATGCGCGAAATTCAATTTCATGCAAATCAAACGGCCCAGATGGGATTACTAGAACGGACCTACTCCTTGCAGAGGTCCGCAAATGTCCACCTCCTACGACGATGACGCCATCGCAGCCAGCATCGCCGCATATGCGGCTGAAATCGCGAAGGCGGCCGGAACGTCCGCTTCCGCCAACGCAAAATACCGCCACCGGATCGACGCGGCGGCCGAGATAATCGCCAGGCGCAGCGGCGCGCCGTTCTCTGCTCAGAGCCTGCACAAGTCCAACGTGCCGCGCATCGTCATTGGGAATTGGACCTTGTTCGCGGACGAGGATTTGCACCGGTTCGCCGATGAACGTCTCAACTCGGCGGTGGTCCATCACGGTCCGCGGCGCGGGATGCGAGCCAACCAGTCGCCGCAACGTTCGCGAGAGCGAGCCGACTGCAATGTCTAACCAAGCGCTTTACGACGCCGATGAGCACGGCGAATTGCTGACGCCCGAAGCGGCGAGCGAGCGCCTCAAGAAGAAGCACGCCATCAAGCTTGGCGTGCAGCGGCTCGCTGACCTGCGATCAACCGGCGGGGGCCCATGCTTCATCAAGCCGACGCAACGCGAAGTGCGATACCCGACCGTCATGCTCGACGAGTGGGCGGCAGCGCGCAACCGCAAGCCGATCCTCAATTTCGTGCCGTTCAAAATAGCGAAGCCGGAAACTACGGCTGACGAGCCGGCGTGAAGGAAGCGGCGAGGGCAAAACCGAATCCGGGCGCGCCCCGCGTCCGAGCAGCAGAGGAGAAAATGGGTATGGAACAATTGTTTTTCGTGCACGACACCGCGGAGCACGGGGAGCTGCGCCAGGCGTATGTCCGGGCGGAAAGCTCCGAGGACGCGATGGCGGCGGCGTACCTACTGGGAATCAATCCCAGCAAAGATTCTTGTTCTGCCTGTGAGCACATCCCGGGAAGTTTCGTCGGGCGGCTGTTGAGCCGCGATGATTGCGACAAGCTTGACCAGATCCGAGAGCGCGCCATGGGGGAAGTCGTTCGGCTGGTGCAGGAGATCGCTAACATTCGTGATGGGTTGGACGACATCGTCGTCAGGTTCAACTTCGCCGGCGGCGAGCGCACCCCGGCCACGGCTCCCGTCGAATAAGAAAACGCCCGCGTTAGAAGCGCGGGCGTCCCCCTGATCGGTGTATCGATCGGCGTCGGCGAAGACGCCTGCAAATACACCGATTGGAGCGGATCGCCAAGCGCTTGTCACCGGGCCTCAAGTTTGAGGACCCTGAGCCGATGTCCCTATCTGCCGCCGAAGCCGCCCGCCTCGATAGCTTCATGCTCGCGATTGCCGGTGAGGCCCGCGGGACCCCGGTTTCCAACAGCTCGGGGGATTGGCGGTTTGGCTCCTCGAAGAGCGCGCTCTGCGTCTATGCGAACGGGCAATATCACGACTTCTCGGGTGGGGCGCGCCCGCACGGCCACAGCGCGCTCGAATTGATCCAGCACCTATGCCCCGACGCGGACGCGATCGCTTGGGCGCGCGATTGGCTGGCGCAGCACGCGGGCGACGGATCATTCACAGCTCAAGGCGAAAGCGAGCCGGTCGATGACTTCGCCGAAGTTGAGGCGATCGCGTTCCTCGAGCGACTCTACGAGGGCGCCGCGCCGATCGAGGGTACGCCCGGCTACGCCTACATCACTCAGACGCGTGGCCTGCCCCTGCGCCCTGAGGACCAGGCGGGACTGCGTTGGGTCGCTGGCTACCGAGGCGACGAGGGTGCGCTCCTCGCTCCCGTAACGGACGACGCCAGCAAGCTCGTCAAACTGCTCGTGACCCACGTCACTGCCGATGGCCGCAAGTCGCCCTACGGGGCCGGTCGATCGACGATCCGCGGCGCGAAGAGGCCGGGCCTTTGCCGTCTCGGGTCCCCAGGCTCGAACGTGGTTGAGACCGAAGGGCTAGAGAAGGGGCTGGCTGTGCGTGCTGGCGGCGCTGAGTACGTCGTCGTCACTGGCAGCGCGTCGACTCTGGGCAAGATTCCGCTTCCCCCTGAAGTGCGATCCGTTGTCATCGCGCGTGACGCAGATCCCGCAGCCTCGCCCGCCGATCAGGCGCTGTGGCGCGGCGCGGTGCGTCGCCTGGGGCAAGACCTCAAAGTCGCTGTCACTGCGCGCCCCAATGACATCGCGCCGAAGGACGCGCCCTTCCTCAAGGACCTCGACGATGTTTGGCGCCACGACCCCGATCTCGTGTCCATGCTGCTCAAAGGCGCCAACCTCGAGCACGGCCGATTGGGAGAGGCGGTGGGCGACGCCATCTATGAGGAGGCGTCGCGGCTCCAACCCGGCGCGCTGAGTCATGCGCGCAAGGGCATTATAGCGCTGCTCAGAATCTCACTGGGGGCGCTCGACGACGAGTTGGGGTTGCGCGTCAGGGCGCGCGTCGCTGCGCGCGAGGCGGCTATGAAGGCCAGCGGCGCGCCCACGGAGGAACTGCACCCCGACCCCGTGACGGACCTCGGCGCGGTTCTCGACGAGGGCGTGCGCGTTGCGAAGACGCACGTCGCTGCACCCGACACGCACTTCGATACGACCGCGCTGTGGTGCGTTCACGCCCACCTTGTCCACCACGAAATCCTCGGCGTGAACATTACGCCGCGGCTGGCGCCTCAAAGCCCTGAAGAGGACAGCGGCAAATCGACTCTTCTGAAGATTATTCGCGCGCTCGTCCCGCGCCCCAAGGGTGTGGGATCCTTGACTGGCTCATCCCTGTTCCGCGCGGTCGAGGCGCGCAAGGTCACGCTGCTGGTTGATGAGGCGGATAACGTCTTCCACGCCAACGCCAATCCAGATCTGCTGGCGATATTCAACTCCGGGAATGAACGGACATTCGCCTTCGTCAGCCGCTCGATACCACTCGGGGACGGGAAGTTCGAGGACTACGACTTCAACACCTATACGGCGATGGCGTTCACCTCGATCGGACGGCTCCCCATCAAGTCAATGCAGAGCCGCTGCATCTCGCTGCCCATGCGGCCCGCGACGAAAGAGGAGGCCGCCAAGCTGGTTCGGTTCCGTTCGGATCATTGCCCGGAGCTTAAAGTGTGCGGCCGCAAGATCGCCCGCTGGGCTGCGGACGTGAGCGAACTGCCCGACGTCGAGGTTCCGGGGGAATTCGTCAACCGCATCGCCGACAATTGGCGCAACCTTTTTCAGATTGCCGCAGTCGCCGGGGGAACATGGCCGGAGCGCGTGCTCGCCGCGGCCAGAGCGGACCTAGCTGGCGATGTCGAGAAGCAGGAGAACCGGGGAGCTGGAGGGCTGCTCGGCGCCATCTGGGACATTTTTGCAGTCGAGGTCACAGACCCCCGGCGGATGCACACCCAGGACCTGATCATGAAGCTCCTCGACCTCGACGAAGGTCGCTGGCGGGTAGCGAACAAGGGCAAGCCAATAGACGAATGGTACCTGCGATCCAAACTGCGGGACTACGTCGTGAAAACGACGGGGAGCAAGGAAATGCCGCCTCGGCAGTGGCGATCTCCGTCCACGGGTGCGCAGAGGAAAGGCTACCATGAGTTGCATTTTGAGGACGCCTTTGAGCGTTATCTCGGCAAAGGGCTACCCTCGAAGGCGCCAGCGGAGGAGGGACCCGCCGACAAGGCGGAGCCAAAACCCACTTCTTCTCCTAGTACACCCCATATATCCGCACCATCCGCACCAGAGGCAAAAACACTTGAAATGCCAGAGGTTTATGGGGGTGCGGATGCTGGTACTGGTGCGGATGAGATATCCGCACCAAGGACCCTTCAGCCCGGCGAAGGTGGTGCGGATGAGGTATCCGCCCCACATACGCACCCGCCATCCGCACCAGAAATTAATGATCAAGATCAAAATGATACGCCAAAACTGGCGGATGGTGCGGATGGTGCGGATGCCCTAGGACACCCAGAGAGAGATTTACAGTCGAACGTCACCAAATTACCGGTCACGCCTGCCGGACGGAAACGTCGAGGAGGGTGACGGCGATGCTCGACACCACAACCGCGCCGGCGGAGACAACCGCTGCGCTGGCCGGCCTGACGGTCTCTTACCTCATCGCCGGCTCCGAAGCGCGGCGGCGTTTAAGCGACATGGTTCGCGCCGGCGGGCCGGTCGCGATCGACATCGAAACGGCGCCCCGCCAGACGGAGGTCGATCGCCTCGCCGGACTGATGCGGGCGAGGGCGGAGACGGTGGGCGAACTCAGGGCGCTCAGAAAACTCAAAGCGCCGGCGCCCGAGATTGCGGCTCTGCTCGCCGAGGGGAAGCTGCTCGCCGCCGCGATCAAGTACGCGAAGGCCGCCGGCCTCGACCCCCGACGCGCCTACATTCGGCTGCTTCAGGTCTACGACGGTGGCGACCACGTCTTGGTCATCGATCTCTACCGGACCGGAACCGGCGTCCTCGACCTCCTCGAAGACGTGAGCGTCATCGCCCACAACATGGCCTTCGAGATGGCCTTCCTCGAGCACGCAGGCATTGCGCTCGGGGCGGTTCACTGCACCGCGCAGGCTTGCAGGCTGACGCTGGGCGAGAATGGGATGAGCCTCGCCGACGGCGCCGAGGCGTACCTGAACCTCAAGCTCGACAAGACGGAGCGGAAGGGCGACTGGAATGCACTCCATCTAACCAAACAGCAGATCGAATACGCCGCGATCGACGCCGTCGTAGCCTGGCGGATTGCCGAAAAGATCCTGCCCCGTCTCCATGTGCAGCGAGCCGCGTACGAGATTCAAATGCGCGCCGTGCCCGCGGTCATGCGGATGGAGAGCCGTGGCTTCAATCTCGATGTCGATGCTCACGCGCGGTTAATTTCGGAACTGAAGCAAGAGCGCATCGCGGCTGAGCAGAAATACCGTGAGGCTTGTTTGGAAACCGGCCACGATCGCCTTGCCGACAAAGCGCCGTCGACTCCGGCTGAGAAAGAGTCGTTGCTCGCCACTTTACTGACGAGCGACGAACTCGCGCGGTGGAAGAAGACAGAAAAGACCGGGAAGCTTTCGACCGCGCGCAGCGAACTGCTACATGCAGCTCACTACCCTCCAATAAGAGTGCTGATTGAACTCAGCTTCATCGACAGATTTCTGAGCACGTTCGGCGCGACTCTCTCCACATTCGTCTCGCCGGTCACCGGCCGCATTCATTCGCACTACCGGGTCGCTGCGACTCCAGCAGGGCGCGCCACCTGTTCCGGCCCCAATGTTCAGCAAGTCCCGCGTGACAAACGGTTTCGGCGACTGTTCGTCCCCGCGCCAGGCAACGTGCTGATTGCCGCCGATTACGCCGGCATGGAATTGCGCGCCGCAGCCTACATCTCCGGCGATCCCGCGATGACGGAGGTGTTCGAGCAGGGGCTCAGTCTGCATAAACTCACTGCGGCCCGCATGCTGAACATCATGCCCGACCAGGTGTCGGAGAGCGAGAAGCAAGGCGCGAAGGCCGTGAATTTCGGCGCAGTTTACGGGATTGGCGCCGCGAAGCTGGCCGAGTCGGCATGGAAGAACTACCAGCTCACTCTCGACGTGGCCGAAGCCAAGCAGTGGCTCGACGCCTTCGCCCGGGCTTACCCGGTCTTCGCGCGTTGGCGGAGCGAGAACCATGCGCGCTGCTCCGCGGTCCGCCGCATCCTGATCGGCAAGGACGCCTGCCAGGGGCTTGGCCGCGTCTTCCCCTTCTCCCGGTTGCCCCCCGGTAACGGGGGCTATACCCGTTGTTGCAACTTGCCGGTTCAGGGCGCGTGCGCCGACGCTTCGATGCTGGCGCTCGCTACCGTCGACGACCGGCTGTTCGACTCTGCAATCGATGGCGGACCGGTCGCCTGGCTGCACGACGAGATTGTGCTCGAGGTCCGCGCCGCGCAGGCCGAGCGCGCAGCTGAGATCCTCAAGCAATCGATGATCGACGGCTTCGCCGAGACGTTCCCCGGCGCGCCGCTTAACGGGCTCATCGACCTGCATACCGGTCGGAGTTGGGGCGAGGCGAAGTCATGATTGTTGATTCCCGCACGCTTGAGAAAAGAGAACGCCGCGCCAAGCGCGAGGCCGAACTCGGCGAGCGTCAGAGGGCGCTGCCCGACAGGCGGTATGGCGTGATCTACGCCGATCCGCCATGGCGATTTGAGCCTTACAGCCGCATCACTGGCATGGATCGGGCGGCCGACAATCACTACCCGACGAGCGCGCTCGAAGAGATCAAGGGGCTTGCCGTCGGCTCGATCGCCGCCCCTGACTGCGTGTTGTTCCTTTGGGCGACAGTCCCCATGCAGCCGCAAGCACATGAGGTGATGGCAGCGTGGGGCTTCGCCTACAAGTCGAACCTCGTCTGGGTGAAGGATCGCGTCGGCACAGGCTATTGGAGTCGAAACAAGCACGAGCTGCTGTTGATCGGGACGGGCGGCCACGTCCCCGCGCCGGCGCCAGGAACGCAATGGCCGTCGGCGATCGAGGCGCCCGTTGGAAGACACAGCGAGAAGCCGGCGGTCTTTTACGAGATCATCGAGCACTACTTCCCAACCCTGCCCAAGATCGAACTGCACGCGCGTGGCGCGACGCTGAGGCCGGAATGGGACGTGTGGGGGCTGGAAGCGCCAATCGCCCCGCATGAGCGTCAAGCGGGCTTCGCTTATGCGGGAACAAATCCATGAATGTCATCTCCATCGATCCCGGCCTCAATGGCGCAGGCGCCGTGTCCAATGAGCGCGGCGACTTCATTGCCTGCTTCGATCTGCCGACGATCGGCGAAGGCGCTCAACGTCGCGTCGACGCCGCCAATCTTGCCGACTTGATCCGGGAACATGGGCCTTATGCTTTCGCAATCGTCGAGCAGGTCGGCGCACGCCCTGGCCAGGGAGTCTCGTCAATGTTCCGGTTCGGGCAGGCCTACGGGACGATACTTGGCGTCATCGGCGCCTTGGCGATCCCCGTCCGCCACGTGTCGCCGGCGAAGTGGAAAAAGGCGCTCGGCCTCAACAGCGACGGCGAAACGTCACGCGCTCGCGCGATCGAGACATGGCCAGACCAGGCAGAGCTGTTCGCCCGCAAGCTCGATCACAGCCGCGCCGAGGCCGCCCTACTCGGGCTATACGGGCTGAAGGCAGTTTGCGGATGAGTTCAGAAGCCAACTTTTACCGAACTCGCGCCCTCACTGGGTGCTTGCTGAGCCAATTCAAGGCGGCAAACAGACCCTCTACGAGGGCCGCTCTTGAAGGCGTAATTAACGAGCGCGAAAGCTTGGTCCACGGCACTCTGCGGTCACACAGACGGCTTCCCCGCTCCCAAGACGCTCATTGCGGTCAGGCGTCGATCGTTACCCCCACGTCTCGATTGGCCGCTCTCTCACAGGCTTGAGAGTTGGGCCCGGGACTGGCGTGGTCGCGCGAGCAGCTGTCGATCAACTCCGTCAGGTACCCGACGGGATCCATAATGTTCTTTGTTTTTGGATAAGAATTCTTCTTCTCCATTCGCGCAGCCGTCGCGATTCGAGCCTTGTCAAAATGGCTATCTATCTGAAATAGCTAAACTTTCCAATTTCTAGCGTTAGGCCAGGAGTACTGGCCCGCACTTTGCGCCAGCCCGGATGAGCCGCGTGAGGCTCTCACAACGAGACGATGGCGAAGGCGCGATGACCAGCTTTGTTTTTTACGATACGGAGACCACCGGTACGGACACGGTCTTCGATCAAATCCTCCAATTCGCGGCGATCCTGACCGATGACAATATGCGCGAACTCGACCGATTCGAGATTCGCTGTCGATTGCTTCCGCATGTCGTACCCGCCAAAAAACCGCCCGAAGTGGCAATCGGGCAGGCAATGGGTGCTCCCGACGTGGGTTGAAGCGGGCGCCATGGACAGCTGGCGGCGGACCACACCTGCTAGATTCGGTGTGGCGTTGATGGCGACGAAGCGCAGCTTGAGCACGCTTGGTCAGCCATCCCCGTCAGCTTCGCCATCCGGCAGGATCTGGCGACGGGCGGGTCTCTTCTTACCGGGTACCACGAAGTATCGGGCAGACGTCCGCATCGATGAACTAAACGCGCACCCGCCGGTGTAGCCCCTGGTCCATTGCCGGTCCGGGGGTGGAGGCCTAAGCGGCGCACATGAAATCCATTGCGCTAAAATTGAAGCGCTCCCCGCCGGCGACGATGGTGCCGGAGCGAGCTGGCTTGGCTTGTGGCAAGCATTTCCCGGGTGAGGCGAGAGGCTCCGCGGCGTCGCCGCTAACCGGCGTCACGGCTTCGGGTATTGGCATGGGAATTCCCGTGCGGATAGCATCGGCGGCTGAGCATCGGGACGGGACTGCTCCCGACGCTTGCGAGGCCGCCGCGCTCCTGCCACGTGGCGGCGGCTTCGCCGTCACTCGAAATCACCCTTTTGATGCGAAATCGGCGACGTCGTGGGTGACGCATGGGTGACTTTAGCCAGCATTCTCGCCGCAGAGTCCCGTAATATATGGACTACCGCGAGAACTTCTTATACTTCAGCCGGTGCGGGATGACGCTGTCTATGCCGAGACGGCGCTTCTTGTCCTCCTCGTAGTCGGCGAAATTGCCCTCGAACCATTCGACATGGCTGTCGCCTTCGAAGGCGAGCATATGGGTGGCGATGCGGTCGAGGAAGAAGCGGTCGTGGCTGATGATGACCGCGCAGCCAGCGAAGTCGAGCAGCG
>Ga0209624_10001474_pt1 | contig 18385 bp, 14 predicted proteins | sample JacPinW_OM2H0_O1_FD_188565 | JGI IMG/M metagenome (GOLD analysis project Ga0209624, IMG submission 188565) | Forest soil microbial communities from Algoma, Ontario, Canada - Jack Pine, Ontario site 1_JW_OM2H0_O1 (SPAdes) (version 2) | ecosystem: Environmental > Terrestrial > Soil > Boreal...
AGGGGGCCTATGAGCTCGCCGATGCGCCGTGTCGTCTTCAGGCCGGCGCCAGTCAGCACGAGCACGGAGGTCTCATCGGGTCGAATGACCCCGCGTTCCAGCAGCTTTGTGAATGCGGCGGCGGCGATGGCGGAGGTCGGCTCCACGTAGAGGCCGATCCGGCTGAGTTCGAACAGGGCCCTCTCGATCTCAACTTCCGAGACGGCGACGGTCGCGCCGCCAGAGCGCCGCACTGCCGCCAGCACTTCGTGGGCTCGCACCGGCTTCGCGATCGACGCTCCCTCCGCGATGGTCGGGCGGACCTCGACTGGCGTGAGATCATCGGAGCGGGCCACGAAGCTCGCGTGAAGCGGCGCGCAATTCTCCGGCTGCGCCGCGAACAGCCGAGGCAGGCTTGCGATCTCGCCGCGGCGGAGAAGCTCGCCGAAGCCGATATCGCAGCCCATGACGTTGCTTCCCGCGCCAGTGGGGATGATGACGTTATCGGGCGCCTTGAACTTGAGATCCTCCCAAAGCTCATAGGCCAGCGTCTTCGTACCTTGCAGGAAGAACGGCTGCCAGTTGTGACCGGCGTAGAAGATTATCGCGGCTTGGCGTTCTGCTGCGTTGCTGGCGTCCTGACGCGTTCCAGGAATGAGCTCGATCGCCGCGCCATAAGCGCGCATCTGCACGATCTTGTCTTGCGCTGTCGAAGCCGGGACGAGGATCTTCGCCGCAAGCCCTCCGGCCGCCGCATAAGCCGCAATCGCCGCTCCGCCATTGCCGGAGCTGTCTTCCAGAACTTTCGTCACGCCCTGCCCACGAAGGATCGAGATCATCACGGAGGCGCCACGGTCCTTGAAGCTGCCGGTGGGCGAAAGCCACTCGAGCTTGAACAGAGCCGTGACGCCGCCCCATTTGTGAGAGACCAGCGGCGTGCACCCCTCTCCCATCGTGATCGGATCTGGAACGTCGACCGGCAGGGCGGCTGCATAGCGCCACAGCGATCGTTTCCCCGTATCGATCATGTTACGCCCGATGCCCGGCAAGGCGGTGATCATCAGCGGCGCGTCGGTGTCCGAGCGCCACCGTGGCTCCGAGATCGGATATTTCCGGCCGCTTATCGGATCAACATAGGCCGGCGGGTCCGGTGATTTCACGTCATCGTGCATGCTGGGATCATGGCGCCTTCGAGATGGATTTCGTAAACGTGCGACGTGCCAACGCCGCGCCGGGAACGGCTCCGGGGTTAGCCCTCTGTCAGCGGCGCGGTCGGCCCGCGAAAGGCAAATTTTGCCCCGCGCTTCTCGGCGAAGGCGGCCCGCCCCTCGGCGAAATCCGGCCCCAGCGCCGCAGTTTCGGTCAGCGCGCGGTAGGCCGGCGTCTCGCGCACGAGGCCTGCGGCGATGGCGTTGACCGCGCGCTTGGCTCCGCGGATCGACATTTGGCTCATGTCCGCAAGCCCACGGGCGTAGCCCAGCACGGTCTCCTGCAACGCCGTCTCGATCCGCCGATCGATGAGGCCAATGGCCAGCGCCTCGTCGGTCTCGATCCTGCGCGCGGTGAACAATAGGTCCTTGGCGCGAGACGGGCCGATGAGCTCGATCAGGCGGCGCGTCTCGGCGTGGCCGTACACGAGACCGAGTCTCGCGGGAGTGATGGCAAGGTGCGCGTCGGCCGCGCAGAACCTCAGATCGCAGGCGAGCGCCAAGCCAAGCCCGGCTCCGATGGCGACGCCGCGGATGACAGCGATGGTCGGGCGATCGAGGTCCATCAGCGCCTTGAGGCCGTTCTGCATCGCGTCGCCAAAGTCTCGCGTCGCCGCAGTGTCGCGGTAGACGTCGCCGAGTTCGGTAATGTCGGCGCCGGCGCTGAAATGCGCGCCGTGGCCTTCGACGAGCGTCACCAGCAGGTCTTCGCGAGCCTCGATCGCGGCGCGGATCGCCGGCAGCGCGCGCCACATCGCACGAGTCATCGCATTGCGACGTTCAGGGCGGCTGAGAACGATGCGGGCGAACGGCGGCTCGAAACGCACGGATATCTCGGTCATGGGAGCCTCGGGCGGGCGCCGCCCCGGGCGCTCATCCCCCTCTCTACCACTTTTGTGAGCCGCGCCGGACGGCAAGGATCGCGCCGGGATCGAAGAGATCAAACCGCGCGCAGCGCCAAGCATTGCGTGCAACAGTGGAATGACTTGATTGGCGTTGTCCTCAAGGCTATTTTAGCTCGATGAAGAGAGCCAGCATTACCCAAACCAAGAACGGCTTGAGCGCTTTGATCGACGGCCTCAAGGGCGGCGAGCCAGTGTTGATCGTCGATCGCGGGCGTCCGGTCGCTCGCCTGGAGCCAGTGACCGGAGGCGAGGACAGCAGGCAAAGCGGAAGACTGTCGCGGCTCGTCCGTGACGGCGTGCTGCGGCCTCGCCTGACCGTCGCGCCGGCAGCTGTTTTCAATTCTCCACCTCCGACCGCCGGTGCATCGGCTGTCGACTCGCTTATCGACGAGCGCCGGGAGGGGCGGTGAAATTCTGGGACGCTTCGGCGATCGTGCCGCTGCTGGTGGCCGAGAGCACCACGCGATCCCTGCAGGCGCTGGCTAACCAAGATTCGGACCTGCTGGTGTGGTGGGGATCGCAGGTGGAATGCGCTTCGGCGCTCGTCCGCCTCGAGCGCGGCGCTTTGCTTGATGTGAAAGGGGCCGCTTCGGCCTTCGATCGGCTGAAACAGCTGGCTAACGGGTGGCACGAGATCGAACCCAGCGAGACCGTCCGCGAGAACGCGCTCAGATTTCTTCGTGTTCATCCGCTACGGGCGGCCGATGCGCTGCAGCTCGCGGCCGCCTTCCTTGCCGCCGAGCGCCGTCCTTCAACGCTCGAGGTGGTCACGCTCGACGAGCGTCTCGCCGACGCAGCGCGGAAGGAAGGTTTCGAGTTGATCGACGTTATCGCGCCCTGAGCCCAATCCAGTCAGCCGCAGCGCTCAAACGCGTTGGAGCAAAGGCCAGTCCTGTCGTAGCGTTGGGACGACACACATTTCCGGCGAGTACGGAGAAGCGGCAGAATGACGGACGGCGGAACTTACCCGCGCGACATGATCGGCTACGGGCGCACGCCCCCGTTTGCCGACTGGCCGAAGCACGCGCGTATCGCCGCGCAGTTCGTCATTAATTATGAAGAGGGCGGCGAGAACAACATCTTGCATGGCGACGCCGCGTCCGAGGCTTTCTTGTCCGAGATCGTCGGGGCCGCGCCTTGGCCGGGCATGCGTCACATGAACATGGAGTCGATCTACGAATATGGCTCCCGCGCTGGTTTCTGGCGCCTGCATCGCCTGTTCACCGAGCGCTCGGTTCCCGTCACCGTCTATGCGGTGGCCACGGCGATGGCGCGACACCGGGAGGCGGTCGCCGCGATGAACGAGGCCGGGTGGGAAATCGCCACCCATGGCCTGAAGTGGATCGATTATCGTGACACGCCGCCAGAGATCGAAGCGCTCCACATCGCCGAGGCGGTGCGCATCCACACCGAAATCGCTGGCTCCCGCCCACTCGGCTTCTATCAGGGCCGCTCATCGATCAACACCGTTCGCCTAGGCATGGAAGAGGGCGGGTTCGTTTACTGCGCCGATTCCTACGCCGACGATTTGCCTTATTGGCTCGAGGGACCGCGTGGCCCGCAGCTCATGACGCCCTATACGCTCGACGCCAATGACATGCGCTTCGCAACCGCTCAAGGTTTCAATACGGGCGATCAGTTCTATACCTACCTGAAGGACTCGTTCGACACGCTCTACGCCGAAGGCGACGTCTCGCCGAAGATGCTGTCGATCGGCCTGCACTGTCGCCTGGTCGGCCGGCCCGGACGCGCGCCCGCGCTCGCGCGGTTCATTGATTACATCCTGAGCCACGATCGCGTCTGGATTCCAACCCGGCTCGACATAGCTCGGCACTGGATCGCCAAGCATCCACCGCCGGGCGGCTGGAAACCGTCTGAACTGACCAGGACACTGTTCATCGAGTGCTTCGGCGGCGTTTACGAGCACTCGCCATGGATTGCGGCGGCGGCCTACGACGCTCATCTCACGAGCGATGCCAACACGGCGGAAGGGTTGGCGAAGGCGATGGCCGCCGCAGCAGCGAAGGGGACGGTGCAACAGAAGCGCGCGCTGATCGAAGCGCACCCGGATCTGGCCGGCAAGCTCGCCCTCGCAAAGACTCTGACCGCGGATTCGACGCGGGAGCAGACGAGCGCCGGGCTCGACCGGCTTACGCCCGACGAACTCCGCCAATTCGGCCAACTGAACGACGCGTATCGCGCGCGCTTCGGCTTTCCCTTCATCATGGCGGTCAAGGGCAAGAGCACAGCCGACATTCTCGCCGCTTTCTGCGGCCGTCTGGCCAACGACGCCGACGCGGAGACGACAGCCGCGTTGGATGAGATCGATCGGATTGCGGCGCTGCGGCTCAAGGACATCCTGCCTTGAACGGAACCGCTCGCGTCATTCGTGGCCGCGTCCTGTCGTTCACCGACGATCCCGCTGACAGCGGCTCCCGCGCTTATTCTTTCATAGAAAATGGAGCCGTGCTCGTTAATGGCGGTCTGATTGAGGCGGTCGGCGAGGCGCGCGACATTCTTGCCCGCGCGCCGCCAGGCAAGCTCATCGACGATCACGCCGGCTGCTTCATCATGCCCGGCTTCATCGACGCGCACGTCCATTATCCGCAAACGCAGGTGATCGGCTCCTACGGCGCGCAACTGCTCGACTGGCTGCACAATTATACGTTCGTCGAAGAGCAGAAATTCGTCGATCCCACGCATTGCGAGCGCATCGCCGCATTCTTTCTCGATGAACTGTTCCGCTCGGGCACCACGACAGCGATGGTCTATTGCACGGTGCATCCGCAGTCCGTTGACGCCTTCTTCGCCGCGGCTGAAGCGCGGGGGGCGCGCATGATCGCGGGCAAGGTGATGATGGACCGCGACGCGCCCGAAGCGCTGATGGACACTGCTCAGCGAGGTTACGATGAAAGCAAGGCGCTGATTGAGCGCTGGAGAGGTCGAGGCAGGCTCGACTACGCGATCACGCCGCGGTTCGCGGTGACGTCGACCCAGGCGCAATTGGAAGCCGCGGGCGCGCTCGCGCGCCAATTTCCGGATTGTTACGTCCAGACCCACGCCAACGAGAACAAGGCTGAGATCGCGCGCGTCGCCGCGCTGTTTCCCGAGGCGCAAAGCTATGTCGACGTCTATGCGCGGGCCGGCCTCACTGGTCCCCGCTCGGTGTTCGGTCACTGCATTCATTTGCAGGACAGCGAGGTCGCTGCGCTCGCCGAAAGCCAATCCGTCGCCGCATTCTGTCCGACGTCGAATCTTTTCCTTGGCTCGGGCTTATTCGATCAGAACCGCCTGCTGCGCGCGGGCGTGCGAATCGCACTCGCGACCGACGTGGGCGGGGGGACAAGCTATTCAATGCTGCGCACGGCCGCCGAGGGATACAAAGTGTTGCAGCTCAATGGCCAGTCGTGGTCGGCGGTGCAAGCGTTTTACCGCATGACGCTCGGCAACGCCCGCGCACTCAGGCTCGACGACCGCATCGGCTCGGTCGAAGCCGGCAAGGAAGCGGATCTCATCGCGCTCGATCCACACGCCACGCCTGCGCTTGCGCACCGGATGGAAATGGCCGGCGGCGATCTCAAGGTTGAACTGTTCGCCCTCCTTGCGCTTGGCGACGATCGCGCGGTGCGCCAGACCTATGTCGCCGGCGAGCCACGTAAGGGGCGAGACAGGTTTTGAGATCGTAGACTGTTTGCGTAACTCGCGCTGAGGCCTTTTGGACTACAGGGTGACCGGCCCGCTGTGCGAGCGCCAGCCGTTCATGCCCTCGGCAAAGTGTCTCACGTCCTCGCGGCCGACCATCCGCGCCTTGTTCAGCGCATTGCGCGACCGCGCGCCTGCCTGACAGACGAGAACAACCGGTTTCCCCTCAGGCAAATCCTTGGGATCGTACGTCGACATCGGCATATTAAGAGCGTTTGGGATGTGGCCTGAGGCAAACTCGTGTGGCTCGCGAACGTCCACGATCGTCCAGGCGTGGGTTCCAACCGCCTGTTCCAAATCGCCAAAGCTGACGATGTCCGGATCAGACCCGGCGCCGAAACGTGAAAACATGTTCCAGGACATCATACCTCCATAGTCATACGGGCGCTCGCCCTCGAACTCCGCAGAGCGGGTGTCATATAGGTCGCCAGGCCCGCGTTTCGAGGGTTTCCTCTTGCGCCGCGATCGACAATGGTTGCGACAAATTAGTGGTGTCGCAACGCGCTGCGACCGCGATCAGTTCCTTCGGCCGTGCGGAGCGGGCGAACTCTGAGCCGGCCGAAGAATCATTCATCACTTCGGGGGTGCCACAAGGATTCCTTAGCCGCCACACGGATTCCTCAACGGTGACGCCGAACGGACTGTTCACGAGAATTTGCTTTTGCTTTTCCGTCGAACAGACCGTGGTCTGAATGCGTCGAATCTAAAAAGCCTATTCGGATCAACACATTTGATTACCCCCATTTTCCTGTTGGAATTTACGAAAAACCAACAGGTTTACGTCAAATCTGCTTGACCCGAGACGCCCAAGCCGACAACCTCAGACCCCATGCGGATTCGCCCCTTCTCGACGCCGGGCCGTTTCTGGCGCGGGAATCTTCACGCCCACTCGAGCCTCTCAGACGGCGCCTTGAATCCTGCGGACGTCGTCGAGGCCTATAAACGCGCAGGCTATGATTTCCTGCAAGTGTCCGATCATTTTCTGGGCCGGTTCGACTGGCCGATCGCCGACACCCGCAAGCTGCGGTGCAACACCTTCACCACTCTGATCGGCGCGGAAATTCACGCCATGGGGACGAGCGCCGGCGAATATTGGCATATCGTCGCAAGTGGGCTGCCATTCGCCTTTCCCCCCGCCAAGCCGGACGAAAGCGCCGCGCAGTTGGCGAAGCGAGCGCGGGAGGCCGGCGCCTTCGTCGCCATCGCTCATCCGTCGTGGTCGCAACTGACGATCGAGGACGGGCGTTCCCTCGGCGCCGCGCATGCGGTCGAGGTCTATAATCACACCTGCGCGATGCTGACGGATCGAGGCGACGGATTCTATCTCCTTGACCAACTCTGCAACGAGGATAGGCGGTTGACGGCGGTGGCCGGCGATGACGCGCACTTCCATAACGGCGACCTCGACGCCTTCGGCGGCTATGTCATGGTCAAGTCGGAGACGCTTGAACCAGAGTCCCTGCTCGGCGCTTTAAAGGCCGGAGAGTTCTATTCAAGCCAGGGCCCGCGTATTTACGACGTCGAGGTTACGAAAAACGAAGTGCGGGTCGAGTGCTCTCCGGTCCATACCATCGCGCTCGTCACCAGCGCGTCGTCGGCGCTGAGCCGGGTCGGACGCGGGCTCACCCAGGCGACGATCGAATTCGCCGAGGTCGCGAAATGGGCCTGGCGCGATCCCCCGCAGGTGAAATGGTTCCGCATCGTCGCCATTGACGGCCCCCGGCGGCGCGCCTGGACCAACCCGATCTGGGTCGACGCCCTCAATTGAACACATTGGCTGAGCCTGCGGCCACGCTCTAACCGGCCCGGCCTCACTTGCGCTGCGGAGCTTGCGCCCATACATCCGGCGCTTGCCCGCACTTTCAGGATCTTTCACCCATGGCTGACGATTTAGCCGCCCGCTCGCCCGGGTGGCATGCGACGACCATCCTGATGGTGCGCAAGGGCGGAAAGGTCGTCATCGGCGGCGACGGTCAGGTCAGCATGGGCCAGACAGTCGTCAAATCCAACGCGCGCAAGGTCCGCCGCCTCGCCAAGGGCGACGTCATCGCCGGCTTCGCTGGCGCAACCGCCGACGCCTTCACGCTGTTCGAACGGCTTGAGGCTAAACTCGAGCAGTACCCCGGCCAGCTGGCGCGCGCTTGTGTCGAACTGGCCAAGGACTGGCGCACCGACCGGTATCTGCGCCGGCTCGAGGCGATGCTCATCGTCGCCGACAAGACCACGGCCTTCACCTTGTCCGGCTCCGGCGACGTGCTGGAGCCGGAGGAAGATGAATCCGGCTCGGCGATGGCGATCGGCTCGGGCGGCAATTATGCGCTCGCCGCGGCGCGCGCGCTGATGCCGATGCAACTCGATGCGGATGAGATCGTGCGCCGCTCGATGCGCATCGCCGGCGAGATCTGCGTCTATACCAACTTCAATCTGATTGTCGAAAGCCTCTGAACCTCATGTCGGATCTCTCGCCTCGCGAAATTGTCTCCGAACTCGACCGCTACATTGTCGGTCAGGCGGACGCCAAGCGCGCCGTCGCCATCGCGCTGCGCAACCGATGGCGTCGGTTGCGCCTGACCTCGCCGATGCGCGAGGAGGTTATGCCGAAGAATATCCTGATGATCGGTCCGACCGGCTGCGGCAAGACGGAGATCGCGCGCCGTTTGGCCAAGCTGGCTGGCGCCCCGTTTCTCAAGGTCGAAGCGACCAAATTCACCGAGGTCGGTTATGTCGGGCGCGATGTCGAGCAGATCGTCCGCGACCTCGTCGAAGTCGCGATCGCGCTGGTCAAGAGCCGCAAGCGCAAGGACATTGAAGCCAAGGCGGAGCTTGAGGCGGAAGAGCGGGTGCTTGATGCGCTGGTCGGCTCGACGTCGTCCGCCGCCACCCGCGACGCATTTCGTCGCAAGCTTCGCGCCGGCGAGCTCAACGACAAGGAGATCGAGGTCGAATTGCCGCAGAGCGGCTCCGGCCTGCCGATGTTCGAACTGCCGAACATGCCCGGCGCTTCGATCGGCGCGATCAATCTTGGCGATATTTTCGGCAAGAGCCAGCGCACGAAGGCCAAACGAATGACGGTCGAGGAAGCGCGCGAGCCGCTGGTCGCCGCCGAGGCTGAAAAGCTGCTCGATCAGGACGCGGTCGTGCGCGACGCGGTGGCCGAAGTGGAAAGCAACGGCATCGTCTTCCTCGACGAGATCGACAAGATCTGCGCCCGCGAGGGTCGCGGCGGCGCTGACGTCTCCCGCGAAGGCGTCCAGCGCGATCTCTTGCCGCTGATCGAGGGCACGACGGTCGCCACCAAGCACGGCGCGGTCAAGACCGACCACATCCTTTTTGTCGCCTCCGGCGCCTTCCACATCGCCAAGCCGTCCGACCTTCTGCCGGAGCTACAGGGCCGCCTGCCGATCCGGGTCGAGCTCAATTCGCTGACCGAGGACGATTTCAAGCGCATCCTCACCGACACCGAGGCGAGCCTGATCAAGCAATATGTGGCGCTGATGCGCACCGAAGGCCTGGAACTCGAATTTACCGATGATTCGGTGGCAGCGATCGCCCGCATCGCCGCCAAGGTCAACGGATCAGTCGAGAACATCGGCGCGCGCCGGCTGCAAACGGTGATGGAGCGCGTGCTGGATGAGGTCAGCTTTACCGCCGCCGACCGGAACGGCGAAAAAGTTCGTATCGATGCGGATTTTGTCGAGCGCCACATCGGCGACCTCGCCGCGAACGCCGATCTGAGCCGGTTCATTTTGTAGAGTATGTGAGCGTCGGCTTGAGCGCGTTTCGTCCGCCGCGCGAAGACTGCTTGATCCGGCGGGCAGGCGGCAACCTTGGAAAATGGGAGCCAGGCCTTCGCTTGCTTATGGGCTTGAACCCATGCGAGCCGTCGGCGACCGTTTCCATCATAACTATTTGATATTATTGTATAATCTATCATCCGACGAATTTTATTGCTTTACAGAAACCGAGCAGCCGGGTATACTGGTGGTTTGGAACGAAAGTGCGTCGAGAGCCGCGAGGATGGTAAACCTCGCGGCGAACAGAGAAAGGTGAAACGGACCGGCGTCGCAGGAATGCGCTCGGCAAGCGACTCGGAAATGGCGCCGCAAGTCTTTGAAAAGGCTCGAACCGACTCGGAAAATGGCGCGCTCCGAAGGCTAGTCCGCTGAAGTCGCCGGATCGTTCTCAAGATGGCCATAAACTGCGGAGCTTAGCCGCAAAGCCGGCGCTGGCGCTGTCGGCGACGGGCTTGCCTCAACTGCTCGCGGCGATCGCGCCGAGGTGGGAGAACGTCAGGTCCCGCCCGTTTTGCAATAGCGCTGGGTCTGCGGCCGCGTAGGATGCATAGAGCCCCCTCTGCCGCAAGGAGCCCGCCCATGACGACATCGCTCGTTCTGACCTTCGTTGGCGACGACCGGCCGGGGCTCGTCAACGCGGTTTCTGAGAAGGTCGTCGAGTTCGGCGGGACCTGGCTTGAAAGCCGCTCGGTGCGGCTCGCGGGCAAATTCGCCGGCGTGGTGCTGGTCAGAGTTCCGGATGAAAACCTGATCCCGCTCGAATCCGCGCTGGCGAAGCTCGCGCCTTCGGGCCTGCGCGTCTCGATCGAGCGCGGCGCTGCAGCGGAGGCCGAAAAACCGGTGCGCCTTGTCACGTTGGAGATCGTCGGCAACGAGCGGCCGGGCATCGTGCGCGATGTGACGCAGGCGCTCACCCGCCTCGGCGTCAACATCGAAGAGTTCATGAGCGGTCTCGAAGGCGAGCCGTTTACCGGCGTCGAGATGTTTCGCGCGACCGCGCGCCTCAGCGTCCCCGACGGGCTCAAGCTCGACGAATTGCGCAAGGCGCTCGAGCGGCTGGCGGCCGAGATCATGGTCGATCTTGCGGTCGACGACGGCCAATCGAGCGCCTGACCCGCGCGCTCTCCGCCCTTGCGCGGCTGCGTTCGCGTTGCGATAAGGGCCGCCCTCACAATTCCGGCCCTTATTGGACGACGATGGCGAAGTTTCCCGAGCGGGTGTTTTCCGGCGTTCAGCCGACAGGCAATCTGCACCTGGGCAACTATCTCGGCGCGATCAAGCGCTTCGTCGAGATGCAGAAGACGCATCCGTGCATCTATTGCGTCGTCGACCTGCATGCGATGACGCTGCCACACGAGCCAGAGCAGCTCGCGCGCACCACCCGTGAAGTGACCGCGGCCTTTCTTGCCTGCGGCATCGATCCGAAAGCCAACATCGTCTTCAACCAGAGCCGGGTCGCCGAGCACGCCGAACTGGCCTGGGTGTTCGATTGCGTCGCGCGGCTCGGCTGGCTTAACCGGATGACCCAGTTCAAGGAGAAAGCGGGCAAGGACCGGGAGAACGCGTCGATCGGCCTTTACAACTATCCGGTGCTGATGGCCGCTGACATTCTCGTCTATCGCGCGACGCACGTTCCCGTCGGCGACGATCAGAAGCAGCACTTGGAGCTGGCGCGCGACATCGCGCAGAAGTTCAACAGCGACTTTGCCGCCTCGATCGCTTCACACGGCCACGGGGACGCCTACTTTCCGCTGCCCGAACCCTTGATCCAGGGGCCGGCCACCAGGGTCATGAGCCTGCGCGACGGCGCGAAGAAAATGTCAAAGTCTGACACCTCAGAAAGCGCTTATATCGCGCTCACCGACGATGCGGACACGATCGCGCAGAAGATTCGTAGGGCCAAGACCGACCCCGAGCCGCTGCCGAGCGAGGTCGAGGGGCTGGCGCGGCGTCCCGAAGCCGACAATCTGGTCGGCATCTTCGCCGCTTTGAACGACGAGACGAAGGCCGACGTGCTCAAGCGCTTCGGCGGCGGCCAGTTCTCCGCGTTCAAGACCGCGCTCGCCGATCTCACGATCGACAAGTTCGCGCCGATTCGCGCCGAGATGCTGCGGCTCGCGGCCGATCCGGCCCATACCGACGCTGTCCTCGCCGATGGGGCTGAGAAGGCGCGCGCGATCGCGCGTCCGAATATGGACGCGATCAAGGATATCCTCGGCCTCGTGCGATAGCCGCCCAAGGACCCAAACAATTTAAACAAAGATGGGCGCGCCCCGAGTGTGACGGAAGGCGCAAATTGGCACATCTTGTCGCTCGCACCCCTCCCTACCACGAGCGCTGGCGCCCGATCGGCGAACTGTCGTTCGCCTCGCGTCCCCAATGGTTAACGACTTTGCGGCAAACATTTCGTAATCCTGTTGAGGGGCTGATTCGGACCTTCTTGGCGGAGGGAAAGGGTCGGCGGACCACCCGTCCGGCGCGAGACATCGTCGTCAGGCTCTCGAGGAGGCAATTCGTTGCGGGGGCTAAGCGGGGCGAAACGCTCCGGAATCGGCCAGCGGACGCGACGGCGCAACTGGGCGGTCGCCGCCCGGACGGCCGCAGGCTTGGGGCTTTACCTGCTTGCGGGGGCGCTGGCGTGTGCCCAAGACCTCTCCCGGTCCTTAGGCGGGCCGGCGCGGCTGGCGTTCGACATGGCGTCAGTCCAGGCCAATGTCGTCGGCCTCGTCATCTTGACGCTGATGCTGCTGGCGACAATCACCGCCGTCCTTCATCTGGTTGGTCGTCGGATCTGGACGCGCCGCGTTGTCGAGCTCGAGACGGAGCTCGCGCGCACCAACGCCAAACTCGACCGCGCGGCGCTGATGTTGCGCAGCGAGCCGCAAATCGTCGTCTCCTGGGAACGTCCGGACGCGGAGCCGACGATCGAAGGCGATTTCGCCCTCGTCGCCGATTCGTCGCTGCCGTCGCGCGTGCTCGCCTTCGGCTCGTGGCTCAATCCGGCCCAGGCGGCCAGGATCGAGGAGGCGGCAGAGCGATTGCTGACCCGCGGCGAAGCATTCGCAGCTGCTGTGGTCAGCTTGCGCGGCCGCTATCTCGAACTCGACGGGCGCCCAGTGTCCGGCAGCGCGGTGATGCGCATCCGCGATGTCTCGGGCGAGCGCCTTCAGTTGGCGCAATTACGTGATTCATTCGCTGAAGCCGAAGGCGCCTTGGACGGCCTGCGCCGCGCGCTCGAAACCGCGGATATGTCTGCGTGGACACGCGACGCTATGGGCCGGATCGTCTGGTGCAACGTTGCCTACGCGTACGCCGTTGACGCTCCCGACGCTGAGGCCGCGATCGCCAGCGGCGGTGAAATATTCGATCCTGCGGTCCGCCGCGAAGCGGCGGCGGCGCTTAAGGACACCGGGGCGTGGAAGCGCCGCGCATCCGCGGTCGTCGGCGGCGAGCGCCGAACCTTCGACGCCGTCGAGGCAAGCGCTCAGGGCGGCTCCGCTGGCGTTGCCCGTGACGTTTCCGAAATCGTGGCGCTGAAAGCGGATATGGAGCGCAACGAGGACGACTATTCGCGGATGATCGATCGGCTGTCGACGGCGGTTGCGATCTTCGACAAGTCCAAGCGGTTGACCTTGTACAATGCCGCCTACCGGCAAATCTGGTCGCTTGAGCCGGCCTTTCTCGACCAAGGGCCGAGTGACGGCGAAATCCTCGATAGGCTGCGCGCTAAGCGGCAATTGCCCGAACAGGTCGACTTTCGCGCCTGGAAGGCGCAGCAATTGAGCGCTTATCAGGCGATCGAACCGAGCGAATCCGTGTGGCATCTGCCCGACGGGCGGGCGCTGCGCGTCGTCGTGAGCCCCAATCCGAAAGGCGGCGTCACCTATCTCTATGACGACGCGACGCAGAGCTACGCGCTTGCCTCCCAAGTGACCACGCTCACCCATGTGCAGGGCGAAACGCTGGACGCGCTCAAGGAAGGGGTGGCGGCGTTTGGGGCGGATGGGCGCATGAAGCTGTTCAACCCGGCCTTTGCGGAACTGTGGCGATTCGATCCGGCCGTCTTGAGCGCCCGCCCGCATGTCGATGAAATCGCGCGCGCCTGCAAGCCGCTGTGCAGTGACCCCGAACTGTTCAACGCGCTTAAGGCGGTGATCGTCGATCTTCCCCAGCATCGCAAGAACCGGACGGCGCGAATCGAGCGCACGGACGGGCTCATCCTCGATTGCGCCGCTCTGCCGTTGCCTGACGGAGCGACCCTCATGACGTCGCTCGATGTGACCGCGGGCGTCAACATCGAGCGCGCGCTGACCGAGCGCAATCAGGCGCTCATCGCGGCGGAGAAGTTGCGCAACGATTTCGTCAATCACGTCTCCTACGAGCTGCGCACGCCGCTCACCAATATTATCGGCTTCACCCAGCTTCTCGCGGGCGGAGGCGTTGGTCCGCTCAATCCGAAGCAGCTCGAATATGCGGGTTTCATCACAGTTTCGTCGCATGCGCTGCTCGCCATCATCGACGACATTCTCGATCTGGCCTCGATGGACGCCGGGGCGCTGGAGCTCAGGCTCGAGGACGTCGACGTCGCCGAGGCAATGAAGGCCGCGGCGGCGGGCGTGCAGGATCGCTTGAGCGAGGCGGCGATCGAGTTGCGCATCGTCATGACCGATGGGGTCGGATCGCTGCACGCCGACGGCCGGCGGGTGCGCCAGGTCTTGTTCAATCTTCTCTCCAACGCGATCAACTATTCGGAGGCGGGCCAGACCGTGACGCTGGCGGCGATGCGACGCGGCGATGAGATCGTGTTCAAGGTCAGCGATCGCGGACGCGGCATTCCTCCCGAAATGATTGACCGCGTGTTCGAGCGGTTCGAAACTTTTCCGAATGGCTCGCGGCACCGCGGGCCTGGCCTTGGGCTGTCGATCGTGAGAGCGATGGTCGAACTGCATCAGGGCCGCGTTCTGATCGACACAGCGCCACGGGAGGGGACCACGGTCACCTGCATCTTTCCCGTTGATCCAGTAGGAGCGACTGCGGCAAGTCCGCAACTCGTGGCGCCGCCGAAGGCGCAATCGGTTCAGTAGAGGGCATGAACGGTCTCGCCGGCGTAAGAGAAGAAGCGGGTGTCTGGAGCTTCGAGGCGCCGGACGAGGCGACGACTTTGGCGATCGCTGCGGCGCAGGCGGCCTGGCTTGAGCCCGGCGATTTCGTCGCTCTCATCGGCGATCTCGGAGCCGGCAAGACCGCTTTCGCCCGCGGCCTGATCCGGGGCCTCGTTGAAGCGCCGGATCTCGAGGCGCCCAGTCCGACCTTCACCTTGATGCAGGTCTATGACGCCCCGCGCGGGCCGGTGGTTCACGCTGACTTCTATCGGCTGCGCGGGCCGACGGAGCTCGCCAATCTCGGCTGGGATGAGGCGATCGACGGGGCGATTGCGATGGTCGAGTGGCCGGAGAAGGTCGCGCAGGCGCTCCCCGCCGACCGGCTCGAGGTCGACATCCGCTTTGACGCGAAGCGCGGCCCCGATTTTCGCCTGCTGTTTTTGCGCGGGTTCGGCGCCGTGAGCCCACGCTTGTCGCGGGCGCTCGGCGTCGCGAGACTGCTCGAGCGCGCCGGCTGGACCGCCGCAAGCCGCGAATTCCTGCAGGGTGACGCGTCCGTTCGCGCCTATGAGCGGCTGACCCAGCCAACCGGCGAAACCGCGATCTTGATGATTTCCCCGCCCCGGCAGGAGGGGCCCATCATCCGCTTCGGCAAGCCCTATGCGGCCATCGCCAAGCTGTCGCCCGACATCCGCGCTTTCATCGCCATGGCCGAGGGTCTTCGCGGCCTCGGGTACTCGGCGCCCGCGCTCATCGACTATAGCGTGGGCGAGGGTCTCGCTCTGATCGAGGACTTTGGCTCAACCACCATTGCCGAAAGCGGCGTTCCGGATGGCGCGCGCTACGCGCCGGCGATCGCTCTTCTGGCCGATCTGCACGGACGCGACTTGCCGCCGAGCTTGTCGGCCGGCGAGGAGCCCTATGAACCACCCGTCTACGACATCGAAGCCATGCTGGTCGAGGTCGAGCTCGTCATCGACTGGTATGCGCCGGCGATTGCGCGGGTGACGCCGCCATCGGGCGCGCGCATGCAGTTCCTGGCGATCTGGCGCGAGCTCCTGGGGCCGATCCTCGCTGAGCCCACCACCTGGACGCTGCGCGACTATCATTCGCCCAATCTGCATTGGCTCGCGGATCGGCAGGGCCTCAAGCGAATAGGCCTCATCGATTTTCAGGACGCGGTGATCGGGCCGCCGGCTTACGACGTCGTTTCGCTCTTGCAGGACGCGCGCGTCGACGTGCCAGAGGATCTCGAGATGCGTCTCGCGGCCCTCTATATGCGCCGCAGGACGGCCGCCGATCCAGCCTTCGACACCCAGCGCTTCGCTGCCGCCTATGCCGCGACGGGAGCCCAGCGCGCCACCAAGATCCTCGGCCTGTTCGCCCGGCTCGACAAACGCGATCATAAGCCTGAGTATTTGCGCCACCTGCCGCGGATCGAGCGTTACCTCGCGCGCAACCTCGCCCATCCATTGCTTCGGTCGCTTGCGGTCTGGTATCAGAACCACTTGCCGCGGGCGCTTGGCCCACCGCCGGTCAATTCCGACCCTGAGTCCTGATCGCCGAGACCCGATGAGCCTTCCCGTTCCGAAGACGGCCATGGTGTTCGCCGCCGGATTGGGCACGCGCATGCGGCCAATTACCGAGACGCTGCCCAAACCGCTGGTCGAGGTTCATGGCCGGGCGCTCATCGATTATTGTCTTGATCGCCTGGCGGAGAACGGGGTTGAGCGGGCCATCGTCAACCTGCATTGGCTCGCCGACCAGATCGAGGCGCACCTCGCCGAGCGCCGGGCGCCGAAGATCGTCATCTCAGACGAGCGGTCGAAGCTGCTCGATCAGGGCGGGGGGATCAAGCGCGCACTGCCGCTGATCGGCGACGATCCGTTCCTGATCTGCAACACCGACGCATTCTGGATCGAGGGGCCGCGCTCGAATATCGCGCGCCTGGCCCGGAGTTTCGATCCTGAGACGATGGACATCCTGCTGTTGGTCGCGGCCGGCGCCGGGGCGGTCGGCGTCGACTGGCCCGGCGATTTCATTATGACTCATGACGGACGGCTTCAGTCGCGCGAGCCACGCCACGTCGCGCCCTTCGTCTATACCGGCGTCGGGATCGTCAAGCCGCAGCTGTTCGCGAGCGAGACGGCGGAGGTGTTCCGCCTCGCCCCGTACTTTCACGCCGCCGCGGCGAAGGGCCGGCTTTACGGCGTCCGTCTCGACGGCCTTTGGGTGCATGTAGGGCGGCCGGAGAGCATCGCGGAAGCGGACAGGGCAATCGACCGCTCGACCCTGTGAGCGCCAAGGGGCGCCTCGTTTCCCAAATCAACGGAATCATCTTATGCGGTCGAGGTTGTTCGGGCCGAGCGAGCGGGCGACGGGCCCGCTGGGGGTTTGAGAGCATGAAACTGCCGAACCAGATCGGCCCCATCCATTTCGTCGGCATCGGCGGCATTGGCATGTCGGGCATCGCCGAGGTGCTCCTCAACCTTGGTCATCAGGTTCAGGGCTCGGACCTGAGCGACAACGCCAACGTCAAGCGCCTTCGCGAGCAGGGCGCGACCGTGTTTGTCGGCCATGACAAGGCCAATCTCGGCGCCGCCGCAGTGGTTGTCATTTCGTCCGCCGTCAAGCGCGATAACCCGGAGGTCGTTGCGGCGCGAGCGAAGCGCATTCCCGTCGTCCGCCGCGCCGAAATGCTGGCCGAGCTGATGCGGCTCAAGCAATGCGTGGCCGTGGCGGGGACGCACGGCAAGACGACAACGACGTCGCTGGTGGCGACGCTGCTTGACGCCGCCGGGCTTGATCCGACGGTGATCAACGGCGGCATCATCAACGCCTACGGGACCAACGCACGGCTTGGCGCCGGCGATTGGATGGTGGTCGAGGCCGACGAAAGCGACGGCACGTTCCTGAAGCTCCCCGCCGACATCGCCGTCGTCACCAACATCGATCCCGAGCACCTCGACCACTTCAAGACCTTCGACGCCATCAAGGACGCCTTTCTGGCGCTGATCGGAAACCTGCCATTCTATGGCTTCGCGGTCATGTGCCTCGATCATCCGACCGTGCAGGAACTCGTCGGCCAGGTCGAAGATCGCCGGATTCTGACCTACGGCGAGAACCCGCAGGCCGACGTGCGCCTTATGGACGTCAACCTTGCCGGCGGCGTCACGCGATTTTCGGCGTTGATCCGGGATCGCGCGACGGGCAAGGCCACCTTCATCGATGACTTGGCGCTGCCGATGCCGGGACGGCACAATGCGCTCAACGCCACTGCGGCGATTGCGGTCGCGCACGAGCTTGGCGCGCCGATCGACGTCATCCGCAAGGCGATCGCTGGGTTTGGCGGCGTGAGGCGGCGCTTCACCCGCACGGGGACATGGAACGGCGTCGCCATCTACGACGACTATGGCCACCATCCCGTCGAAATCGCCGCGGTCTTGAGGGCCGCCCGCGCGGCGACCGAGGCTAAGGTGATCGCGGTGGTTCAGCCGCATCGCTTCACCCGGCTCGCGTCGCTGTTCGACGCCTTCGCCACCTGCTTCAACGAGGCCGACACGGTGATCGTCGCCGATGTCTATCCCGCCGGCGAACCCCCGATCGAAGGCGTCGACAAGGCGGCGCTGGCGACGGCGATCGCCGCCCACGGCCATCGCCATGCGCTGATGCTGCCCTCGCCTGGGAAATTGGCG
>Ga0209624_10001475_pt1 | contig 18383 bp, 6 predicted proteins | sample JacPinW_OM2H0_O1_FD_188565 | JGI IMG/M metagenome (GOLD analysis project Ga0209624, IMG submission 188565) | Forest soil microbial communities from Algoma, Ontario, Canada - Jack Pine, Ontario site 1_JW_OM2H0_O1 (SPAdes) (version 2) | ecosystem: Environmental > Terrestrial > Soil > Boreal...
TTTGGATTGCGACCCCACATCATGTTTTGCGCGTTTCGCGTGACAAGCTGCTAAGCGGTGTTGTGAAGGCAGTCGATGTTCACGAGTATGACCAGGCCGATGGTCTCGAGAGCACTGAAGGCGTGAAGCGGAGCCGATCGGTGGTCTCGGATTCGACGGGCAGGATCTGGTTTTCACTCAGCAGCGGCCTGTCGGTGGTTAATCCGCCTCAGATCAATGACAATTCAGCTCCCGCGCTGCCTCACATCGAGGCGATCACCGCTGATGACAACATCGCAAACCTCGAAGGCGTCGTTCGAATTCCTCCATCTCCCAGGCGAATCACATTTGCGTATACAGGGCTGAGCCTCGCAGGGCCCGAGCGGATTCGCTTCCGGTATTTTCTTGAAAATTTCGACAGAACCTGGAGCCCGCCGGTTGCAGCGCGAGAAGCCGTTTACACGAACCTTGGGCCCGGCTCCTATCGATTCCGGCTGGTCGCCAGCAACAGCGAGGGGCTGTGGAACGGGCCAGAAACTGCGATCGCTTTGAACGTCGCGCCAGCCTACTATCAAACTAATTGGTTCCGATTGTTGTGCGTGGTTGCGTTTGTGGCGCTTCTTTGGGGGTTGTATCAACTCCGAGTGCAACAATTCCGGCGGGAGGAAAGAAAACTTCGCGAATCCATCGAGACCATTCCGGCGATGGTCTGGATCGCTGGACCCGATGGGGCCGTTCAATTTCGCAATCGACGCGCGGTCGAGTATACCGGTCTGTCGCAGTTGGGAAAAGGGGAGACAGTCGGGACAATTGCTGTTCATCCCGAAGATCGGGATCGAATTGAACGACGACTGGATGCAAGCGTTGCCAGTGGCGAGCCGTTCGAGGAGGAGATGCGCATCCGCGGGGCCGATGGGGAATATCGGTGGTTTTTGAGCCGAGTCGTGCCGCTGCAGGACAAGCGAGGAAAGGTCGAGAAGTGGTACGGTGTGGCGACCGACATTCAAGATCGCAAGCGGGCGGAGCAGCTACAGGCGGACCTTGCACATACGAATCGTATCAGCATACTCGGAGAATTGGTCGCCTCCATCTCGCACGAACTCGCACAGCCCATCACCGCCACAACCAATAATGCCAAGGCATCTTTGCGATGGCTTCAGCGCGACCCGCCCGATCTGACGCAAGTTCGCAAAGGGACGGAAAGCATCATCGAGGCGGGCATTTTTGCCTCGGAGATCATCAACCGTCTGCGATCGTTGTACAAGAAGGCCCCTTCCAAGCGGGAGTTGGTCGCGATAAATGAGGTCATCGGCGAAATGGTCAGGCTACTGCGGAGCGAAGCCAACGAGTATGCCGTTTCGATTCGTACGGACCTTGCCGCCGATCTTCCCAAGATCACGGCGGACCGGGTGCAACTGCAGCAGGTTCTGATGAACCTCATGCTCAATGGTATCGAAGCGATGAAGGAGACCGGCGGAGTGCTCACGGTCAAGACGGGACGATGGGACGGCGGTCAGGTGCTGATCTCAGTCATTGACACCGGAGTAGGATTGCCGGCCGGAAAAGCGGACGAGATCTTCAATGCCTTCTTCACCACTAAACCTCAAGGCAGCGGCATGGGGCTGGCGATCAGTCGTTCCATCGTGGAATCGCATGGTGGCCGTTTGTGGGCCACATCCCGCGAGGGACGGGGCGCGACGTTTCATTTCACCCTGCCAACAGCAGTCGTGGAAGAGTCTGCGGCAATATGATTCGGAGTTCTTACTCGCGTGCGACAGCCGCTCGGAGCCTTACTTGTCGCCGTTGATTCTTCTTCGCGGACAGGGAACTGATTTCGGGGAGTCGATGACACGGAATCTAGTCCTGCACGGCCAGGATCGAGGACCGAACTTTCCAAAAACATTATCACGACCCCTTTTGTGACCTGGTCGGCACTCTATGGGGGTTCAATGTTTCCAGTGGAAGTCGGATCCGCGGAAAAGCACTCCTGCCCCGACGCGGAACTGGTTTTGCCGGTTGCCCTGAAGGTTTTTGAGTTCGGAATAGAAGTAGTCGGTTTGAACTGCGCGTATCCAGACATGCTTTGAGATTGCGATATCCACTCCGCCACCCAACGTGGACGCATAGGATGTGTCGTAACTGGTAGGCAACCTTCCGACCGGCGCCGGGAAATAGCCATCAAAACCATGCACTCCGCCGAACAGAGCTTGTCCAAATGGCTGAAATCGTGTGTGGTTGGTGACGCGCAACCGCAACCCTCCCATTCCATAGAAGAGACTCAAACCGGTATTGAAGCGAGGGATGTGGTCTGTGGTATTGCCACCGGCCTCGACGACCGCAGAGAAGTTGCGCCACACCGGAATGGAGAAACCTCCCAAGCCTCCATTCATCCAGAAGCAGCCGCAGCCACCGACAGGGGCGTTGGCGTACATTTCGCTGAAGGTGGCATAGGCGTCGATGGTGTTGGAAGGCCGCTGGGCCAGCCCGGTCACGGAGAGCAACGAAAGCAGCGCGCAGACGAAGACACGAGTCAGCTTGTTCATCGCTCCTCCTATTGAACGGTGAGAGTTACGGTGCTGCTGTTCGCCACATTTCCGCTCGTACCGGTCACTGTGATCACGTACGTTTGTTGCGGAAGGTTGAAGTACCCTCCCGCTCCGCAGCCTGAGATCATTCCGAAGGAAGTCAGGCCAAGCAGCAGCCACAGCAACAGCCGTGGCGGCCTCGCTTGGGTGCGCCTAAAAAGTGCAAGTGGCAACAGCAGTACCGCAAATGCTAACGGCGTCTTCGAGATGCGGCGTAACGCTGCACTCTGTTTAGGCACGCTGACGGTGAAGGTGGACGTTGCTCCAGCGGAACCGGGAGTCAGGGAGCTGGGTGCGAAGGTATAGCTTGAGCCAGGGGGCAGATTCGTCGCCGTGAGTGTGACCACATTGTTGAAGGCTCCGTTCACGGGGGTGACGGTGATGCTGTAGGTCGCCGACGCTCCCGGAGGAATCAACTGCGGTCCCGTGGTCGAGGCAACTGTGAACGTAGGTAGAGGGCCGCCTACCGTCTGTACCACCTGAGAAACAGCACTTGAAGTGGCGCCGCTATAGGTCGCATCACCGCTATACACCGCCGTGATCGAATGGGTTCCCACGGACAGCGTCGTTGTCGAGAAACTCGCCGTACCGCCCGACACGGTCCCGGTGCCCAGCATTGTCGTTCCGTCAAGAAACTGCACCGTGCCGGTCGCTCCGGCTGGTACTGTCGCGGTAAAGGTTACAGAACTGCCCGATGGTACTGGGTTGCGCGAAGATGCTACAGTCACGGTCGTCGCAGTTTTGTTCACTACCTGCGAGAGCGCAGGAGAAGTCACACCATTGTAGTTCGCATCACCGCCATACACCGCCGTGATCGAGTGCGTTCCTACCGGTAGCGTCGAGGTAGAGAAACTCGCCGTGCCGCTTGACACTGCCCCGATGCCCATCACTGTTGTTCCATCCATGAAGGTCACTGTTCCGGTGGCGCCCGCGGAGAGCGTCGCGGTGAAGGTCACTGACGCAGCAGGCGCCGATGGATTCTGTGAGGAGGCCACCGTCACCGACGGAGTTCCCTTGCTTACCGTCAGGGTGCCGTTCACGAAAGCGATCGAATAGTTGGCAGAGCTGAGACCTCCGGTAATCGATATCGGATATGTTCCCACCGGCGAGGTCACCGTCGCAGTCGTCGAATAGACCGGCACGCCGGTTACTGCTGTGGCATACGTGTCCCCGTTGACCAGCGTGCCCGTAACGGTATAGTTGAACGCCGGGTTACCCTGCCCATACTGACGACTTGCGTCCGTCACTGTAATCGTAAGCGCTGCTCCGCCGCCCGGACCAGTTCTCGGTGTCACGATTGCGGTCACCGGTAAACTCGTACTAGCCGCATGGTTCGTGTCGCCCTGATAGGATGCCGTGATGGTCTTTGTGCCCGCACTCTGTGAAGACGTCGTCAACGTCGCTGTCCCGCCAGATACTGTAGCGGTACCCTCCACCGTCGAACCATTGGAGAAGACCACTGTTCCGGTTGCGCCAGCCGGGGCTACCGTTGCCGTCAGAGTGGCCGGTTCGCCGTACTGCGAGGTTACGCTCGTGGTCTGCGCTGTTGTTGTGGTGGCGGTCATGATCGTCAGCGCTGTCGTTGTGGCGGCAGTCACGATCGTCAGGGTTCCAGGAACAGTGGTGAGCGTATAGTTCTGACTCACCAGACCGCTTACGTTGATCGGGAAGGTCGAACCCACCGGGGAGGTCGGAGTGTCCGTCGAAGTATAGACCGGGACTCCGGTCACCGCCGTTTCGTAGGTATCTCCGTTGAGCAGAGTGCCCGAAACCATATATGAAAACTCCGGATTCGCGGTCCCGTACTCACGGCTTTCGTTTGCGACCGTTACCATCAGCGCGGCACCTCCACCCGCAGCCGTCTTCTTCGCCACCATCACCGTCGCTGGCCCACTCGTGCTGCTTGCATAAGTCGCGTCACCGTTATAGGTCGCTGTGATCGTATGCGTGCCCGCATTCAATGTCGTCGTGCTCAGGGTTGCAACACCGCCGGTTATCGTGCCCTGGCCCAGATACACCGAACCATCGTAGAAACTCGCCGTACCCGTTGCGCCTGATGTGACCGTCGCCGTCAGCGTCACCGGATCGCCGTACTGTGACGAGTTCGCAGAGGTTGCCAGCGTCGTCGTCGACAAGGTCGGCACCACCGTCAAAGTGCCGGGAACGAACGCAAGCACATAGTTTTGGCTCGTCAGTCCCGACACCGTAATCGCAAAGGTGCCCGCTGTCGTTCCGGCGGTCGTTGAGTAAGTCGGCGTGCCTGTCACCGCGGTGGCATAGGTATCACCGTTGAACAGCTCACCCGCAACTGTGTGACTGAATGGCGGGTTCTCCTGTGTCGTCGTCCGCGATGCATCGTTGACCGTCACGATCAGCGATGCTCCCCCGCCGGCGGCCGTCCGTTGCGTCACCGTCAGTGTCACCGGGTTGCTCGCGCTCGCAGGAAAACTCGCGTCCCCGTTATAGGTCGCCGTGATCGTATGGGTGCCCGCGTTTAGCGTGCTCACAGGCAACACCGCTGTAACACTGCTATTCAGCGACGCCGTGCCCAGCAGGGTAGTGCCTTCGTAGAAGCTGACCGTCCCCGTCGCTCCAGGCGGAGGCCCCACAACTGCCGTCAGAACCGCAGGGTCTCCATACATCACCGTCGTTGGGCTTACACTCAGCGTCGTTGATGCACCGGCCGCCTGCGTCACTGTTAACGTGCCGTTGATGAAGGCAAAGATGTAGTTGTTGTTCGTGGCAAGTGTTCCCAGAGCCGCAGTGATGGGATATGTCCCTGCAGGGGAGACCGTCGTTGCCGTCGTCGTCAGGCTTGGTGAACCCGTAACCACCGACGCCTGCGTGTCGCCGTTCACAAATCCGGTAATCATGCTGGTGAACGCGGGATTTGCCGTCCCAAAAGAACGGCTGGCGTCGTTCGCCGTCACGGTCAGCGTTGCCTTGTTCACCACCTGAGACACCGGGGTTGAGACCGTGCCGTTGTAATTGGTATCTCCCCCATATTGTGCCGTGATCGAATGCGGGCCCCCTGCGAGCGAACTGGTCGTCAGCGTCGCAACGCCATTGCTTATCGTTCCCGTTCCGAGTGACGTCGTGCCGTCGTGGAAGGTGACGGTTCCGGTTGCTCCGGATGTGACCGTTGCCGTAAGCGTCACACTGGCACCAAACGTCGATGGGTTCAGCGACGACGCCAGAGCAACAGTGCTGGCCGTCATGTTCACGGTTTGGGTTAGCGCCGCTGAAGTGGAACCGTTGTAGTTGGAGTCCCCGCCATACTGTGCCGTGATCGAGTGGGTGCCCGCTGCCAGCGAACTGGTCATCAGAGTGGCGACTCCACTGCTGATGGTCCCCGTGCCGAGGGAGGTTGTGCCGTCGTGGAAGGTGACGGTCCCGGTTGCTCCTGACGTGACAGTCGCAGTGAGAGTCACGCTGGCACCGAAGGTCGAGGGGTTCAGCGAGGAGGCGAGAGCGACGGTGCTGGACGTCAGGTTCACGACCTGGGATACCGGTGTTGAGGCCGCGCCGTTGTAGTTGGCATCCCCGCCATACTGCGCCGTGATCGAATGTGTACCTGCCGCAAGTGAACTGCTCGTCAGGGTGGCGATACCACTGCTAATCGTCCCCGTACCAAGAGACGGTGTGCCGTCGTGGAACGTGACGGTCCCGGTTGCTCCGGACGTGACCGTCGCCGTGAGAGTCACACTTGCCCCGAAGGTCGATGGGTTCAGCGAAGAGGCGAGGGTGACGGTGCTGGACGCTAAGTTCACCACCTGGGATACCGGTGTTGAGACCGCACCGTTGTAGTTGGAATCCCCTCCATACTGCGCCGTGATCGAATGTGTGCCCGCTGTAAGGGAACTGGTCGTCAGGGTGGCGATGCCACTGCTAATCGTTCCTGTGCCAAGAGACGTTGTGCCGTCGTGGAAGGTGACAGTTCCGGTTGCTCCGGTCGTGACAGTCGCGGCGAGGGTTACACTTGCCCCGAAGGTCGAGGGGTTCAGCGAGGATGCCAGAGCGACGGTCGGCGTCGCTAAGTTCACGACCTGGGATAGCGATGTTGAGACTGCGCCGTTGTAGTTGGCATCTCCCCCATACTGTGCAGTGATCGAGTGGGTGCCCGCTGCAAGCGAACTGGTTGTCAGGGTGGAGACTCCACTGCCGATCGTCTCCGTGCCGAGGGAGGTTGTGCCGTCGTGGAAGGTGACGGTCCCGGTTGCTCCGGACGTGACAGTCGCAGTGAGCGTCACGCTGGCACCGAAGGTCGAAGGATTCAGCGAGGAGGCGAGAGCGACGGTGCTGGACGCCAAGTTTACGACCTGGGATACGGGGGTTGAGACCACTGGGTTGTAGTTGGAATCTCCGCCGTACTGCGCTGTGATCGAGTGCGTGGCCGCTGCAAGTGAACTCGTCGTTAGGGTGGCGACGCCACTGCTAATCGTTCCCGTGCCAAGGGACGTCGCGCCGTCGTGGAAGGTGACCGTGCCCGTGGCAGTGGCCGGAAGCGTAGCTGTGAAGGTCACACTTGCCCCAAAGGTCGAGGGGTTGAGCGAGGAGGTCAGGGTGATGGCCGGGTTCGCCAAGCTCACCACTTGGGATAACGCCGTTGAGACAGCGGCGTTATAGTTGACATCCCCTCCATACTGCGCCGTGATCGAATGTGTTCCCGCCGTAAGCGAGTTGGTCAGCTCGGTAGCGACTCCACCAATGATGCTTCCCGTACCGAAAACCGCCGTGCCATCGTAGAAGGTTACCGTGCCCGTTGCATCGATCGGGAGGGTAGCGGTGAAAACCACCGCGCTGCCGTATGTCGATGGGTTCAGCGATGAAGCCAGGGAGACCGTAAGCGCCGTCGGTGTTACGGTGAAGGTGCCGTCTTGGAACTCGATTAGATAGTTGAGCGAGCTTAGACCGCCGACAATTGACACCGGATATGTTCCAGCTGGTGATCCCAGCGACGCCGGTGTTGAGTAAATGGGCACGCCCGTGACGGCGGTGGCCGGTGTATCTCCGTTCAGGAGAGCGCCCGACACCGTATAAGTGAAGGCTGGGTTTGCCTGACCATATGCACGGCTTGTCTTATTTGGGGTCACGATCAGGTACGGTTCTCCATTGGGACCGGTCTTCTGGGAAACCAGGATGGTGACAGGTGTGCTCGTGCTCGCACCAAGGTTGTTGTCTCCGAGATACGCGGCAGTGATCGTATGCCGACCCGTCTGCAGGGTGGTTAGCGCCAGACTCGCAACGCCGGTTCCAGAGCCAACCGGTGCTGTGCCGAGTACGTTTTGCCCTTCGAGGAAGACCACAGTCCCTGTCGCCGTCGTCGGTGCAACGGTGGCAGTCAGGGTTACCGTATCGCCGTACTGAGCTGCCGTGAAGCCCGTGGTCTGAGCTGCGGCCAGAGTTGTCGTGGACGAAGCACCCACGATCGTCAACGTGCCTGGGAGGGTGGCAATCTCGTAGTTCTGACTGATCAGCCCGGTAACGGTAATCGGGTACGTCGTGCCGACGGACGAGGACGGAGTGTCTGTCGTGGCATAGACAGCTACTCCGGTTACGGCGGAGTCATAGCTATCGCCGGGCAGAAGGGTTCCAGTAACGATGTAGGCAAAATACGGATTTGCGGTTCCGAACTGACGGCTGGCGTTCTGCACAGTTATTGTCAGCGCAGCGCCGCCGCCAGATCCTTGTTTTTTCGCCACAGTCACAGTCATCGGCTGGCTGACGCTGGTGGAGTAGATTCCATCGCCTGAGTAGACCGCCGTAACGGAGTGGTTTCCGGCGTCAAGAGTGGATGCCACGAACGTTGCCGTGCCGCCAGACAGCGTCGCATCCCCAATGAACACTGTCCCATCGTAGAAGGTCACCCTTCCCGACGCGACTGTAGGGCTCATGGTTGCGGTGAGAGTAATAGGATCACCATATTGGCCCGAGCTTGGACTCACCGTAAGCGTGGTGGCTGAGGGCATGCCGATTGCATCATCCGTTACGATCAGAGTTCCGCTGATGATTGTTGTCGTGTAGTTGTCTGAAGTCAGACCCGAAATGGTTATCGGGTATGTGCCCGGATCCGCCCCTGCCAGCGTCGAGAAGGTTGGCGTTCCAGTGACCGCTGTTGCGTACGTGTCGTTGTTAAATAACTGGCCGGTAGCGAAATAGCTGAACGGCGGATTTGGCGCACTCGCAGGGCGCGTTGCATTTCTGACGACGATGGTCAGCGCGGGCGCTCCACCGTCACCAGTCCTCTGCGTGACGGTCAACGTCGCGGGAGAACTGGTACTGGGCAGCAGATTCGGGCCGCCGTTGAAGGTCGCAGTGATCGTATGGACGCCCGCCGGCAGATTATCGATCGGCAACTCGGCCTGGGTGGCGCTGTCAAGCGACGCGGCTCCCAGCAGCGTGGCCCCTTCGTAGAAGCTCACCGTTCCGGTGGCTCCCTGGGTTACGGCTGCAGTCAGCACGTCCTGGTCCCCATACATGATGTTCGTCGACGCTGTCGCAATCGTCGTAGTCGAGTTTCCTTGCGTGACCGTGACGGTGCCATCCTGGAAGGCGATATCATAATTCGCCGATACCAACCCGGAGACAGACAGAGTGTATGTGCCTACAAGAGAGCCAGGCACTGCGCTGGTCGTGTACACAGCGGTTCCAGTCACGGCGGTGGCGGTGGTGTCCCCCGATACAAGGGTTCCCTGGACTGTATAGCTGAAAGCAGGATTCGGCTGGCCGAATTGCCTGGTCACGCTGTTGGCCACCACAGTCAGCGCGCCAGCACCCGTCCTCTTGGTTACGGTGACCGTCACCGGCACTGAAGAGCTGCCACCGAAGTTGGTATCCCCGGTGTAAGTCGCCGTGATGTTGCTGTACGTTCCCACCGGAAGATACTGCCCTGTTCCGGGGATCTGATTGAGCGCCAGAGTTGCGGATCCGGCGTTGAGCGTTGCGGCACCCAGCAGCTCCGTCCCCAGGAAAAAGTCCACTGAGCCGGTCGCGGCAGGCTGATTTACGGTGGCAGTGAAGTTAAGGGTATTGCCGTAGATCGCTGTCTGTGTTGGCGGCGCCAACGATGTACTCGTCGCTGCTGCACTGTTCCTGAGAGCAAAGCTCACCGAGCCCACAGATCCAGCGGCCGCGGTGACCGTATAGGATCCGGTGGTTCCGTTGGCGGTAGCGATGACGCTTGCAAGTCCGCCGCTGTCGGTCACAGCAGATGACGCACTCAGACTGGCGTTGGCTGTCGTACCGTTGGCCACGTAGGTGACAGTGACACCCTGGACAGGGTTGCTGCCGGCATCGGTGACGAAAACCGTCAGCGGTTGAGCGAACTGCGTACTGATCACAGTGCTCTGCGGGGAACTGCCGCTATGGATGGTAATCGACGTGGCAGCACCGGCCGTGTTGGTAAGAGTGAATTGCGCTGGAGGCCCCACGGCGGACGCCGACACCTGGAAAGAACCGGCCTTGCTGTTGGCTGTCACATTGACGGATGCGAATCCATTAGCGTCCGTGGTGCTGGTCGCCGCAGAAAGCGTCCCGCCGGGCGCGGTTGCAGTTCCATTGGTCGCCCACGTTACAGTCACATACGACACAGGATTACCGGACTGGTCCTTGACAATAGCCACCAACGGGCTCGCGTAGTTCGTGTTTACCGCCGCACTCTGGTTGTTGCCGCTGGAAACAGTGACCGAAGTCGGGAGGCCGAAGATCTCCTGCGTCAGGCTGGCTGAGCTCTCGAGGAACTGGTCCGTGCCGAGGTAGACAGCCTGGATCGCGTGCGAGCCGGAAGCAAGCGTATTGTTCGTGTCTATAGCCACGCCATTCGAGTTGACCTGGATGGGAAGGCCCTGAGTTTTACCGTCTACGTAGAACTGAACCATGCCGACAGTGACAGGACTACTGTTGGCTGTGACGGTAGCCGTAAACGTAATCCTGGTGCTCTCCTGTGCTCCGTTGGGAGCGTCCGAGACAAGAGCCGTTGTCGTCGCGGTCGGCAAAACGAGCACAGGCAATCCCTGAAGATTGCTGATCTCGGGAGAGTTCCCGGTGCCGTTGCCAGAGCTATTGTGTCCCCCTTCATTTGCGTAAGCGGCAAAGACGTACAGCGCATGCAGTCCGGAGTCCAGTGGACCCAGGGTTATCGTGAAGTTCGCTGGATTGCTGCCACTTGCACTGGTCGGCGTGGCCAGGCTCCAAGGAGTTACCCCGTCCGCCGAAAAGTAGACCTGCGTAGGTGGTGGGTTGGTGGCGCCAATGTAGCCCGTGTACGGTGCGCTGCTGGTGTAGGCGCTGGTGACGGTGACGTTGAAGGTTGGCGTCTCGTTGAAGGTCGAAAAGACACCGCCGCTCGTGAAGGTATCGCTGCTCGAAACCACAGGCGTTAGTGCAACGGTCAACGGAACTGACTGTTGCGCCCCAACACTGATTACCGTCACGTTGCCGCTGCCGCGGTTCGAGACGTAAACCTGATTTGCGATGGGATTTACTGCGACTCCGGAGGGGGCAGACCCTGTCGTCACTGTCGCAGTCACCGTGTTACCGGTTCCGTCGATCACCGTTACGGTGCCGTCGCTCTGGTTCGCCACATCGATCCTATTGTTAAGGGGGTTTAAATCAAGCGCATACGGTAAATTTCCGGTGTGAACTGTGGCGATGACATCTCCTGCTGCCCCATCGATCACGCTCACACTGTTGTCACTCTGATTGGCGACGTAGATCCTATTGCTAAGCGGATTTACTACCACGGCGCCCGGACTGTTCCCGACAGAGATTAAGTCGATTCGTTCCAGGGTGTCTCCGTCGATAACGGTGACGTTGTTACTCCCCTGATTGACGACGTAGAAGTTATTCTCCGCAGGGTTCACTCCTACAGCGACAGGGCTGCTGCCAGCAGGCACCGTCGTCGTTGCATTGGTTGTGCCACTGATGACGGTAACATTGTTCGATCCCTGGTTGGCGACAACAATCGTGTCGGTCTCTTCATTGATTGCCAGTCCTTTTGGCGCTGTTCCAACAGTGATGTTGGAGGTCTGGTTGGTTCCGTCGATAACCGTCACGGTACCGTCGACGGAGTTGGTGACATAGGCCTTGTTGCTTGCCGTATCGACAGCTACGGCAAAGGGGCCTTGCCCCGCGCTTACCTGCGTCGTCGCGTTGCCATTGAGCCCATCAATCACGGTCACATTCGCACTGCCGCTGTTAGGCACATAGATCTTGTTGGTCGCCGGATTCACTGCCACCGCCGTCGGACCGGTTCCCGTACTCAGGGTGGACGTAGTGCCTCCATTTGCAGCGTCGATCACGGTAACGGTGTTGTCCCCCATGTTGGGCACGTACACCTTGTTCGTCACCTGGTTCAGCGCCACCGCGTACGGACTGTTTCCGGCAGTAATGGTGTTCGTCGTTGTGGTTGCCCCATCGACAACGGCAACATTATCGTCACGATAGTTGGCGACATAAACGCGATTCGTTAAAGGGTTCACCGCTACCGCGCCCGGGCTGTTGCCAGTGGAAATGGAAGCCACCCTGGTATTTGTACTGCCGTCAATCACAATCACATGCCCAAGCGTCGCGTTGTCAGTGACGTAGATCCGGTTCGTCAGAGAGTTCACCGCCAACGCCTCAGGATTGTTCCCTATAGGAACAACCCCGGATATAGCATTGGTCGCGCCGTTGACCGCAATCACGGTACCGATGCCTGAGCTCTCAGTGACATAAATAAAGTTTGTGACCGGGTTGACCGCGATCGCGGTAAGGGTGCTGGGAAGAAGTCCCGTCGTGGCGAATGACGTCGCGGTGAAGGTGTTGGTTGCTCCATCGATGATGTCTACTTCGAACCTGGCGTTGATGACATAAATTTTGTTGGTCACCGGGTTGATAGCCAGAGCATGAGGAGAGTCCCCAAGCACCACGGGCGAGCCGCTGAGGGTATCATTGGAGCCATTGATCACGCTCACGGTGCCGAAGATGCCAAGGCCGGCGTTCGCCACATAGATGCGGTTGGTGACGGGATTGAGAGCGAGCGCAAAAGGATCTCTTCCCACCTCGATCGTGATCCTGACTGTATCGGTCCTTCCGTCGATAACGACGACGTTGCCATCCTGATTGAAGATGGTAGTAGAAGTCGCGTTGCCGTTGGCAGCGGCAACGTAGATCTTGTTCGTTACTGGATTGACAATGATGGCCTGGGGATTCAGTCCTACTGAGATGTTCCTTACGCTGCCCTGCGCTTCGTTGATAACCGTCACAGTGCCGTCGCCGGAGTTGGCAACATAAACTTCATTGGTGACGGGATTGACTGCGATCGCTACCGGGGTGCGTCCCACAGTCACGGTCCGCGTGGTGTTGGTAGCGCCATCGATGACGGTGACCGTATTCTGGCCATTGTTGACGACGTAAATCTTGTTGGTTGCCGGATTAACCGCCACGGCAAATGGCTGAGAGCCGGTATTTACTAGACTCTGCGCCCAAAGCGAGGGACAGGCAACGAGCGAGACGATGAGCGCTCTGAACCATGCGTGAACAAAACGGCGGCAGAAAAGCACGCTTGATTGCATGGGGTTGGCCTCGTACGAGCGAATTCGCTTGGAAACTGGGCCGCAGCTTAGAGTCTATTGGTTAGCTCTGTTACCCGTCTTGCACTTCCTTTCGGAAATTTGAGTCTGAAAAGGCAGGGCCCGAGTGGACGGTTTTAGAACTTCTGTCGCGTCAGGTCTTCCGGCCGGTCAATACATCGCTATGTTTTCCATCTGATTCGAGTTCATTGAAGTTGATCCGCACGCAGCCTTATCTCCCTCTTCTCTTCGGCAAGATGCCGCCTGCTTTTTCCGAGACAGATCCTTGTATCGCCCCTTTTGCAGCGTTACCGGCCAAACTCCCCATGTCCGCATCAAAGGTCGGGTTCGATGTTGTTCCTTGAATCCTGAAGGACACACCTCCTCTATCGCCGCCCCGACCCGTTCTCTCAGTTCGTGCTTCAGATCTGTTGGTTTGCAGGTCTGCCATCATGTTGAAATTGAGCGTCCCGTGCGGGCTGATCGTACCGGCTCCCGTCACCACGCCGAGGGACGGTATGGCCACATTGATCGCGTCAGCCCTCGTTATGTCGGGAGCCATGCGCGCATTCAAGCTGGCATTCTGAATGATCGTGTCGGGATTAGAGGGAGCCTTTCCCCTGAAGGCTGATAGAGCGCCTAACTTCGAACCCATGTCGAAACCAGCCAACTTTGTGTTGGACATCTGCACGGGGCCCGCGATCACGAGACTGTTGAGAGGACCGTTGATTGCAAGATCAGCCGACAATGTTCCACCTTGCAACTTCGATCCTGAGGGGAGCACTATGCCAAGCACGGGCAGCATCGATTCCAGTTCGTCAACCGACATGTTCGGGGCACTGAGCTTCAGGTTCATCACCTGCGTTTCGCCCTGGGTCTGAAATCCGCCTGTGAGATGAGCGGCTAACTTGCCGATGGTTATGTCCCCCTGGGTGATGGTTCCCGCCTGGCGGTCGAGGTCATCATCAATCGCGTATTTCACAGTCACTGTTTTCGGAGCCGGTGCCCCCTTGGGTGAAAGCTTGAGCTTTTCGCAGGTGATCACACCCGCCGCCTTGGCCTGAGTGCCAGTTGAGTTCAACGTTCCTTCAAGATTGGCGGTACCTCCAATGCCGCTTCCCGGATCGACAAAGCCCGAGGCTGCGATATCCAAATTCTTCACCTTCATCGAGGCATCAAAAGGAGTCTTCGCGGAGTCCTGCGGATTGATCGGGCCCGCTTTGCCGGTGAGGTTGGCATCGCCACCTCCGGGCAGGTTTACGGTCAGCTCGAACGGGAACTGAGAAGCGAGAGAGAAGTTTGAAACTTCCGCGTTTAGGTTGTCGAAAACCTGCGGTTTCGCGGTGGAGTTGACGTTGCCTACCGACAACTTTCCATCTTTGATCTCGAGCTTAGCGATCGAGAGGTTCTGGGGCTGAGCCGACTGCGCCGACTCAGCAGATTTGTCTTTACCTGTCCCACCGAGGCTGGAAAAGTTCCAGGTTCCGTTGGAAGCCTTGAGCAAAGTTATCTGCGGCTCGTCCAGTTCGATCCCCGTTATGTTAAGTTGCTTGGAGAAGATGAGCGGCTTTACCTCGACGCCGATCCTCAATGACTTCATTGTTATAAACGGTGACTTACCGAAGGCTGGATCGTCGGCGATGCTGACATTCTCCACCCCGACCTTGCCGCTGAGGAGCGAAAGACTTAGCTCTCCGAGCGTTACAGGCCGTCCCAAGGCACTCGTCAGTAAGGACTCGATCTTCGGACGGAAGCTGTTGATGTTGATGAAAAAGGGAAGCGCGATCAGAATTACCAGCACTGCCCCCACGGCGATTCCAGCGATCTTTAGAGTGCGTTTACTAACTTGCATTGGTTGCTCGTATTCTTCCACCCCATTTCAAGGATGCTTCATCGTGACCATTCATGGGAGTGGCGAAGTCAATGTAGCGATCTCTTCAGCCTGATGGTATGAGTGGGGCCTGGATGTGGCTACTGGGGCTTTCCCTAGCAACGCCCGCGACCTACATGATCGATAGCAAACAGTACATCATCATCGCTACCAGCAACGCCCGCAGCCCCAAGGGCTCCTAAGGAGCGGCAAGCGTAACGACCACCCTGCTATCGCTGAAGCACTCCGACTTTGTCGGCGGCACCCCGCTACCCTCATCACTGGAGGCCAATTTAGGCTCTGCAAGATGATCGAATGGTGTCGGAACCGAACTTGTCGAAAACCGGACATTGCAGGCAGTTCGAGGATTACTTCCGGTTAGCCCGTCACTGGGGAGTGACCGTAACTTCCCACAAGCCGACGTATCCGAACTAATTCTGTCCGGGAAATGAACACATAAACGTCATCCATTAAATGGTTTATAGCTTTTGAAACCTGCATTGGTCATTCCGCGTTGCGCCTCGGGATTCTTCATGAAGGTTTCCCAGACGAAGGCAGTCCGTGCGTTTTCCGCCATAAGCATGGTGATGCCGGTATCGATGCCGACGATGTCAGTGTCATACCATTTCTTGAGTGGATTGAAGGCATCGACGAAGCCGTAGCGGCTCCAGACCTGCGGGTAACGGCTTCGAATGTTTTTCAGGACACGCATGGTGGCTTCGGGCAAAAACGGCAGTGAGCCTCCGGGAGCTGCAGGAACCACGGTTCCATCGATTGGGCCCATGGCCGGTGGGCCGCCCCAGATTACGTAGCCTTTGTCGGAGTCGGAGGCGGTTATGCCCCAGAGGTCGTCGCTGTAGTCGGGAAAGCTTTTGCCCAATTCGATGCAGAAGCGCCTGTGAACTTCGGTAGCGGTGGCCGAGTTCTGAAAATAATCGGCGTACTTGTCGCGTTTGTCCCGGAAGTCGAACCAGGCTTGAGAGTATTGATGAACAAAGAGCGGGGCGAAGGAACCGATGTAGCGCAGGCCGTCATATTCGAAGGTGGTTCGCTTCCAAGCCAACCACGCTTCGGGCCGCAATGGGTGAGAGGAAGAACCCATTCCGAGCAGATAGATCATCATTAGTTCGCTGTAGTAGTCCCACTTATAAGGCAGGAAGCCCGTCTCAGGCGTCCAACCATGGGGTAGCAGTGTGGTGTCTTCTGAGAGCCAGGTCCAGTCCACGCGGTCAAAGATTGCGTGTGCGAGATCGACGATGTCGGGATCCTGAAAGTGTTGGCGGCAGGTAAGGATACCGCAGAGCAATAAAGCGGTGTCGACTGAAGAGACTTCGGAGTCCCAGATTCTTTCGCCGGTATTGATGTTGGCAAAGTGATAGAAGATTCCGCGATGCGTCGGCAGCTTCCTCCAAAGAAATACAAGTGTCGCGATGACGCGCAGGCGCGCATCCTGGTGTGAGATGTAGCCGCGTTTTTCTGCAATGCAGATTGCGGTCAGGCCGAAACCGGTAGATGCGATGCTTGCAACGATGCCCGTGTCGTTTATGTGGACGTTGCAGCGATCTTTGATCAATCCGGTTTGTGGATTTGCTTGTTCCCAAAAGAAGCGGAAACTGCTGCGTTCAAGATCGTCCAGGAACTTATCATCCTCAGGCGAAAGGGCGGTCGGCGGAGGGGGAGGAGTTGGTTCCTTGCGCGGCTTGTCAGTCCGTCGTGCGGGCTCCTGGGCCCAAGCAGGAAGCGACTTCCATTGAGTGAGTGGTAGACCCAGGGATACGTGGGCCATCTGTCGCAATAGCCGGCGCCGCGAAGTGCGTTTCTCGATGCCATCTGCACCTTCATCCATGCTCATTCAGGTCATCCGCATTCGTCCATGAAACTGATCAGGGCGATACTTGTATTGAATAATAGATGCACGGGTGCGTGTGTAAGAGCTCTTCCTGGGCAGCATATGTTCCAGGTTGCGCGTCCAAGTGTCTATCGGTGTTGAATGACGGCAAAGAAAGTTGTCTGGACGATCATCGCAGTGGCGGCAGCCTTGGTCCTTGGGTTGTTCCTGCGCTCGAACCGGTTGAGATCTATCAAGGTGCGGCAATCAATGCCGATTGAAGGAGCGGTGATCCAGCACGATGCGGACACGAAGAAGCAGGTGCCGATAGCAGATGTTGGGATCACTGCGTCGGATGGTGTGGCGAGTGCCACGACCCGATCCGAAGCCTCGGGATATTTCAAGCTCGTCCTGCAAAAAGGAGTGTTGTCCGGGGCGCCGGTTACGGTCAGCTTTCGGCATCCGTCCTACGAACCACTTGATATGACTGTTCAAACAGAAAGATTGGAGATTCAGAACGCACTCCATGTCGCGCTAATGATTCCGATTCCTCCCAAGACGGCGGCTGGTTCCAGCCATCCGGAAGCGGTCGTGACCAACATCCGGGTGAGATATACGCTCAATTCCCAGACGGAAACGAATGTGGGTAGTGCAGTTAAGATGTTTCAGATAGTGAATACGGGAAACGTGCCCTGCAATCATCAGGTTCCTTGTTCACCAGATGGGAAGTGGAAGGCTACTTCTGCTTCCGAGTCGCTGGATGCCGGAGCGGACAATACGTTCAGCAACGTGAGGGCCTCCTGCATTGCGGGGCCGTGCCCGTTTACGCGGATCGACTCGAGTGGATTTATTCATGGCGGACGCAACATCAGCGTTTCGGCGCTGGACTGGTCGGATACGACTACCTTCCTGATGGAGGCTGAGGTCTATCACACGGCAATCAACTCCAATGTCCGGCAGTTGTACCCGGTTATCTTTGGCCGAACGTTGAACTTTACGCTGCCCCCTACGCAGGAGGGCGTGAGTCTGGAGGCCGAGATTGACGGCTCTCCGATGGTATTTCCGCTGGGCCCCGCCCTCAATTTGAGCTGGGCCACCTGCACTGTCCGGACTGATACCGAAAAAGAGAAGACCACAGTCTACGGCTGTGAACTTAAGCCGGGATATCGGTTCTGATTGACAAGCTCTCTGGGGTCAGTAGACGCGTCTTCCGGTGATGGTGTACTTCGCGTCGGGAGGATCCTCTGAGGCAATCACCTCCTCTTCCGTAGGTTTTTTCTCCTCCGCAGCTTTCGTCGCCTCCGCAGGTTTGATCGCCTCTGCAGGTTTGATCGCCTCTGCAGGTTTGATCGCCTCTGCAGGTTTGATCGTCTCTGCAGGTTTGATCGTCTCCGAAGGTTTGATCGCCGCTGCAGGTTTGATCGCCGCTGCAGGTTCCATCGCCTCTACAGGTTCCATCGCCTCTACAGGTTTGATCGCCTCTGCGGGTTTGATCGCCTCTGCAGGTTCCATCGCACCTGCAGGCTTCCTTGCCACTAAAGGCTCGTCTGGGATCATCGCCCACGCGAAGC
>Ga0209624_10001476_pt1 | contig 18375 bp, 10 predicted proteins | sample JacPinW_OM2H0_O1_FD_188565 | JGI IMG/M metagenome (GOLD analysis project Ga0209624, IMG submission 188565) | Forest soil microbial communities from Algoma, Ontario, Canada - Jack Pine, Ontario site 1_JW_OM2H0_O1 (SPAdes) (version 2) | ecosystem: Environmental > Terrestrial > Soil > Boreal...
TCCGATCTCCCACGCCGTCGCCGGCGCGCTCGCGCTGATGCGCGACGGGCAAATGGTCTGCCGCGCCGCCACCGGGCAGCTCGCTCCCGACCTCGGCATCCCTCTCAACGCGCACGATGGGCTATCCGGCGCCTGCCTTGAAACTCGCCAGCCGCAGCTTTCCGTCGATACGGAATTTGATCCGCGCGTCGATCCCGCCGTCTCGCGCCGCCTCGGCATCCGTTCCATCCTCATCGTTCCGGTCTTCGAAAGCAGTGCGAAGAACGCTCAATTTGCCGGAGTGCTCGAAGTTTTCTCCGTGTCTCCCGCCGCCTTTTCGCACAATGATCAGGTATTGCTCGAAGGCTTTGCCGCAGAATGTGCTCGGATCCGTCAAGCTGCCGTCGAACTGAGCCGGCGGAAACCGGCGGTCGCAGCCATTCCTCCCGAACTGCTTCCGCCCGACGCCGCCCTAACGGCGGTCGTCGCAGCCCACCCGCCACAGGCTATCCGCCCGCGCTATGAGGCGTGGACAGTTGCCCTGGGAGGCCTCGCGATCCTCACCACTATCGCCGTCAGCTTTCTTATGGGCACGCGCATCGGATGGCTGCGTTACGCCCCGCCTCATGCCCAAATCGCGCCACCTGTCTCACCCCAGGGGGCCGAACCGGGTGCGCCTGGGCAATCCAATTCATCACCCGGAAAGGCATCGCTCGGAAGAACGGCAACGAGGGCTCGGGAAGAATCGCCCGCGCGGGCGGCCAAGCAGGCGCACTCGGCGCCGGCGGCGGAGCCAATTTCCGACGAACTCGTCGTCTACGAAAAAGGAAAAGTTATTTTCCGCATGAAGCCCGCGCCCGCCAAGGCGGACTCGCCGAAGCAACGCCCGGCCAAGCCCGATGCAGTGACGTCAGATTCCACTACACCGGACAGCAACGCAATCGTAAAAGCATCGTCCACGACCAAGCTCGGCACCTCCGCCAGCGTCTGGCTCTCAGCTACGCAGGCCGAAAAACTTCTTCTCAGCCGCACCGAACCTCTCTATCCCGCGGAAGCGTTGGCCGCGCACCGGGCCGGCAATGTGGTCCTGGAAGTTCAGGTGGCCGCAGACGGCACCGTGTCGAGCATCCGCACCTTGAGCGGCGACCCCTTGCTGGCAAGCGCCGCCACCGAAGCCGTCCGCAACTGGCGCTATCAACCCTATCGCCGCCATGATCACGCCGCGCAGTTTCAGACGGACGTAACTCTGACCTTCAACCTTCCCAACTAAGTGGCATCGCAGTTGCCGCTGCCCACTTCGCTTACTGTTGAATCTGGAAGGTCATAGCAACGTTGGCGGTGACGCTGATCTTCCCTAGCGAAATGGTGCCCTTAGCGCTGCCATCGCTTCTGCCCCCCATGTCTTGAACTACGTTCTGCGAGGAAGACAATGCCATGCCGTAGGGGTAGCCGTATCCGTTCCAGGCGAGATAGGAGGATCCCCCGCCGTAGGAGTAACTGCTCAGCGAAAGCGGCTTGCCGACCTTCAGTCCGGCCGCCTCGGCCAGTCCTTTGGCCTTTTCGACCGCGGCTTTTGCCGCCATCGAGCGAGCTTCGTCCCGATACTTGCGAAGTTCGGTGGTTCGGAATTCGATTCCGCCGAGGTGATTAGCACCGGCCAGTAGACCCGCATCCAGCAAGTCTTCGAACTTGGCGACCTTTTTCAGAACCGCCTGTACTTGTTTGCTAACCACGTAGTAGTCGATCACGCTGCCCTGGTTAGCGACGTAAATGATATCCACATGGAAGTAGTCGGTCTGGATGTCGCTGGCGTCTACGCCGACGCTTTTGATAGCCGAGATCAGCCTTTTAACACTGGCGTTGTTTTGGGCGACGGCGGCCGAAATGTCCTTGCCACGGTTTTCCACCCCGAAGAAGACACTCACTTCGTCCGGGACCACTTTGACTTCCGCATCGCCGGTTACCTGGATCTCATGCATTTGGGCATAAGCGGAAGACACGGTCAGGAAAATAAGCAACACAGTAGATCGCATACCTCGCCTCCAACCAAACTGTCACTTACTCCCTTGCCATTTGCTTCCGCTACAGGCGAAACTGATTTCGTGGTTATCAGTCCAGGGACTGTGACAAACTGATGAGAGTATTGGCAAGCTTTCTATTGTCGGCAAGTGACACAGGTCACTTCCCTGCCCCCAGTGTGCCTGAGATCGCCTTTCTGGGACGATCGAATGTGGGGAAATCGAGCGTGATCAATTCGCTGCTGGGCACGAAGCTGGCGCGCACCAGCAACACTCCAGGACGCACGCGCAGCATCAACTTTTATGAGGTGCGCAAGGCCGGGCAACCGCGACCCGAATTGCGCTTCGCCGACCTGCCCGGATACGGTTACGCGAAGGTCTCGCGCACGATCGCCGAAGACTGGGCACGCTTTGTCGATCCCTATCTTCACCAGCGGTCGAGTCTGGCGTTGTGCCTGGCGCTGGTCGATTCAAACATTCCTCCACAGGAAAGCGACCGGCAGTTGCTGGAATTTCTGGCAGCCAAAGAGCGTCCGCATGTAATCGTCGCCACCAAGTGTGACCGGCTGTCGGGCAACCAGGTGCGGCAGGCGATGGACGCGCTCGGACGAGCCTACGGCGGCGTCCCGATCATTGCTTTTTCGGCCAAGACCGGCTTTGGCAAGGAAGAACTCTGGCAACGGATTCGCGCGGCCGCGGCAAATTTTCAGGCAGCTTAATGAAGTACCGTAGCGTAGCGCCGTATCTTGCCGGCTGTCTGGAGGGCATCCCTTCGGCAGGCTCAGGGCAGGCTCTCGCCCGCCCCGCAAATGCGAGACGCCCTCGAAACAGCCGCCGGCGCTACGTTCGCAGGTTAAAGTTTTCCCTGTTGCCTTCCGATCAAGTAGGTGTAGCGCTTCGTCGGAGGCGCTGTGGATCCGCACACTCGTCCTGAACGATTCGGCGACTCGCCGTGGCAGCGGCCGATTTACCCGCACTCTTCGACGCGCTCACGGCGTTCTATCAGAAACAACAGCTGCTTTCGCGCGAAGAGTTTTACCAGATCGCCAAACGAGTTCGCCGGTCCTGATCTTTCGTCCATAAGAATCGCACCGGGTGGCGGACCGTTTGCCGGGCTCCGCACGCTTGGCCCCGGAGCAATGATTACTCTGGTGACTAGCTGCCGCGCCCCGGACTGAATTCATCCTTTATCATTAAAAGCCTATGGCTAAATTTCTGGTCACAGGCGCTGCCGGCTTCATTGGGTCATCGCTGGTGCGCGCTCTGCTGGAACGCGGCGACGAAGTCCGAGGTATCGACAACTTTTCTACCGGCCGGCGCGAAAATCTCACCGAGATCCTCAAGAATATCGACTTCCGCGAAGCTGACCTGCTCGATCTGAACGCCATGCACAAGGCGTGCGCAGGCGTCGATTACGTGCTGCACGAAGCAGCCATCCCCTCGGTGCCGAAATCCGTCCTCGACCCGATCGGCAGCAATCGCGCCAATATCGACGGCACGGTCAATCTTCTCGTCGCGGCCCGCGACGCAAAAGTGAAACGCGTCGTCTATGCGGCATCATCTTCGGCTTATGGCGATACGCCGACGCTTCCGAAGCATGAGGCGATGACGCCCATTCCCATTTCGCCCTATGCCGTAGCCAAGCTGGCCAGCGAACTTTACATGATTTCGTTTTTCCGCTGCTATGGCCTCGAGACCGTCTGCCTGCGCTACTTCAATATCTTCGGCCCACGGCAAGATCCTTCTTCGCCCTACTCGGGCGTCCTCGCCAAATTCAGCATGCAGATGTTGCGCGGCGAACAGCCGACAATCTTCGGCGATGGCGAAACCAGCCGCGATTTCACCTACATCGACAACGCCGTCTCCGCCAATCTGCTCGCCTGCTCAGCGCCCGCCTCCGAGTGTGCCGGACGCGTCTTTAACTGCGCCACCGGACGCCGCATCACCCTCAACGAAACTCTCGCCGCCTTGAAACCACTGACTGGCTATAAGGGCGAGATCAAGTATGCTCCCGAGCGCACCGGGGACATCAAACACTCTCTCGCCGACATCACGCTAGCGCAAAAGCACCTGGGATACAAGGTTCTGGTCAACTTCGAAGACGGCCTGCGCCGGACGGTGGAGTGGTATAAGAGTGAGCGCCAGCCGGTCGTCGCCTGAAGGCCGCCTGACGCGCGTGTCCGTTCGCGGCAGCGATGCTATGACGGTCGGCGAACCTTCGTGATTGCCTCCGCTTCGGACTTCATCTTGGTTGACCTTTGCCAAAGGATGAGTTGCTTCAGGTCGTAGCGAAACGGCCCGTAGGCGCAGAAAGTCTTCTCGTCAAACAGCCGCTTGGCGCCGCAACTCAAGCACACCTGATACGAATATCCCTGCTCGCCAACCGGCCAGCTCATCTGGCTGTGCCAGCACCCTCGAAAGGCCATAGCGGCTGCCCCCGCCAAGGTCGTGGCCACTACTCCCGGCCACCACCAACTGGATTTCTTGCTGGCGTGTACTTTTTCTCGTTCCACTAAGTCGGTCATCAATTTCACAACCTGATTCCTTCTGCGCGCTTTCTCAAGATAGGACGAATCGCTGTGCCGGGCAAAATCTTAAGGGTCGTAGCTCCGGAAGCCGCACTCCAGCCGATTCAGCCCGGCAATCCGCAGGACATACCCGTGCACACCGGTCGGACATGTACTACCGGACATTGCGATACCCACCCAATGACTATTACGCTCGAACTTGGCGGCCCCGTCGAACCAAGGCTGGCAATGAGCCTGGTTTCGAGCCAGAGCTACGATAAGAGAATTCAGAGAAGCAGCGTTAAATGTGGTTTTCTAGTTGCCGACCGCGCGAGCACGAGTGCCGTTAAACCTTGAATGAGTTCCTATCCCACAACCGCCGATCCGGCCCGAATCGATAGCGAAGCGTCGGATCCCGGCTCTCCGCTGCAGCAAGGCAACCTCGTCCTCGAATCGATCGCGCGCCGAGAGGCCATGCGCGCGCTCCTCGCCTTCTCCGAACTCCACGAACAGATCCGCAACCGCCGCGCCACCGGGCACGAAGCCGATCGCGACCTCTTCGAGACCGAGCGCTTCATCCTCGACGAAGTATTACAACTGATTTGCGATCGCGTGCAGGCCATCACCCAAGCCGATGCCGTCGTGATCGCGCTGGCGGAAACATCGGCCGCAACGCAACCAAGAAATTCGCGCCAGGCCATTCCGCAGTTAGCCTGCCGCGCCGCCGCCGGCCCGCTCGCCGTCATGCGCGGAGCCCATCTCATCGCGGAATCCGACTTCCTGCAAGACGCCCTCGACACCGGACGCATTCTCCGTTGCGACGATGGCGAAATCGATTCCCGCGTCGAGCTCGACTTCGCGCACTCGCTCGGCGCCCGCTCCACCGTGCTCGTTCCCCTCCGCGGGCGCCATGAGCAACTCGGCGTCCTGCAAGCCTTTTCGCGCGCTCCCCGGGCCTTCGCCGATCAAGATGTTCGCTGCTTCGACCTCTTCGCCGAGCTAGTCCTCTCCGCGCTCAAGCCTGAAGATGAAGACCGCCGCATTCACTGGCTTTCCGATGTGGCCGAAGAAGTGCTGCAAGCGAAGCATCCCGCAAGCCAGGCTGTTGTTGCGTTGGCGGAAAGTGAAATCGCCCTAGTCGAGCCCGTCATAATTCCGGAGACGGCACCCGCCGCGCCGCCTCCTTCAACGATCGAAGGGCCGTTCTTTCACGCTCCGCTCACAAACCGTTCGCTCTCAGTTCCGGCAGCGCCGACGCCAGAAGAGCCGGCGCTCGTTCCCGCGCCCGCCGATGAGCTACCGCAAACCTCCAACTGGCTGCTCGCGTCAGAGACTCCGACAGAGGAAACCACATCGGAATTCGCTTTCGACCTTGCTCCGGAATTCGCGCCTGAAATTACCTCAGACATCGCCGACGACTCCTACCGGAGCACCGATCTCGCAACTCCGAAAGAGCCACGACGCCTCCTAGCCTTCCTACCTCGCCTGCCTCTCCCTGGCAGTTCGCTCCCCGGCCTGAGCGTGGTCCTAGCCCTCGTCATCCTCGCCGCGCTCTTCTCTGCCGGAGCCTGGTGGGGCCTCGAAAATCGCGGAGTCACCGCTGTCAAAGCTGTCGCCGGCAAGGTTGATTCATTACCCGCGTCCGTTACTGCACCACCTGCGCCTGCGAGCGTCATCTCGCCCGTCGCCGATAATCTGCTGACTCCGGCTAGGCTTGATCCCGATTCAGCTACGCTCACCGCTGTGCCCGACAGCAAGCTCGCGGCGCTGCCCAAGGTCACCGGGCTGCGTCACTGGTCGTCGTCGATGGGCAGCACCGTCGTCATTGACATGGAAGATCAGGTTCCCTACGAAGTGCATCGCCTCATGTCTCCCGAACGCATCTACTTCGACTTGCACGACACGGCGCTTGCTCCTGACCTCGATGGCAAAACGATGGACGTAGGCGATGCTTCCTTGACTCGCGTGCGCATCGCGCAGCCCGTTGCGGGCGTGACCCGCATCGTCCTCGACACCAAAGACGGATCGAACTTCTCCGTCAGCATGGAGTCGAATCCTTATCGCCTGGTGGTCGAGCTGCGCGGCAGCGGGAGAACCCTGATGGCGAAGCAACTTGCTCCGAAAGCTGCGACGCCAAAGTTGACGCCCGCAAATACGACGCAAGCCCCGCCAAATAACGCTTCCGCCGCGGCTTTGGCGCTCAACACGCCGGATCAGCCTCTACCTGCCAAGACCGGCAAATTCCGCATTGTGCTTGATGCTGGCCACGGCGGATGGGATCTCGGAACGGTCGGTCGCCAGGGAGTTGTCGAGAAGGATCTCGTGCTTGACGTGGCCCAGCGGCTCGGCAAGTTGCTCGAATCGCGGCTTGGCTCTGAAGTCGTCTTCACGCGCACCGACGACACTTATCTGCCGCTTGAGCAGCGCGCGGATATCGCCAACCAGGCGCAGGCCGATCTCTTTGTCTCCGTCCACGCCAACTACAGCACCTCCGCAGAGGCGCGCGGAGTCGAGACTTACTACTCGAATCTGTTTTCCGCTCCGGGATCGCGCGAAATCGAAAAGCACGACGACGGAAGCTTCGCGAAGCTCACGCCTGTGTCGCTCTCCGCCGGAGCGTTGCACGAAAAGATCGCCGAATCGGCGCGTCTCGCAGCCAGCGTACAGCGCGCGCTCTACTCCACGCTGTCGGCGGCGAGTCCTGGCATTCGCAATCGCGGCATTAAAGACAAGCCTTTTGTCGTGCTGACCGGGACGACTATGCCCGCCATTCTTTCCGAAATTTCTTTTGTCAGCAGTCCGGCGGACGAGCGCAACCTGCAAAACCCCGCCTACCGCCAGGAAATCGCCGAAGCTCTCTATCAAGGCATATCCCGCTACGAGCAAGCCGCGCCGCACGCCAAAGTAGCCCAGCTGCGAACGGCCGCCGCGCGGCAGTAAGCCGGGCGGCCCGTCCTATCCACTCGGCCTCTTTTGTTGTGGACGTGCGGATCGCTCACGGAGCGCTCGGTTGGGCGTTGCGCAGGGCGTCTTCTAGGGGCTGGTTGCTGGGCATATTTTTTTCGAGGACGCGCCAGCCGTTGTCGTAGCTGCGGAAGGCTACAGTGGAGCGGTAGTGGACTCCGCTGTCGTAGAGGGCTGCTCCTACCTGATTGATGGCGACCCAACGCCAGGTAAATTCGACGTCGGCAAAGTTGCCGGCCTTGCTGATTCCGGCGATGCCGAGCAGTTCGCGGCGGGCGGCCTGGATGCCGATCGGTCCATTGTTCGGCAGGGCGGTCGCTATCAGCGGGCGAATCGCGTCGACTCCCAGGGGCGTGAGGACTACGTCCCAGCAGGGCGGAGGCTCGACGTCGGCGGGACATTTCTCTTCGGCGGCTTGAATCCATCCGCGGCGCTCGAGGACCAAGGATTCGGGGGATGAGAAATCCTTGTTGGAGACGATGCCCTGGCGCAGCCAGAACATTTGCGGGGATTTGAATTCGTCGGAGGCGGATATTAGATCGGCGGCCAGGCGGCGCGTTAGAAAGTCGCGGGGGGAGCAGGCGATCGCAACGATGATCAGACACACCGACAGGAATGTTTTTGTCGCACGCATGAACGCTGGTTATTGTTGCGAGAGGATTCTAGCAGGCCGTGAGATTGCGATCACGATAGCAGCGGCTGAAGCCGTGGTTAGAATCAGCGCTTTTTATCGCAGCGGTAAACCGCTGCAACTGCTGACATCGTAACAAGAAAACGCGTGACTGACGCTACCTTTCAACCAACCGTCCGATTCTCGCGCAATTTAGGGCGTATGCGATTGAAAGTCGATCTCAGTTTCTATGGCAGAAAAATGCAACCGATCCGGAGCCGCGCCATCCTATCAAATACGCTAGCTACGACGGCTGACAATAAAATGAAGCCTACACTCGCAACCCATTCCGCCTTAATGTGGGGCGGCGGCGGCGGGGAGCAGCAGCGTAGGGACCATGCCTCCTGCTGCTCGTGTCAACAAAGCCCTTTAATTTTGTCAGTTTGAACAATTCAATCCGCGCGTGCACGGTTGGTGACAGAGCCTTGGTCAGGCAATGTGTCTGCGCTCACATTCAAGGAGATAACTATGCAAATCGGCATGATTGGTCTGGGAAGGATGGGGGCGAATATGGCGCGGCGACTCATTCGAAAGGGTCACAGCTGCGTGGTGTTCAACCGCTCACCGCAAGCGGTGAACGAACTGGTCAAGGAAAAGGCAATCGGCGCCACGTCGCTGGCAGAGGTCGTGAAGAAACTTGAAAAGCCACGGGCGATCTGGCTGATGGTCCCAGCGGCGGCGGTCGATGATACCATCGCCGATCTTTCACCTCATCTCGAGCCGGGAGACGTCCTCATCGACGGGGGCAACTCTTATTACGTCGATGATCTCTGGCGTGCGAAGCAACTGGCTCCCCAGAAAATCCACTACGTCGATGTGGGAACCAGCGGGGGAGTCTGGGGTCTGGAGCGAGGTTATTGCATGATGATTGGGGGCGAGACCGAGGTCATCCAGCGGCTCGATCCAATTTTCGCCGCCCTCGCTCCCGGAATAGGCGATATTCCTCGCACGTTCGGACGGGACAAGATCGACGGTACCGCCGAGCAAGGCTACCTGCACTGCGGCTCCAATGGCGCCGGCCACTTCGTCAAGATGGTCCACAACGGAATCGAGTACGGAATCATGGCGGCATACGCGGAGGGTCTCGCCATTCTGCGCAAGGCGAACGTGGGCAAACAAGTAAATGCCGCAGCCGATGCCGAAACTACGCCACTGCGTGACCCAGGGCACTACCAATATGACCTGAATCTGCGTGACATCGCCGAGGTGTGGCGCCGTGGAAGCGTGATCGCCTCGTGGCTGTTGGATCTTACGGCCGGCGCCCTGCTTCAGGACCCGAATCTGTCGAAGTTTGCCGGCCATGTCTCCGACTCTGGCGAGGGGCGCTGGACGATTAAAGCTGCCATCGATGAAGCAGTGCCAGCGCCGGTTCTCACCACGGCGCTTTACGAGCGGTTCAGCTCGCGGGGCGAGGCGGACTTCGCGGACAAGCTTTTGTCAGCGATGCGATATCAATTCGGCGGACACCTGGAAAAAAGTGACGACAAATCCAAAGTGGCTTAAGGAGACGATCGTGAGCAATTCTCATTCGGATGCGCTGGTATTTTTCGGAGCGACCGGCGACTTGGCCTATAAGAAGGTCTTTCCCGCGTTGCAGGCAATGGCGAAGCGTGGTCACCTCGACGTGCCGGTGATCGGCGTTGCCAAGGCCGGCTGGAACCTCGACCAGCTCAAGGCGCGCGCCCTCGATAGCCTTGAAAAGCATGGCGGAGTCGATTCCGCAGCCTTCGAGAAGCTTTCTTCTTTGCTCCACTATGTGGATGGAGACTACAACGATCCTGCTACTTTTCAGGCTCTCGGCAGGGAGCTGAAAGGAATACAGCGGCCAGCATACTATCTCGCCATCCCCCCCGCGATGTTCGAAGAGGTGCTCGAACAACTGGAATCTTGCGGCTTCACCTCGAATGCCCGGGTCATCGTCGAGAAGCCCTTCGGGCATGATCTTGCCTCGGCGCAACATCTCAATAAAATTCTCCTTCGGAAGTTTGATGAGACGGCAATTTTTCGGATCGACCACTATCTGGGTAAGCGGCCAGTCAACAATATGGTCGTGTTCCGTTTTGCGAATGCGTTCACGGAAGCGTTCTGGAACCGCAACTATGTCGAGAGCGTGCAAATCACCATGGCGGAAGATTTTGGCGTCCAAGGCCGGGGCGCTTTCTACGACGAGACCGGCACGATCCGCGACGTGATCCAGAACCACTTGTTCCAGGTGATGTGTAATCTGGCCATGGAAGCTCCAGTGAGAACGGACAGCGAATCGATTCGCGACGAGAAAGTCAAAGTGCTGAAGGCAATTCCCGCGCTCGAAGAGAACAACGTTGTTCGTGGACAGTTTCGCGGCTACTTGCAGGAGAAAGGAGTGGCGTCGGACTCCAAAACCGAGACCTTTGCCGCGGTTAAATTGGAGGTTAACTCCTGGCGCTGGCAAGGAGTCCCGTTCTACATTCGAGCTGGAAAGTGCCTTCCCGTTACATCTACCGAGGTTGTCTGCCGGCTGCGAAAGCCGCCCGCGGTAATTGCGGCGGATCTACTGCAGTCGAATTATCTCCGGTTCCGGATCGGTCCGGATGTGGCGATTGCCATAGGGATGACGGTCATGGCTCCTGGTGAAAAGTTGGTTGGTGAACCTGCGGAGATGATCGCGAGCGAACAACCCAGCGCGGAAGAAATGGATGCTTACGAACGAGTGCTCGGAGATGCCATGGCGGGAGACCCGACCCTGTTTGCACGCGAAGACTACGTGGAAGAAGCATGGCGCATCGTCGATCCGGTGCTGAAGAAGGTCACGCCCGTTTATCCTTACGAACCAAAGAACTGGGGCCCGGTAGAGACTGAGCGAGTGATGCCGCCCGGAGGCTGGAAGAACCCGATCATTGGACACGAGACATTGGCCACCGCCGGCCAGGCGGCTTGAAGTAGCGCACGCTGCTGACACGCTGCTCCGCCTACGCGAGCGCAAGGGCTCGGTCACCGCAGGACTGGACAAACTAGAGTCAAGAGTTCAACCATTGACGTGCTTGCCAGCGTTGATTTCCGGTCGAAGCTGCCCACGCCAGAGCGGCGGCACTCTCGAAACACCCGACGTGGGCTCAGGCTGAGGGAAGTCCCTTGCCGCGTGGTGTCACGTGGTTCCAGGAGGAGCAGGCGTTCAACTTTGCCGTAATCCGCCCCAAGAACTGAGGCTGAGGCGGTTCAACCGAGTGGGGGCTTTCACTGGGACAGATGGGGGCGATAATGGGAGTGCTCACCCTCGCGGCTGCGACATATGTCTGCCTTCGCGGTGTCGCAGCCCCTAGCCGGGAGCAAGTCCCGGAGCGAGAATAACCGCCCTTTGAAATCGACTTTTTCCGCATCCTGCTAGGGTCAGCAGAAGCCTTTGTGGAGCAGACGCGCTCTATCGGGCGCGGCCAATTCAATAAGTCTGATCAGTTTCAGCGCTTCCCATTGAAACCTTCGTCACAGCCAATTGCTTCCCTACTCACTGCACCTGGAAAACCTGGTTGCTGGTAAGCGTTCCTTTGGCCGTGACTACGGTGACGTAGCCGGACGTCGCGCCGGTCGGAACGGTCGCGGTGAGATACGTGTCATTGGTGGCTTTGAAGGTCGCTGGGGTTCCGTTGAACGACACGCTGGTCGCGCCTTTGAATCCTTGACCTAGAATCTCAACCGTCCCGCCCACCTTGCCCCACCAGGTCACTAACTTGGCAAATGGCGGCAGGCCCATACCGACGCTGAAGAAGACGCCCACGCGGGCAGGCCCCCCTTGGACCGTATCTCCATAGAGAACCCCATTCGTATGCTGAATCAGCGTAACCTCAGGGTAGGCGCCGGTCGTGTAGTCGAAGTTGTAGAGCACAGTGTATTTGCCGGAAGGCGTGATCTGGAAAATTACTCCGTAGTTCTGCGTGCCGCCGGCTGTGGTCGTTCCGTAAAAGTTGCCGTCCGAGGCTTGCACCAGACCACCGTCAGGGTTGGCTCCGTCGGTACAGCTGGCAATGGAACAGAAGTTGTAAAGCACGGTGAGCTTGCCGGCGGGGGTGAGTTTGAACACGACTCCCTGAGGATATCCTCCGGCGCCTGTGCCGCCGTACTCCGTCGTGCCATAGAAATTGCCGTTCGTGGCTTGCGTCAGGCCAGCGACGGGATTGGCTCCATCGACACAATTGGCACGAGCGCAGAAGACATAGAGGACGCTGTACTCGCCCGAAGGCGTCATTTTGAAAACAACGCCGGCGTTCTTAAAACTACCGGACAGGTCGCCGCCGAGGTACGTGGTCCCGTAGAAATTGCCATCGGTTCCAAGCAGCAACGGGGAATAGGAATTCGCGCCGTTCGTCTGATCGAACCGGTAGAGCACGGTGTAACCCTTGCCGGAGGATTTGATCTTATAAACGCCGCCGCACCCACCGAATCCGTAGGTGCAAAGGCCCGTTGTTCCGCCCTCTTCGGCCGTGCCGTAAAGACTGCCGTCCATGCCGATCACCGGCGGCGTTAAAGGAGTGGCCAGGTTGGGGGAAGCGCCGAAAACGCCATACGTGGTAAATTTGCCGGCCGCACTCATTTTCCACACGCTTCCGTAGTAATCCCCGCCGTTACTTGAGCCGTAAAAATTGCCATCCGTTCCCAACGTGACGCCGCTTACGGGGTCGCCTTGGTCGTTCGCCTGGTCGAGGCAGCCCAGCACTTTCACCTTTCCAGCCGGCGTGATGCTGAAGCCAGTGCCAAATCCGCTATAGGGGCCACACCCGGTAGGGGTCACGGTATACAATCGCCGTTCCGGCCCTGTGCGATGATGCCGGGATTTGTCGGGCTGGTCGGGTCACCGGCAACGCTGCCGAGGTTGTACAGAACAGTGAAGGTCTGGGCGTGAAGCGCGGTAGCGCTCAACAAAAGAACAACCACGAGAACCACGAGCACCGGAGTTTGCCGCATCCGATCGCTTTTCATAACATCCCGCATTGAACGTTCCGAACTGCATCGCTTCATAAAGGTCTCCCTGAAGTCCTTTGTCTGAAAATCGCTTGTTCCCCAGTTCCGAAGGTCATTTAGCGCTCTCGGTGCCGCACTTTATGCCCCACGGGGTGCCGAGTCGAGAAATCCCCAATGTTGCCCTATTTTTCGTATCTAATGCCCGGATTTCGCGGGACAAGACGAGCCAGCAACGAGTTGGGCCGTCAATGGCCCAAACGCGCGCTGTTGGCCGTCCGAGCAACATTCTGCACGCTTCCCCCCGGTTGTGTCCTGACGGAGTTCTAAAGAACTCTAAAGAACGCTAAGTGTATTGGCAAAGACGAGGGAGGTGCCGCCCACGACATTCCCGCTCGCTTGTGGCGCCTTAGCGATTGTGAACTCGACAAACTCCGCGAATTACGGGGGCGGGGGGGCGCCGGCCATCCCGTCAGCGACAGCTGGCGTTTCAGGAAATCGACTGAGGGAGCTAATTTTTCGGACGGTCTTGGGATTGGAGCCTTCCGGTTTCCGCAAAGACATGAGAATGTGAGCCACTCCAGCAGTTGCGGAGCTGCGCCATGCGCAGTTTGCAGATGTTCATGGTTCTCCTCTCAGAGTGGACGATGAAGTTTACAACGGGGGTTGAGTTTTTTTTCGACGTTTGCACCGAGCCCTCTATTCGGGCACCACATTAGGACCAAACTCGCCCAAGCGGATCCGACGAGTTGATCTCACTGAATTCCCTGTATTACACTCGCCCGGCTTCGAAATTGGAAAAAAATGCGCATTCTCTTCACTAAAGTCTTATTGGTCTTAGTCACTTTTACGGCTGCGGCATTCGGCCAGACTGCACCGACGAACAGGACAGCATCCGATGCCCAGTCGCGGCCCGTCGGTCAAGCAGTCGCGAACCCCGCCACGACGACTGCCGACACTCCGATTCTGTCCCTGGCCTACACTCCAGGACTCGACACTGAATTCATGGATAAGAGCGCCGACCCCTGCGTCGATTTCTACCAATACAGTTGCGGCGGGTGGATGAAGAAAAATCCGATTCCCGCCGACCAGCCCGGGTGGGGCGTTTACGGCAAGCTCGCTCAGGATAATCAACGATTTCTGTGGGGCATTCTAGACGACCTGGCCAGGAAAACTTCCGGCCGCAACCCTAACCAGCAAAAAATTGGGGACTACTTCGCCGCCTGCATGGACGAGGCCGCGGTCGATAAGCTCGGCGCCGATCCGTTGAAACCCTACCTTGAACAGATCAATGGCCTTACGTCGAAGAGCCAACTGCCAGCTCTTTTGGCGCAGTTTCATCTGCGGACCGAGGGCAACGGCATGCTCTTCGGATTCGGCTCGAACCAGGACTACGGCGACTCGACCCAGGTGATTGCTTTTGCCACCGCTGGCGGACTCGGCCTCCCCGACCGCGATTATTACATCAAGACCGATGCAAAATCGGCGGAACTGCGCCAGAAATACCTCTCTCACGTGCAGCGAATGCTCGAGCTGTTGGGCGATGGACCGGACGCGGCACAACGCGAAGCGGTCTCGATCATGGCGATGGAGACGGCACTGGCCAAGGCTTCCCTAACCCGCGTCGAGCGCCGCGAGCCACACAACCTTTACCACAAAGTGGACTTGACGCAGTTGCAAGCGCTCTCGCCCGGCTTCGACTGGACCGTGTACCTTAAGGAGGCCGGGCTGGGTGTGGAAAATACATTCAATGTAACCGAACCAGCGTTCTATAAGGAACTCGACCACCAACTCCAGACCGCTAGTCTCGATGATATTAAGAATTATTTGCGCTGGCACACGGTTCATTCTGCCGCCCCTTTTCTGTCCTCAGCCTTCGTGAATGAGGACTTCGATTTCTTTAGCAAGACGCTGCGCGGAGTCCCTCAACTCCGCCCTCGCTGGAAACGTTGCGTTGCACTGGTTGATCGGCAACTCGGCGAAGCACTCGGCCAGGAGTTCGTCAGCCGGACGTTTACTCCGGAAATGAAGCAAAAGACGCTAACCATGACCGGCCAGATCGAGCAGGCCATGGCTATCGATATCGAGCAGCTCACATGGATGGGACCTGAGACCAAACAGAATGCGTTGACCAAGCTCCACGCCGTCGTGAACAAGATCGGCTATCCCGACAAGTGGCGTGATTACACTTCGGTCGTGATCTCGCGCGGCGATTTTTCGGGTAACGTCGAACGGGCTGCGGTGTTCGAGTCCAAGCGCAGACTGAATAAAATAGGCAAACCGGTCGATCGCAGCGAATGGTCGATGACACCGCCTACCGTCAATGCTTATTACAACTCGCGCGTGAATGATATCAATTTTCCCGCAGGCGTATTGCAGCCCCCTCTTTACGACCCGAAGATGGACGACGCGCCGAACTACGGCAACACCGGCGGAACCATCGGTCACGAGTTGACCCACGGCTTCGACGATCAGGGCCGCAAGTTCGACGCCCAGGGCAACTTGAAGGACTGGTGGACGGCGCAGGACGACCAAAACTTCGAGGCCCGCGCGCAGTGCGTGGTGGATCAGTATGCGCAGTACGTCGTTGTAGACGAAATAAAAATCAACAGCAAGCTCACCGAAGGGGAGGATATCGCCGATCTTGGAGGGTTGATTCTGGCGTGGATGGCATGGAAGGACCAGACCAAGAACACGAATCTGGAAAACCGCGATGGCCTCACGCCCGAGCAGCGGTTCTTTGTCGGAAACGCGCAGTGGGCGTGCGAGAACGACCGGCCAGAGAACCTACGCATGAACGCCATCACAGATCCGCATTCGCCGGGCAAGTACCGCGTCAACGGCCTGGTGGTGAACCTACCCCAGTTTGAGAAGGCATTCGCATGCAAGGCGGGCCAGCCGATGGTGAAAGAAAACCGCTGTCGCATCTGGTGATGGGCTCCTCGAAGCCTACGCATTGCCCGCGCGTAATTGAACGCCATGCACTCAGCCATGCTTGCCGTGGCCGTCGGATACGCAAACAGCACGTGCTTTAAATCGGTGGAGCGCATTCCGGAACGGATGGCAAGCGCGAAAAAATTGATGACTTCGCCGGCCTCGCTCCCTAGAATATGAGCGCCCAGAATGCGGTCGGTGCCTTCCTCCACGAGCACTTTGTAGTCGGAATGTGTTTCCGCAATCCTCCGAGACGAATACCACGCCGAGGTCATCTCCTTATTGACCCTGAACTTAAGTTTTTGCTCACGTGCCCCTCGTTCGCTGAGACCGACAGCAGCGAGCGACGGGATCGTGAAGACGACCGACGGAACGCCGAGGTAATTTGGTCTCTGATGGTTCCCCCTGCAAGAGGTTTGCGGCCACAATCAGCCCTTCATAGCTTGCCACAGGAGCCAGCGGTGGGCCTCCACTGGCGGCGGCATCTCCCGCTGCGTACACGGCTGGATTCGACACTCACGCAACGCCAGCGAGTTCTTCGTGCCTGGACCTCTGGATCGAAGGCGGTCGAGATGCTCGGGCGCGGATACTCAGGTCCGTAGATGAGGCGTAGGAATTCTCTGCCCTGCACTTCACCGCAGCCTGCACGAGACCGCCTCGAGCATTTCAAGTGGATTTCTCTGCACTTCAAGACTGCGTGTTGGAGCGCGCAGTCTCGCTGAGCCTTGCAAGTCAGGTCGCAGGTGTCGTCGGTGGAAGAGCAAAAAACTGGGGGTGGAGATATCTGAGCAAGGTCATAAGTGCCGCTCTCATTCAGGGGCGACGCATTTCTCTCGCCATCGAGGAACGTATCCAGGAAGTCCCCGTCGTGGCCGGTTCATGCATAACGGGTGCCGAATTCTCGCGAGTTGCGGCAGATGTGTCGACCAAGCTGTAGTCGCACCCCTCAACGCCGGGATGATCCTCGTCGCACGGTATGAAGAGGATTGCGCGGCCGTGACCGGTAGGTGCTTCTGCATGGCCGGCAATCTCGCCGCGATCATTGATGCCGACCGCCCCTAGTGCAGAAAGGTCGGTTTTAGAAGACAAAAGCGCGCCAAGGTCAACCATAGGTCCCCCGTTCTCCCACAGGAATGCACCTTGACCGCAGCCGTTATTTCCCCAATTGCCAACGATCTGCCCGCCGTTATTAATCGCAAACGCATAGGAACAGTCGTTGATGGCCCCGAGGTCGTGCATCGTTCCATCCCACAGAAACGCATGAAGTTCTGAGTTTTCGAGTTCGGATCCTCCGACTACCTGCCCTAAATTGTTGATCATTGAAGCTGATCCGCCACCTCCCAGGGTGCCCAAATCCTGCATGCCCTCGTCCTTCGTCCACAGGAAGGGATGCTGCACTTGGTCTCCGGCCAAATCGGATACGCCCACCACCCGTCCGTAGTCGTCTAGCCAATAAGGAAAGCCACAGGTACCTCCTAACCCACCCAAGTCGGTCATTTTTCCGTTTTCCCAAAGGAACGGATCTTGCGTTGGGATGAACGCTCCGCTGCCGTTGTAAACGCATGGAGTAACTATCTGGTTCGGCGTCGCGCTTGTGTACGATATACCGACGACCTGCCCGCGCTCATTGATGGCCATGCCCCAGGCGTCGGTTCCGGTGCCGAGAGTACCCAGATCGGTCATCACTCCGTCTTCCCAAAGAAACGCCCTCTCCTGATACGGATACGGATATGGATCGAAATGGTTTAATTGTGACGACCATTGAAACAATGAATACACATCGGGAACGGTATTGGTTGCCACACCGACAGCCTGACCACTGCTGTTTACGGACTCGGCTTCGCTTTCGTATCCTCCCTCGGGGAGGGTTCCAAGATCGATGATGTCGCCGTCGCGCCACAGAACGGCACGGTTCTCCGGGAAATTCTGGGGCGAGCCTGGATCCAGCGGATCGGTTTCGCCGTTCTGTGAAGTCCCGGCAATCAGACCGTTGGCACTGATCCACGCGACGGCACTACTCAGGCCTCTGTGGAGCTCCGGGAATTCGGATTTGACACCAGCTTGCCACTGAAATGCGCGAGAGGTGTAGCAGGGAGTTCCGTCATAGTTGAAACAGAAATTTTGGTCGCCGCTGTTGCCCGAAAGCCCAAAGGGATCCAGTTCGGATGTATCTCCCCAGGATGCGAAAGTTCCTGCATTGTTCAAGGCTTGAAATGGGCCGCTGTAGAAGTAGGGGCTGATGTAGCTTTCCGACCCGCCGAACGTTCCCATGTCAATGAGCTGGTAGTGATGGTGCCGATGCTTGCCCTCGGAGTTGTCGTCTTGCGCGGCCAGTTGAAATGGGACGGCGAGCGCAGCGAGTAAGGTCAGTGCA
>Ga0209624_10001478_pt1 | contig 18358 bp, 13 predicted proteins | sample JacPinW_OM2H0_O1_FD_188565 | JGI IMG/M metagenome (GOLD analysis project Ga0209624, IMG submission 188565) | Forest soil microbial communities from Algoma, Ontario, Canada - Jack Pine, Ontario site 1_JW_OM2H0_O1 (SPAdes) (version 2) | ecosystem: Environmental > Terrestrial > Soil > Boreal...
CAGGGTACGTCAGCATCACCAGCGACCGGATTTGGCTCTTGTTCGTTGACTCGACCCGGAAACCACCAGTCGCACCATCACTGACGGATGCTGAAGCCGTGGCAATGATGAAGTCACATGTGGCTTGGACAGGCAAATACTCGACTGAAGGTCAGACGCCAGAGGGCATCAAATTAACCGCCCACGTTGATACCGCATCGAGTCAAGCGATCACTGGCACCGAGCGCGTGTACTTTATGAGGGTCGAAGGCAACAGATTGACGATGAAATCGCCGGGGGTCATTGTTCCGATGACTGGCAAAACAAGCATCGTCGAAATTGAGCTTGTGAAGGCTGACTAAAGTCACCCCATCTCAGTTCCGTCCGGCTGTTCAATTGGCTTGTTTTAAACAGGAATGGACGCCGAGCAGCGCATTGCCGAAATCGAGTGCCTTGAGCGCATCTTCGCCGTGCCGGACACCAGACCGCTGAGCCCAAGCGACCTGTCGGCAGCTAATCGGCACAACGTATCGAGCACTAACGAAAAATTCAAGGGAGGTACTGGCAAAAAAAGCGATCCAGCAAGGCAAGCAAATCGAGCAAGAACCGTTCAAAGTGCATTCCCAGCGGCAAGCGCATGGAACCCGTACATATCTAGAGTGTTGTCGGAAAAGCAAATCCAAGAGGAGTCATCACAGTCGCTCTTGCTGCAAGAGACGCGACTTCCGGCAGATGATTTCAACGGGGTCGCGTTGGGTCAATGCGCGAAACAAGCTCTTATCGTCCCTCGTCGCAAGTGCCGACTCAAGCAGCGAGCGCGTATCTATTTTTGGCATACGCCAGAAGGGCCATCATTTCCTCGAATGAAGGGATGTAGAATTCTGCAATCGATGTGGCACGTTTCAATACGCTCAGGACTGATTCGGATGGATTGAACAGTAGGAATCGGATGTTGTTTTCTCGTGCCCATCGTTGCAGAAATACGAGCATACCAAAGCCGCCGCCTCCGATGGCGCTCACCTCCGAAAGCTCAAGGACAACAATTCGGGCATCGGTTAGCGAGGTCACGGCTTCGAGCAACTTATAGGCCGAATCGCTCTGTACAATTCTGCCCTCGCACTCGACGACCGCGAGTTCTCCAACTTTGTCAACCGTCACATTCAGCATGGCTAAGCTAGAGCACGGGCAGCACCATTCCTTTATTTTGTGCATGTTGGATCATTGCTTTCGAGTTGGAGCTGGAATTCCCAGAAGAAACGAGCACATTTGGCCTACAGAAACGGCAAAATCTCCACGGCACCCAGCGATCCCACACTCCAAAGTGCTGTACATTTTGGTTCGGCTCGGCAAGACGACGTGCATGTGAATGCCCTGCGGGGCTAGCCCTGAAAATGCTAGTTCTTCGCGGTCATCGCGTCTGAATTCGCTGCTTTCTTATCAGAGGCTCCTTTGAGCGTAGTGATTGCAGTTCCGGAATATCATTGCTATTGCCGATGCGGAGGATTAGGTCGGACGGCAGATATTCTCCGTGCTGCGGAAGACGGACGCGCGTTCCTCTGTTTAGGCGGGGAGGGCAGCCGCCGAAAAGGCAACCCCGCCCAAAAGTTGGGCACCTGAGTCGGGGCTCGTTTCTGACAGCCTTGGGAATCTATACGGCACGACCCCCTTCGGGGGCGAATATGGATACGGAACCGCGTTTGAAGTAACGCCATAGGATGCGCGTCAAATTATGGTTCAACCTGCCCGCTCAACTGCTCTACTTCTTCTCCTACTTGGCTTTGGCGTCTATCTTGTCGCTGGGATGACCAAACTTGATGTTCGACCCCAACGCGGTGGATATGGACACAGCAGACTGGATTTGCTTTCGATTGACCCCGACAAGTGGACTCCCCGCTCCTAATGCCGAACGCACCACAAAGGTCACTATTGCAATTTCGCGTACTCCGCTTTGGCCTGCTTCAGGATGGGGATGTCGGGATCGGCGTCTTTCCAGAGCGTCAGGAAATCTTGGTATGCCGCCTTAGCCTTGGCGGTGTCGCCTTGCATGGCATAGGCTCTGCCAATTTGGAGATGCGCCAATGCGCCGATGGGTTCGTTGAGCACAATTCCGGGATGGTCGAGAATTTTCTGGAATTCGGTTGCGGCCTCGCTGCCCTGATGCGCGGCGAGATAGGCTTCGCCGCGCACATAGACTGGATATAGGGCCGCCGCGAAAGCCGTGAAGTGCAGAGCGGCCAATTCATACGGAACCGCCGCTTGCAGAACTTCGATAGCCTTCGGAAAATCCTTGTGTCCAATCGCGGTTTGCGCTTGAATCGTTGGTACGTAGTTGAACTGTACCAGCGTAGCCTCCGGGAACCTCTTCGCCAAATCTTCGGCGATTGCCTCAGTCCGCGCCGCATTCCCTTCAAATCCGAGTGCCAACGCACCTCCATATTGAGCTTCCCGGTTCGTCGAACTGCCCAACGCTCTAGCGACTCCTTGCCGCGCTTCCGGTCCATTGCCGAAGAGGGCTTCTACCACAGCGCCTGCGGCTACGTAGCCCACCGCCGTTTCCTCCTCCTGCGCACGTTGGGCTGATGCGACCGCCCGGTTCGAGAAGCCCCGCGCCTCCTTAAGCCGCCCGGAATAGGCGGCAGTTCTGGATTCCAATTCCAGCAGTACGTCCTCGACTCCCGGATTGCCCGCCGACCATGCAACTTGCCGCGCCATTTCTGCAGAATCGTTCTGCAAGAAAGCAATCGCGTACAACGAAGCATGGAAGGTAGGACGAGTCAGCTTACGTTTGAGGGCTTGCGCATATGCGCTCTTCGCGTCTTCTTGGTGATTCAGAGACAGGTTGTTGAGCATGAGGATGGCGTACGGGATGGGATTATTCGGATTCAAACGGACTGATTCCTCACCGTCTTCAAGCCCTTTTTGATATTGCCCCAAACTCGGATAAATGAACCCCGACAAAAACATGTGCGGAGCCGGAGAGCGCGGATAGGCTTGCATCCAAAGCTCGCACGTTTGCTCAGCCTTTTCCATGTCGCCTGTGACCACCATATGGAAGGAGGTGGTAATGAAATACTTCTCCGGCTCACTCGTTGCCTCGCGAAGCTCATATGCCTTTCGCGTGTAGTTGGCGGCGGCGCTGGATTCTCCAACATCGCCAGACAGGCGGCCCAAATATGCGTAGGCGAGTGCAAACTTCGGGTCGAGTTCGATGACATGCTTAAAGAATGGAATCGCAGCGGCCGACCCCCTTGTAAACGCAACTTTAGTTCCTGAGGTGAAGGTCTGAAGCGCTTCAAGCGACGGCGTAGTGGCCTGTTCCAGAGGAGTATCAAACTTCTGCACCGTGCTCAGCGATTCGCCCAGCTTGTTGCGGAGTTCCGAAGCTGTTTCTCCCAGAGCATCGAGTACATGATCTTTGTTGATCGCCTTCGCCTCCGCACTCGCAAGCGAATCGCCGCTTACGCAGTTGGTCGCTTTGAGGGTCAGGAGGTACTGAGTGCCGATCTGCGCTATCGAACCATCGAGAACGGCGGCGCTGCCTGTTCGCTGGCAAAGGTCCCTCGCAATTTCGGGTGTGAGCTTTGCATCCGGCTTTTGGCCCATCATCTCTAGGGTCTGCTGGATTTGCTGGTCAGAAATGATGCTCAGGAAGGGTGATTGATCCAGTTGTACCGATAGGCCTTGCCGGAGCGTTCCGTCAAAAACAGAATCGCCCGTCGTGTTCACGAAGTCTGCGAGAACAATCGTGTCCTTGTCGGTGAGCTTGGTTGTGCGATGGAAATAAAGATAACTAATGCCCACCAACGCAAGCACAGCCATAGCGGCAAGAACAACATGCTTCCAGCTTAATCCGACACCAGTTATAGCTTCGGCTTTTGCACTTGCGGTCCCTCGCGCCGAATCCGTGTCCCGCTTCAGTCGTTGCAAGTCAGTGCGAACATCAGAAGCGTGTTGGTAGCGCAGGTTGCAGTCTTTTTCGAGGCACTTGCTAATGACGCGCTCTAATTCCGCTGACACGTCGGGGTTCAGCCGAACTGGAGGTACGGGCGCTCGGTTCAGGATCGAATCGAAGATCACTCCCGCACTTTCCCCACGGAAAGGCATCGTACCCGTGGCCGCTTCGTAGAGCACGACGCCAAATGAAAACAAGTCCGTTCGGGCATCTAATTCCTTAGCCCGTACCTGCTCCGGCGACATGTATCCTACCGTTCCCAGCGTTGCCCCCTCGCTGGTCAAGTCGGTGCTCACCGAAATCGTCGAAGCACTGGGATCAGTTGAAGTGGCACTTATTTTAGCCAGTCCAAAATCCAAAATCTTGGCATGTCCGTGCTCAGTCACAAAAATGTTTGCTGGCTTGATGTCACGATGAACGACACCCTTAGCGTGCGCCGCATTCAGAGCGTCAGCGATTTCTATGGCGAGCGACAGAATCAGTTCGGTCTCCAGTGGACGCCCCGCAATGCGATGCTTGAGCGTCATCCCGTCGAGATATTCCATCGCGATGAACGCTTGCCCATGCTGGTCGTCAATTTCGTAGATCGTGCAGATGTTCGGATGGTTGAGCGCGGACGCTGCACGCGCCTCTCGTCGGAACCTTTCGAGCGCCTGCGAGTCATGGGCAACGTCATCCGGCAGGAATTTCAGGGCGACGAATCGACCAAGCTCGGTGTCCTCAGCCTTGTAGACCACACCCATCCCGCCGCCGCCGAGCTTCTCGACAACGCGGTAGTGCGAGATGGTTTGGCCGAGCATGGGTGGGCACGGGACTCAGGGTGCAATGTTAGGGTTGGGACGGGGCAGAGTCAACGAGGGGGGTACCGATGTACGCCATAACGCCGGAACCACGGATTTTATGGATTTTCCGTCACTCTCGCCCCGCTGGTACGGAAGGGGTCAGATTTTGAGTCCATTTTCTGCGGCCTTTCGCCCCTTGTTTTGCCATCGGGAGGAGATGGTCCGCCTCGTATACCCATTGAGACGGTGGGCGGTGCGGTTATGTCGGTCAACGTTGTTAGAGGAGAAGCTCTCAGTGGTAGCTGAACTCGAAGACGGCTTCCTTATTGAAATGATCGTAAAAAGCTTGTAGCCGCCACGGTTGTAATCGTCAATCGAGAACACGAGTTCGGACTGGCCGTCGCTGTCGTAGTCGCCAGCGTCAACCAGCCACATCGCTTTGCCCAGAAACTTGACCTCCCGCGTTGGAGAGATTGAAAACCACTGGTCAACGAAGGGATCATCTGCAGGGCCGTCGCACCGATACTCCCCTAATTGCAGCCGAGCCACCGACCAGTTTGTAATCGAAGAATATACCGTGGTGACTTTGACATTCTCGTCTTTATAGGGCCACGGCTTCTCAACGCCATCCTCGGGATTCGCACAGTTCGACACCTTGGGAAACTTCTGTCGGAATTGTTCGCGCAGGAGTTCCACAACCTCGGAAGACATGTGGGCTGGATTCCACTGTTCGGGATCGCTGAAGTACGGCTTCGAGTTCGCAACGAGGGGGCGATAAACGGGGCCGTTGAGAAACCCAGCGAAGTCTTGAGACGGCTTGCCGATTGTGGGGATTGGTTCCGTGCCAGTTATTTTCTGCTGGCCGACATCACCGTAGAAGTCGAACCGCTCCGGGTTGGTAGTTCGCACCTGACCGATGTTCCGCGCCCGTCGAAAGTTATCTTCCAATTCGTTACTGAGGGGAACTGCGCAGTCACCGAACTCAAGCACTTCTGGTCGCGACAGTCGTGTGGGAACGCTCTCCACTCGCCACCTTCCTTGCGAAAGACGACACGCACACTGCGGTAATGCGGGTCGCCGTAGTAGTGGCCGGGTGTGTCTTCCAGCACACCCAAAATAATGAGCTGCTCTTGTGCCCATGCGGTGCTGAAACTACCGAGGGCAAGTACCAAACACACCAACATCCAATTCTGACGTAAGTACATGACAAGAACATTTGACCACTACGGGGCAGGTGGGGGAAAGTGTCGAACGTTCCCAGCTTTTCCGTGCGCCCCGAAAGCCGCTGGCAAAAGAATCGTCCCACCCGATGGCAATCGGAGCGTCGGTCGAGCAAACCAGTTCCCGTGCGGCAGTTGCACCCGCTGCAGTCCAGCGGTTTTCGCGACGCACTGTTACGTCAACTGACAGGCTCTTTGCCCAGTAATCTTGCGCGGGACGCGACGCAAGCCGTACCATTTCAATCATGCCCGCTTTTCATTGGCTCTTCTTCGTAACATTCGCATTCAATATTGTTGCGCTCGGGCAGGAAGGTGGTCCGTCGGAGAAAGACCCGCATCGTCCACCGTGCATCAGTGCTCGGTGCCGCAAGGTGAAATCCTTCGTAAAAACCCACTACTGTGGCGCTCCAGAAGGTAATGGCCCCGATGATAGCTGTGAGATTCGGCAGCCGAAGAAGCGCTTGAATGTCAACGTGACTGCGAACTACGACTGCAAATGGGTTGATGGAGTGCGAAATTGCAAACAATTGAGAGAGCCGTCTCTTGAACTGCGCGGTATCCTCGTCGGCGAACTGCGGAGGCTTGGTCTACCTGCAAAGGCAAAGGGACGGACTTTCTTCGCTGTTTGGCAGCCGACGGGGTTGGATTGGTCGCTGGCGGAAGCCTACTACGACCACATCGAAGGGTCGGACGTGACGTTGTGTCAGGTGATTGCGATCATCGAGCAGAATTCTCATGTGTCCGTGCTGCGAAAGGTGCCATTCCAAAAGACTGACGCAGACAAGAATACAGTGACGACATGGTCCCCACTTGATTTGGCTGATGTCAACGCTGACGGGAAAATCGAGGTCATTTTGGAAGGGGACGCTTATGAAGATCACTGGATCGAAGTTGTTGGCATGAGGGACGGGTCGTTCAGGACGATCTATTCGGGCCTTGGATACTACTTGTAGCCTGCAACTGTCGAAATCGGGACGTTAGCACGTATGGACCCGCTGGTCGCTGAGCGCATTGGGAACGGCGGTGGAGCGAACCAAGTTCCGAACGGGAGTTCCCCCGTCTGAAGTCCAGCGCCTTTTCACGGCGCACTTTTTCGCCAACTGACCTCACAAGACGCTACTCAAACGATGGGGGATTTGATCATGTCTTCATTTGCGAGTTCAGCAGAAATTCGGAAAACACGCAAAGGGAGAAGTCTTGCATCTGCCACGGATTTTCCAGAATCGAGCAACTTGTTCAGCGCACCGTACTCCGCACTGCGAAGAAGAACGGTCGTGAACTTTTCTTTGGTGAGGTCTGGAGTCCAACCACGCTCTAGAGCCTCGAAGCCAAGTTGCAGCGCGGCGGTGAAGTAGTGCTCTCTGGCGATTGGGAGTTCAACTTCCGCGCCGAAACGATTGAGCGCTACATAGTGACTTGGAAATGATTGCAAGCCCATTCGCTTGAGCAGTGCCGATGCAAAAGCCGAGGGGACAAATATACAGAGTTTCTCTGCGTGGAGGTGGGAAAACCCTTCAGCCTCAAGTGCTGATACGAGTTCGAGTTCGCCAAGTCTCGGTGACTTCGAGATAGTATTGACGACGGTTAAAACCGCAGATCGTGCTTCCTCGTGGGTGAGCATAGGGGCGTCGTTTCTGCTCGCTGAGTATAGCTGATGAGAACTCTGCAAGGTTGACGCTATCAAGGCGATGTCGCAAGCTTGCGCTGTCCGTTCGCTAGCTGGGGTGGCGAGCGTAATCGCAATTAGCACGACGGCGAAGCCGCTGTCGTTGGCGGACGCTACCGCGTGTTCGGCGTCTTCGCGCCGGTCGGTGAGCGCTGGGCGCACTTGTCGGTGGGGTACGAAGATTTTTCGCCAACTGACGCTCGGCGCATTGTATAAACTGAGTTCGAATGGAAAAATTGCGGCGCTGCTTGCTGGGCCTTCTTGCAGGCTACGGAGTTTATCTGCTTGTCGCGTGGATTTTTCGTTAACTGCCATTGAGAACCTAGCTTCCAAGAACAAGATTGCGGTTTACAATATTCGCGACCCGACGCAGGAGGCAGCAATTGTTGAGAATCACTAATTGGTTGTTGCTTTTCTTTCTTGCGTGCACGTTTTCTTTTGCGACCGACACAACAAGCTTCCATGTGAAGATCCAGCACAGGGAGAGCTCCAAGAGTCGCATACTTATCGGCAAGTCGGGCGTCCTGACCTTCGACGACGCCACAAGAAGACTTGCGTTTGCGGGTGGGAAGCACGACAGTTTCGAAATAAATTATGACGATGTGACCAAAGCGCTGTTTGAGGTTACAACTCACATGCGAGACGACCTAAACAACGCCATTGGATTGCTAGGACTAACAGCTGTTGCCGCCGCTCCCCTCCTTCAACTCGAACACGTACACGACTGCTGGTTCTATTTGGAATATAAGAACGGTGAACACAGTGAGACAGCTCTGCTCGAAATCCCCAAAGACTCTTCAGAAACACTCATTGCCAAAGCCAAGAGCCTGTTCGGTTCGCGCGTCGTCATTCCTGCATTTCAAGAGCGCGGGGAACCCGTGGACCCGCAGTCGCTTCCCGCAATTCATTCCAAACAGTCGATTCGGGTTGACTGGAAGAGCCAGCCCTTGCCTGAATTAAAACCCGATAAGGCAACGGTGGTTGTCGTGTGCCCGCGCATTCGGAACTATGATCCGGCGTATGGAAATCAGTTTAAGCTGCATGCTAACGAGCGCGTGATCGCGGTCAATCAAGAGGGGACTTACAGCATTGCGTACGTTGAGCCCGGCAAATATCACTTAGTCTCTCAGTCCGTAAACGCGAACGGCTTCCACATGGAACTGGAAGCCGGTAAGGCATACTACTTTCTGCAAAGTACCTTCGAAGGCGCAGTCAAGAACCACACTATGCTCTCGCGCAATAGCGAGGAACTCGTCATGTACGAGCTCAACGGTTCTTTTTTTTCCGACTGGAAGCCGAAGTGATGGGAGAACAGGAAAGCTACGACCTCGGAAAAGTGAATGCTCGAACAGGATTTGGTTTTTCGTCTCCGCAAGCTAACAATCTTTTACGAAAACAGAGAATTCTGAACCTCGGCGATCTCAACAGGTCGAGAGCACTCCTCGTCGTCATTCGCCGTGCTGTTCACGCGATTGCCCGCGGGATAGCACCGCATCAGCCGGGCATCGTAGGGTTTCAACAATTCGGACGCCGCAGCTACGTTCGTCAAGCCGGGGTCGAGCCACAGGTCGTAGCCATCCATCGAGGATCACGGGCATGCGGTCGTGGACTGGTGAGGTCACGGCGTTCGGGGTTGTGGTGAGGATCGAGCAGGTCTTGATCCAGTTGCCACTGGGGTCTTTCCAACGATCCCACAGTCCCGCGAATGCAAACAACTCGCCCTTCACCGACCTCGAAACAAAATGGCTGCTTAGTTTTGCCAGTTCGCATCCATTCGTAAAAACCGTCCGCATGAACCCCAGACGATGTTTGCTCGTCACTCGGATTTGCCGTTTCACAAGTCCGGGAGCCAAGGTCTCGACAATTAGATCGTCATCCTCAAGGAACATGACCTCGCGCTTTCGCAGTCCCGAGTGGAGGAACAACTCGAAGAGCACGACTTCGTCGGGGGTCATGATTTCGAACAGGGACTTCAACTCCTCGCGAGTGTAAATCTCAGGTGGGGTTTGACCACTCTTTAGCTCTCGTCTGAAATCGGATTTTTTGATCGGGCCTTTTCCGGCGTCGAGATGCAGGGTTGCGCGAATGAATTTGTTTAACCGCATTGATTTCCTGCACATCCTTGGGATGCCGCGAAACGTCAGCCGCCCAAATTCCGAATCCGCCATGCCCATTCACGGCGCGTACCCATTCTGCTAAAAACTCCCTCTTCGTTTGTTGCTGCTGATCGTCCTGACCCTTCACTTCCAGTACCAATGTCTTTCCGTTCGAGACGCTCTAAGAACGCTGCAAAGCACTGTAGGAATCGCTAACACAAGCGGAGCGGCTTGCGCTCAGCCTTTGCGGTTTAGACAACGGCCAAATATTTTCGTGCGGGTACTCTGATCCGTGATAAAGTCCGCGGGCAGCAGTGGAGCGCGAGATGACCTTAGGCTTCACTGCACTGGATCAACCGATCAACCTTGCCCACTTGGGCACAGGGCCAGTTCCTCCAGCACCTTGCAGCGGTCGATCAGGGAAATGAACTCGCCCGAATCGCCTACCACTGCGAGATAAGGCGCGGTCAAACACACGACCTTGCGAACTTTCTCCTCAGTGCTGGCACGCTGCAGAATTCGCTCGGTCAAAATTACGCCGTCGAAGTCTCGCAGTAAGAGGTCTGCATCAATCCAAGCTCCGTATTCCTTGCTCGTGCCAACTTGCACCCAGAACTCATTCGGCCTCTCCGGTTGGAACGTAGAGTAATTGTTTTCTGCCGTCACATTAGGGAAGGCCCCTTGTCCTGTCCAATTGTCTTTGAGAAGCACAACGTACTCGTGGGCCACAACGGCCGCAAGGTCTTTATCCAACATGCCGAAACCCTGCGTTGTGATTGGCTTCGCCGGCATAGGGGGAGGCGGAGGTTGCCACAGCTGATCTTTGTAAGCCTTGGCAAAGATCCGCTCCAGCCAAGGGTAAAGTCGCGCCAGAGTCCAGCGGATATCCTCGACCGCAATCGTCCCTAGATATTGACGTGGACCGCCACTGCCGCTCACAAACACGAAGCAGCGCACACCACGCACCAGACGCAACATTACAGCGAAGATAAAAAGCCTTGAGATAAGCCAATTCTTACCGGTCCCGAGATCAATAATTGCGTACGAATGGGGCACCGGGCGCCCCTGCAACGCATTTTTGAGCGTCTGGCTGTTGCTGTCGCTGGCCAACTGCTGCGAATCCATGCTGCCGAACGACGTGGCGTCGGAGCTCAACTGAGCGCTTGGTGTTTTGGCCAGTTCCAGTTCGATCCCTGCAATCGAAATCTTCGAAAGTCGGCCTCCGAAGGTGGACAGGAACGTGGCGATCGGTTTGCGAAATATGATTAACGCGACAAGCGCGAGAAAACCCCAGATGGCAGTGCCTGCAAAAGCCAGTATTGCTTCGGGCAGGCGCGAGGAAGGCGGATCCAGTCGGGAGATTTCGACCTCAATCGGTCCCAGCATGATTCCGCCGATCAGCATGGCTCGGAATTATAGTCCAGAACCCACAGGGGGCAAGCAGTGGATTTGCGAACGACTGTTTTGCGAACGGCCTTTGCTTAGCGAAGAACGACGCGAACTTCATGCGTACCTTTCTGCTGACTCAGTTTTTGACTCCAGGGTTCGGAAATGCAGAAGCCAAATTTGGAATTACGAAAGTCTGTCGACTACTTTCTAGGTGTGGGGATGGGACCGACACCAGGGTCGGTAACGATCATACTCCATCCTTATCTTGATCTTGCGGTCTGTCGGAAGGCTTGAGCGCCGAGGGCTTAGTTGCCGGGTGTGATTTCCTTTCGATGTCGGCAGGATCTCGGGATGCAAAACATCAGTTACGACAGGCCCCCGTCACTGCTAACGGTGCGACCAATGGCAGCCCGATGTTTCGGCAATCGTTAATGGCGACGTTCGCAGACTGGGTGCGGCAAGCTGGATCTGTTACTGTCCTAGCTTCGCGATGTTCTCATATTTCTGTCTTGCCTCCTCAAAGATCGCCAGCACCGCCTCCTTCTCCGCGACGGTATTCCACGCAGCGCTTCTCTGCACCGCCGAGACCAGCCTCTCCATCCACGCCACGAAATATGCTGCATCCTCAGTATTGTGTAGTGGGGCTCCAGCCACATTCACATATACAGGACTGGTTGTCGCATACGGGTACAAATCTAAAATCGGATACTCCGCCTTATCACTGAACGCGCGCAGAACGCACCAGCCACTGCTTTCGAGCGGCAACTTGCCTTCGACGTAAGCAGTGGTGCGATCCGAACTGAGGTCAAGCTCGCGCTCAACTTTCCCGTTACAGACGATCTGCAGATGATCCACCGGTACAATGGACCCCATCGCCGCCCGGAAAAATACACTCTGCTTCTTGTCGAGATGGACCTCTCCTCCCGGCGTCTTCAGCCCGAGCTCAAAGCGCAGCAACGGCCCATTCGTCGCGAAAGTGCGTCCTGCTTTGATGGATTCGAGCCATGGCTCAAGCTTCAACGATCCGGCGGGAACTTCCGCATATACGCGGTTCAAACCAATCGGCCCGCGCAGCGAGGCGTAGTTCCCCATGAAATCTGTTCCGGCAGCGGTCGGCAGCCGGAAGCCGCAGTTCAGCAGCTTGTACCAAACCGCGGCTGTGTACTTATGGTCGGAAAAGCCTACGACCTCGATGTAATCCACTTTGCCTAGCGCCACATCGGCGGGCAGTTCAAACGTGACCGCGTCTTTCGACGGAGCCGGTACACTATCTAGCGGATGCACGTACCCCACCAGTGCTCCTTGTTCGTGTGCCAGATCAGCCACAGTGGCATTCGCCGGAAACAGACTGGCCGCCTCCGTGTTCGGGTACCCGGCATATCCCGGCAAGATCAGATTCCGCGTCAAGTTCAGAAGCCCGAGATGTCCCCAGTAGCTGGTGTGAAATTCCTGCGCGTGTTGCAGCAAGTGATCGTCGTTGGAAGCTGGGTCGAGCTTCGGCGAAAAGTACGCTATATCCGGGAAACGCTGCTCTTTATTGACCACCAGATTTTCAATGATTGACAAATTCTCGGCTGCGGCCTGCTCGATCAAATGCGAGGGCGTGTTGCGGTACGTGCCCGCGTAATTCATGTGGACGTGAGCGTCCCCACTGACCCACCGCGTGTCAGGACTCTTCCACTCGACTCGCCGCAGCGGAACGGTGGCTTCCGCGGTCTTTCCCGCCACAACTTCCACGCTTAGTTCTTCGAAATGGTATTCGAAGCCCCGCATGACGCCAACCTGCACTTTTCCAGCAGGAACAGTGATCTCAGAGACTCCCGTGTTATCAAAGTAGTGGGCTTCAAACGGGCGCTCCTTGCGGTCAAAGCTGTCGTCTGCTTCCATCCACGCGTCCGCGGGGGCATAGGCCCGACCGTCTTCCGCGGTAACGAAGACTCGCGCCGCCACCGGCTTTCCGCTTGGGTCCGAGACTCGCAGAAGCAGTTTCCCCATCGGCTTCAAGTACTTTCGCTCGCGGGTCAGAACCTCGCTCTGCGCACCCCCAGGAATCGTCTGGATCCACAAAGAAGTATTACCGCTGCGGTTCGAGATGAACGCGATCTTTGACCCATCCGGCGACCACCGCGGATTGATATTGTCGTAATCTCCATACGAAATCGGAAAGGCGTCACCACCCGCCGCCGGCATCACCCAAAGCTGGTGCCACGACTGTCCCAAATACGACGCGTACACCATGCTTTTGCCGTCTGGCGAAAAGTCAGGCCGAGCCTTCCACGTAGTCTCTTCGTAGTGGATCTCGTCCGCTTCGGCGCCGGGTTGAGCCTTCATCCGCCAGAAGCCGCCCGTACCGTGGATGTGACCGCGATTCGAAATGAACAGAATCTCCGACCCGTCACGCGACCACACCGGGCTAATCTCGTGGTCCACCTGGCTGTAGTAATAGCGAGGAAGCGAGCTGACGTTTTCGGGAGTGAGTTGCTGAACGTCGCTGAGTTCGCCATCTTCGAATCGTCCTAGAAAGATGTGGAAGTGGCCCTTGTAGGAAGTCGAAACAAACGCCAGCCGCTTTCCGTCGGGAGAGAATCGTGGCTCGATATTCACTGTTCCACCAGACGTGAGCTGTCGCGTGCGCAGGTCGCGCAGGTCGAGCAACCACAACTCCACGGCATCGTGGTCGTATCGCGCAAAAACAACCCAACGCCCATCCGCGGACCAATCCGGCAGATAGTCATAGCCTCGCCCTGCCGTCAGCTGCTCGGCTGTCATGGTCTTCATATCCTGCCGCCAAAGCGATCCTGCCATCGAGTAAATCAGCGTCCGGGAATCGGGAGACCAGGCGACCGCGCTTGGCCCGGTAGTGAGCTGAGGCAGGTACATTTCGCGATAGTAATACGCATGCGGAAGGTCAACCTGCATGAGTACTGGCTCACGCTGCGCCAGACAGTTCGCGCATATCAAGAAGACAAAGATGCCAAGATGAATGATTCGGGATCGGAACAAGGCTCCTCCGCAACTCAGAAAGCGGACAGATTATACCGTGCTAAACCAGATCAGGACTTCACCTGACAACCGGGATCACAGGCAGCACGACTTGAGAAGGATGCGTTATGTCGTGGAATACACGAATGTGCGCCTTTTTCATCTCCGCGCTGTTCGCCTCCGAGTTTCCAGTCTGCAGGTTGCGTGAGAAATTCGGAGTGAAGGTGGCGGAGATCTGCAGGCGGATCCGATGCCCCTGCAGAAACGCGTTGCTGGTGATCAGGTTCTCCAACTTCAGTTCGTAAATTTCTCCAGGTGATAACAACTGCCGGCCCCGGCTGAGGTCGCGATAGCTGGCGCGCAGGACATCCAGCCCTGGACTCATCAGGTTGATCGCCGTTCCATCTGGGGAGACGTCCAGAAGCCGGGCCCACAGATCGAAGTCGCGGCAATCACAGGAAACAAAGATACGCGCTTCGATCGACCCGGTAACTTCGTTGTCTTCTCGCAGGAGAGCAGAATCGAAGGTCAGAACATCGGCACGATCGGCAAGTTTACGATAGTCATGTGCGCCCGAGGAATCGTATGGATTGACGACGGGACTGGCTGGATCGGACACAAACTCGCTGAAACTGTCCCGATCGTCGAAGGGCGTAGTTTGCAGTCGACCCGATCGTGTCCCGTCGGTTCCCGGAGCCAGGAAAGCTGGCATCGCTTTTGCAGCGGGCGGCCACTGATCCGAGTCCCGCCATCGGTTGGATCCCATGACGAAGTAGCGGACCGGCTTTTCGCGGTCCACGCCGTTGTCTGCGCCCTTCAAGTAATGATCCATCCAGCGCAGCACCACCTCGTCGTAGTCGATCGCTGCGGTCGGGCCGAACTCACGTTCTCCGGATCGTGTTTGTGCCGTGCTGTCAACGCCATGAACCCACGGTCCAAGTAAAAGGTGAGTGCGGGCGTCCTGGTCGCTCGCGCGGGCCTTGACTAGTCCCGCGTAGTTTGTAGTCGCCCCTTCCGGCCCGTAGTTGTCGTCGTACCATGCCGAAATGTTAAGGACGGCCGCGCGTGTGCGGGAGTACTTGTCTCGCAGTTCGCTCCAGTTCCACCACGGATCCTCCGGCGGATGACGCAACCAGTCGAAATAATACGGAGCGACCTGCTGCAGAGGCTTCGCGTCGATCAAGGGCAAGGTGTTCAAAATCTTCGTCCCTTCATTTTTCCAGGCGGCGAGAGCTTCGTCGTAAGTGCGCGGGCCTGGCAGGTTCTTCTTCGCGCGAGTATCCCAGGCAATGTTGTCCCAGATCCAATCGATCCACGACATGTCCCAAGTACCACCCGCGTAGAAGAAGTTCTGCGGCGTGGAGAAAGTCATGGCTGGAGCCATGGCCTTCAAATGAGGTGGACTTTGAACGGCGGCGAGCCATTGCACCGCACCGGGATAGGAAAGGCCAAATGTTCCCACCGCCCCATTCGACCAGGGTTGTCCGGCAGCCCACTCGATGGTGTCGTAGCCGTCTCGCCCCTCATTTTCGTAGGGGCGGAAATCTCCATCCGAGTGGTACCGGCCGCGAACGTCCTGTATTACGACGGAATAGCCACGCTCGGCGGCATGCTTGAAGGTCGTGTACTCCTGCTGTTCGGCGTCTTTCCCGTAAGGTGTCCGATACACCAGTACAGGAAAAGTTCTGTCTTCGGCTGGGCGCATTACATCTGCGCGCAGAACCACACCATCCCGCATGGGCACAGGGACGTTCTTCTCCAGAACAAAGTGCTTTCCAGAGTTCGTGGGCTCTTCGGCAAACGCAAGAATGGAAGTTGCAAGAATCAGAACCAAGGCGCGGAGCTTCATCGGGCGTGAGACTAACAGGGTACCAGACATGGCGGCAAGTTAGAGTTGCTCGTAGGCAGGAAGTGACTTCCAGACTATCTGGAGACGCTGACGCTCCCTGTTGGGTAAATGTCGTGTAGCGGAATCTGGGATTCTCACTGATTAAGAGTGAGTCGCACTGTGTCAGCCGGGCGAGAAATATTCCACGCACATAGCATTAGTTTTGAGTTGGGATTTGCGGCGCCGCCACCAATGTTCGACAAAACCACGGAAATCAACTCCAATGAAAGCCACTGGCTATCTCATCCGAAGCTTTGTGACTCTTTTGTAGCTCGACCGACCCGCTTTTCAACGGTCTGGATCAGGATGTTGGCATTCTGCCCCAAATCTAACGATGCTTTTTCAACATAGGCTGCGGCGGAAGCGTTCTTCAGGCTCGCCTCATTCTTTTGATCCGGGGGGCTGGAAGCGAGCCACCCGGAGCTGCCAGAATAGAAAACTCCATTCGTCTGCCAACTCCTGCTCCACCTGTGTTTTCGTTGAGCCGATGCCGTGGCCCGCTGCATAATCCAAGCGCAGCAGAATGGGCTTGCCGCTCGTCGTGGCCGCTTGCAGGCGCGCTGTCATCTTGGCGGACTCCCACGGCGCGACCCGCGGGTCGTTGCGACCCGTGGTCAACATAACGGCGGGATAGCGCGTGCCATCCTTTATATGGGCATACGGACTCATCTCGTAAAGCCCCTTGAATCCGTCGGGATCCTTCACGGTTCCCCATTCCGGAATGTCACCGGGACCGTCTTCTTCCAGTTCGCCGCGCAACCCGTCGGTAAAGCCGACCTCAATCAGCGCCGCCCCAAACAATTCCGGCCGCTCGGTGATGGAGCGGCCGACGAGGATACCTCCGGCACTTTCGCCTTCGCCAGCCAAGCGCGAGGGCACAGTGTATTTTTTCTCGATTAAGTACTCAGCGCACGCGATGAAGTCGTGCCAAGTGTTCGACTTCGTGAGTTTCTGCCCCGCTTTGTGCCAGTCATCCCCGTACTCACCACCGCCGCGCACATGGGCGAACGCCAGCACCCCACCTTGTTCGAGCCATGCCAGGTTCGCCGGGTCAAAGTAAGGGTCGAGCGAACTTCCGTAGGCTCCGTAGCCATTCAGTAGAACTGGGTTCGACCCATCAAATTTGAGTCCACGCTGATGGATGATGGAAAGCGGCACCAGCGTGCCATCCCGGGCTTGCACTTTCACTTCCTCCGACTCGATGTCTTCGGGAGCGTCAAACGGGCCAGGGGGACGCAACCTCGTGTCCACGACACTTTTCGTTTTCGGATCGTATTCGTAAATGCGCTCTGCTCTTGTCCAACCGCTGAGTTCAAAGACAACGCCCGGCGCGCGCACATCTGACGGATAGAGGCCAATCGATCCCTCGAACGGCAACGTAACCGGCTCCGGTTTCGACCCTGGCGGGTAGCCGATTCGCAGCAAACGGTCCACGGCTCCATCGCGCAATTGAACGTACAACGCGTCTTGCGCGGCGGCCAGGTTCGTGATTACTGCTCCGCTCGGCGGCACAACGATGTCGGCTTGGCCGAGATCGGGATTCGAGAGACGGGCGTGAATGATCTTGAAACGCGAGGCATCCTTGTGAGTCAGCAGCCAGAGGTCGTCCGCGCGGACGGTCATGCCGGTCACCGCATCGTCGACGTCGCAGAGCTTGCGCCACGGTATGTTGTGCTTGCCCAACGAGTCAAGGGGTACAACATAAATCGTGATTTCGTTCTGAGAACCATGCTGCACCGTCCCGAACGCAAAAGGCACGTCGGGGAAGGTCGCTACAAAAGAAATAGCCAACGGTTCCACCTTGACCAATGGCGATGCGCCGTAGCCGAAAACGGCGCGGTCACGTTCGGGATCAGTCCCGATTACGTGGAGATAGGCACGGCTCTTGACTTCTTTCTCCTCCTCCGGCGCGTGCGGCCCAAGTTTCTGCAGGCGGTTGTAGATGAAGGAGTGGGAGCCCGGGAGCCACCCGATGATGTCGCCGAACTTGCACGCGGTCGATTGTTTCATTGACATTGCGCGCCGTTCGAGTGTCCATGATGTGCAGGACCGCTTTTTCCGAGCCGCCGGTGGAGATGCCATAAGCAACGTAGCGGCCGTCGCTCGAAGGCCAAAAATAATTGATGGCACTGTTGTCGCTCCCGCTGATCTTTTGCGGATCGACAAGCAATTCTTCCTCGCTGGGAGTGGACTGAGAGATTGTCTCTTGACTGATCATGCCATCCCGCATGTACAGCCTGGCGACAGATTGTGTGCTCAGCGACTTCAAGTAAAAATGGCTCTGAGCAGGAATCTGAACAAGTGATGGATTGACGGGCTTTTCTAAAGAGCAAGATTTTCGTACGCTCTGTGGATGAGCGAGAACGAATGGACAAAGATTTTGGGGTGGCCGGGATACCGAGTG
>Ga0209624_10001479_pt1 | contig 18347 bp, 13 predicted proteins | sample JacPinW_OM2H0_O1_FD_188565 | JGI IMG/M metagenome (GOLD analysis project Ga0209624, IMG submission 188565) | Forest soil microbial communities from Algoma, Ontario, Canada - Jack Pine, Ontario site 1_JW_OM2H0_O1 (SPAdes) (version 2) | ecosystem: Environmental > Terrestrial > Soil > Boreal...
TCCTCTGCTGTGCGGTGCTTGGTCCCTTTGAATACCATGTGCTCGATGAAGTGGGAGATACCGTTCCACTCCGGAGCTTCATCGCGAGAGCCGGTCTGCAGCCAGATACCTATCGAGGCCGAACGAATATGCTGCATCTGCTCGGTGATGACAGTCAGCCCATTGGGCAGCTTTTGACGACGAATGTTCCGTACTTCTTTAGACATTGCTCTCTTCAGTTAGGCTAAATTCGGTAACCTTAGGAATGGAATCCGGTGAACTCATTTCTATTCTGACACAGGGGGGATCGGCGTGCGAGAATAGTTTAGTTGTTTAGAATCAATCGGTTATCATTGTTTCGCTGAAGGTCGCCGAGTCGGATTTGCACTCGGACTGTCGTTAATCTGACAATTGAAAGAATCTATGGCGGATCGCACACAAGTCGCGCTGCTCGGACAGGATCGGGCAGAACTGACCTCGCTGGTAGAGAGTCTTGGCGAGCGGCCCTATCGGGTCAAGCAACTGCTGGATGCGCTTTACCGGCAGCGGGTGGAGTCGATCGAGCAAATCTCGACCTTATCGCAACCCGTTCGTCAGAAAATGCTGGAGACGGGTGTCTCCATCGGACTCCCCGAGATTGAGCAGCGATTCGTGTCGCAGGATGGTACCGTTCGGTATCTGATTGCGTTCGCTGACGGGCAGAGCGTTGAGACTGTCTGGATGCCCGAAGGTGATGGCGGAGAGGCGGGGGATGGGAGCGAAGCTGGCGACTTGGCAGAGCGATTCGCAGAGAATCCGGGCGGGAGCGGGGAAGAGGCGCAGGTTGCTTCGAAACGCCACCCTGGTCAGACACAAGGTCAGAACCAGGGACGATCGACGATTTGTATTTCCAGCCAGGTAGGATGCGCCGTGGATTGCCAGTTTTGTCTGACCGCGCTGCTGGGAGTGAAACGGAATCTGACGGCGGGTGAAATCGTGGGCCAGGTCTGCGCGGCGCTAAAGGACCAAAACGTTTCGCCTCCACAGGATCGCATCAACCTGGTTTTCATGGGCATGGGGGAACCGTTCCTCAACTACGACAACTTTACGAAGGCTGCGCGCCTGTTGGTGGAAGAAGTCGGTATCGCGGAGCGACGCATGACCGTGTCGACGGCGGGCATCGTGCCTCGGATCCACGATTTTGGCAGAGAAAAAATCCGGCCGAAGTTGGCGATTTCCTTAAACGCTTCTAATGATGCGTTGCGCACACAGCTGATGCCGCTCAATAAGAAGTGGAATCTGGAAATGCTGATGGCGGCGGCGAGGGCGTATCCGCTGCGTACGCGGGAATGGATCACTTTTGAGTACGTACTGCTTGGCGGCGTGAACGACGAACCCGAGAATGCGAGACAGGTCGTCCAGTTGTTGCAAGGACTGCGCTGCAAAGTAAATCTGATTGCACTTAACCCGGGTCCTGGGATCGACTTTACGACGCCAGAGGCGCAGCGCGTGGCAACTTTTCAAACAATTCTGCGTGACGCTGGAATCCCCGCATTTGTGCGGCGTCCGCGAGGGCGTGACATTTACGCGGCGTGCGGACAGCTCAAGCGTACGGTCGAGATTGCCACAGCACCGGCACCGTAGCGTCTTTACTCTTGGCAGGAACGAACTCAGCTGCGGGCAATTCCACTTGCAGCAGCACGGCACCGATCTCTGTGTATTCACACGAGAGCAGTCCGTGATGTTCCTGAAGAATTCCCTGACAAGCGCTCAAGGCCAAGCCGTCTTCGGAATGGGCGAGTGCTCCTGCAACAGACTGATCGGAGGAGCGTGCCGCCTCGGTGACGATGCGGAGCACGCAGCTGCCGGCGCGCCGCTCTGAGCTTAGAGTCAGCACTCTTCCTCCGTGCTCGCTCAAAACGTGCAGGCTATTTGCCAGGAGTTGCAGACATACCTGAAGCAGTTGATTGGAGTCCCCTAAGACTTTGGGTAACGACGTATCGAACTGCGTGCGAACTTCAACTTGAAGAGCCTCCCATTGGGGTTGTGTCAGCTTGACGGCGGTGCGCGCCAGCGTATTGAGATCGAGTGGCGTCTTGGGAGCAGGCGACTGGCGGGCAAAGCTGATCAGGCTAGCGACTAGCGATTTGGTGCGGCGAACATATTGGCCGATTTTTGCTGCCAGTGGTTGCTGTTCGACGCTAAGCGGAGTATTTAACAGCAAGTCGGAATAGCCCAGCATGGCAGTGATCGGATTGTTGAGTTCGTGAGCCGCGCCGCCCACAAGTTGCGCAACGGATGCCAGTTTCTCGGACTGAAGAATCTGCGCCTGCAGGCGTTGTAGATTGTCGAAAGACTCGCGCGAGCTTTCCAACAACCGGATCAATTCGCGATCGAGCGTCCGCTGACGGACGAAGACCATGATGCCCATCAAGAAAGCGGCAAGCAGCGTCAGAGCGAGACGGAACACCCGGATTCGCGGCGGAACTTGCTCCTCTGACATGGCCCACGCAGCGAACAGAGGCAGAGAAAATACAGCAATCATGCTGAAACGCGCTACCCACACCCCATACACGGTGGAAGCGCTCGCAGGGGCAGCCGCCGGCTTCTCGGCTTGGCTGCGTAGACCGATCCAGGTGAGCCAAGCCATGGCTGCGACGAGCGGGATGTCATAAAGACTGCCGCTGTAATAGGATTTGCTGGCGATCGCCGAGTTCGCCAATGTGGACCCGGCTGAATAGCAGAGGTTCATGCCGAACAGTGCCGCGTAAAGCTTTCTCCATTGTCCTTGGCTTGTGATCCAACTGGCTACCAGGCCGGCCAACAAAGCGAGCTTTTCTGCGAGATAAACGTCGTTCAAGTTGCTGTTATACGCTGCCACGTCAGGCATCACGTACTGCCACGGCATGACGATCAAAACGTAAAGATAAAACCACCACACGAGCAACAGCGCGAAATCGAGTTGTCCCACGCGGGCTGCATATTCGTCGCGCGGAACATGCGGGCGGAGTGCCAAAGCCGCCATCGGCGGCACAATGTGGAGAAAAAGAACTACGTCCCAGGTGCAAAGATCGGGTACGTCACGGCGCAACAGAACTTCGGAGTAGGTCCAAAAAACTTGATAAGCAAGCCAGAAGCCAGTACCTAATGTGAGGAGCCACCAGAACAGCCGAACTCTCCCGTGCGAGCGCCATGCGACAAGCGCGAATGCAGCAGTTCCCGACGCCAACAAGAGCGACTGGACGATGTCGCTGAACGCGGTAAGAGTGAAGGAGCGTGGCATCACGAGGGCCGCCAAGATCAAAGCGGCAAGCATGCCGCCGGTCACCGCCAACCAGAGATAGGATCTCTTGCTCAAAGGCACACGTCCTCAGCGGACATTTTAGAGTGGTTTGCTCGTGAACTGAGGTTACTCTGGTAATCTAGTCCCAAGTGATCACAAAAGAGATTCCCGGACCGACGAGACAGTGTCCAGAGTCTCACTTGCCGTTAAGCTACTCTTATTCAATAATGTGCAGCTAACCGCCTCGCCCGTGGAGACCCACGCGATTGAATCCTCACGTTGAGCGCTATCGACAGTCCTGGCGACTCAGAATCCCGCAGGATCCTGGGGAAACGCGCCGCATTGAGCGGTGGCTGGCGACGGCACGCGTCTTTTTAGCAGCTTCAACGTTAGTCGCGATACGGTACGACCCCACTGAATTGGGCCACTCCTGGGCGGCCTATGGACTGTTCGTGTTTTACATGGCGAACGGGATCCTGATTTTGATGCTCCTGCGCAGACGGGAGCGGTCGACAGCGGCGTTCCGGTTTCTGGTGCATTGCGGCGACATTCTGTGGCCCGCAGTGATTTCAGTTTTTGCGGAGGGGCCGAGAACTCCATTTTTCCTCTTCTTCTTCTTCGCCTTGGCGGCGGCAGCGTATCGCTGGGGCTTGTGGGAAACGATGGGCACGGCGGTCGCCGAAGTGGTGCTGCTGTGGATTGAGAGCTTTGTTGTTCTCCATGTGTGGCCTCAGGGTTCCTTGCCCCTGCGCGCATTGACAGGCCTTCACATCAACGTCAAGGCATTTGAGCCAGAGCCGCTGCTGATGCTCTCCGTCTACCTGATTGTGATGGGGATCCTGTTGGGCTATCTGGCGGAGCAGCAGAAGCATCTCCGGGCCGAAAAGGCCCTGGTGACCGGCATCCTTTCGAGAGTAAGGGTTGAGCTGGGATTGACTGGCACCATTCAACAGATCTTCGGTGAACTCATTTCGATGTACCGCGCCTCCGGAGTGATGGTTGCGTCCCAGGAGGTCCACAGCGAGCGCGTCTTTGTCGGAGAGTTGATTAATTCCAATGGCCGCGCTCCCGCCGAGTTCCGATGGCTGGAATCCGGTTCGCGCGACGCAAATACCTACTTGGAGGATTTTCCCGGCGAAGTCTGTTACGCATCGATCAAGGGAGATCGGTGGAACACGCTCGCGATCGATGCCGGTGGCAATTTGGTTCCGGTGGACAATACCGCCCCCATTTCTCAATTGCGAAGTGCCCATTCCTTTGATTCCCTGGTCGCAGTTAAGTTCTTGTTCGGGAGCGAATGGAGAGGGAGAATTCTTCTTTTCAATCCCTCGTGGCGGGGCGACAAGCAGGAAGAACTCCGTTTTCTGCTTGATCTGGTGCATCAGGTTGGACCTGCGATTTACAACGTTTATCTACTCCACCGGCTGCGGCGTCGGGCGGGTGCCGCGGAGAGAGCGCGTTTTGCAAGAGAGTTGCACGATGGCGCCGTGCAGTCGCTCATTGCGGTCGAGATGCAGGTGGATGTGATTCGCCGTCAGGCCGAGGCAGACAAGCCTATCGGCAGCGAGCTGGGGCGTATTCAGGGGTTGCTGCGTGAAGAAGTCCTGAAGTTGCGTGAACTCATGCAGCAGATGAAGGCGATTGATGTTGATTCCCAACGTCTGCTAGGGGTTCTGAACGACACGGTCGAACGCTTTCAGCGCGAGACTGGAATCAGTGCGCGCTTTGTCACCGATCTGGTGGAATTGGACATGCCGCAGCGGGTTTGCCGTGAGATCCTGCGAATTGTGCAAGAGGGACTGGTCAACGTTAGAAAGCACAGTGAAGCGCGGCACGCGCTGGTGCGGCTGGGATCGAATGGCGAAAAGTGGAGTCTGACGTTGGAAGATGACGGGAAAGGATTCCCCTTTATAGGCCGATACAATCAAGATCGCATGGATGAGGATGGCAAAGGGCCTATGATCATAAAGGAACGCGTGCGTTTGATTGCCGGCGAACTCACGGTAGAATCAAATCCCGGACAGGGAACGCGGCTGGAAATCACCGTGCCACGAAACGGGGACGTACCGCATGAATTTTAGAAAGACACAGCAAGTTCGTTTGGTGATCGCTGACGACCACCCAATTTTCCGCGATGGATTGCGACGACTATTGGAGGCCGAAGCCGACCTGAAGGTTCTGGGCGAGGCCTCGGATGGCGCCGAAGCGGTAAAGTTAGCCCGTCAGTTGAAGCCGGATATTCTCCTGCTAGATCTGTCGATGCCCAAGCACCCTGGCTTGGAGGCATTGCGGGAACTAAGCGTCCCAGCGAATGCCGCTCCCGTGCGAGTGATCTTACTGACTGCGGCGGCGGAGAAGAGCCAAATCGTCGAGGCGTTGCAACTGGGCGCCCGCGGAGTCGTTCTGAAAGACTCCGCTACTCAATTACTTCTGAAAGCGATTCAAACCGTGATGGCGGGCGAATATTGGGTGGGGCGCGAGAGCGTTTCCAATCTCGTGCAGTATCTACGTACTCTCATGCAGTCGTCTCATGATGAGGCCCGCCAGAAGAAGTTTGGACTGACTCCGCGCGAACTTGAGATTGTTTCCGCAGTCGTTGCCGGGTACTCCAACAAGGAAATCGCGGAATATTTCAAAATTAGTGAAGATACGGTGAAGCACCATCTGAGCAATATCTTCGACAAATTGGGAGTCTCGACTCGACTGGAACTGGCGCTCTTTGCTGTGAATCAGGCCCTACCGCTGAAAAGCATTGCCTGACAGCAGGTTACGGGTGGGCAAGCTGTAGCACTTACGGGCCATTGGCTCCTCAGGGGTCCAGATTTACCATATTTCATACGGACTCGCCTATACGCGAAACACAGTGTAGGTGCGTCTGTGCCCTTGGATTCAAAATCAGGGGTCAGTAATGGAAATGAGGAGCCCAGTGGCAAAACGTCTTCAACAGCTTTGGAATGATGAGAGCGGCCAGGACATCGCAGAATATGCAGTGATGCTCGCAGTGATTCTGGTGATCGTCGTTGGAACCATCCGTCTCATCGGTTCGAATGCCAACAACGTGTTTTCGCAAGTTGGCAGTTCGATTCAATAGCTAGAGCCCGCCGTTTGCGTAAAAGCTAGCGAACGGTCGCGGCCAGACTTCGGCCTTTTCCTGTCCTGATAGCTAGAACTCCGAGCAATTCCAGCCGGTTGGCTCCACCACAAACTTACTTTGCTTCGTTGCCGGATGCCGGTGACGTCGTGGTGAGCGCTACTTTTTCCGTACCACTCGACAGCCGGGTGAGGTGCGGGAAGAATGGCGTGATCTCAAATTCCATTTTCTCGCGTGAGGAAGTGAGAGCGACCTGTTTCGCCTTGGAGAGCTCAACCTGATCGCTCCACGGGTCGACACGGATGCGGCCACCTAGTGGCAGAGCGGCGATCTGATCGAGTTTCTTCTGGTCAAGAGCGGGCGCCGAAGCGAGTAACGTCGACATGCGAACGCTCTTCGAGCCCGCGATGCCGTTGCCCAGGTGCGGACGAATCAAGTTCGGAAGATCGGGAGACTTTTGTTCCAGAGCCTTCAGGAAAAGACCAGCGTTTCCCAACTTGTCTTTGTAAGGAGAATTCTTCAGCAGTTCCAGCGCCTTGGTGTCGGCTGCTTCCTCATCTGCAGGATTGTGCCGGAAGTCCAGTCGCCGGAATGAATCCTGATCGGGGAAGAACAGCTTGTCGTTGAACGCTAACTTCGTGTCGAAGGGGTGGCCAAGCACGATGTGGGCCAGCTCGTGCGCCAGAACCGTTCCCAGCGAAGCCTCATCCGGCAGCACGTCGAGCAAACCGCGGCTGATGACAATCGTGTGACCGATGGTGAACGATTCAAGCGGCGAGGTCAGCAGCACCCGGCAGCGGACATCGCTCTGCAGGTCGATATTGTTTGTCACCAGCAGGTTGTTGACGACCGTGGCGAGCACCTTATCGACATCGCTCGGGGGCGCCAACAGACCGATTTTCTGCATGCGCTCAATCGCATTCTCTTCCGCCTGCTGCTCCCACATTCGCTCCGCGACAACCGGAGTCGCGTCGGCTGCAGCGTCACTCTGATCTTTTACAGATTGAGGAGCGTCGACCAGAATCTGGGTGAACTCTTCGTTCTTGCCTAGACCCTTGAGATCGTAACCCCAGAGACGAGTCTGTCCTTTGAAGTGCAACGTCTTCGTCAAGCCAGTTTTAAGGTTAGATTCCTCGGTGTAGACGTATGCCGGAAGCCAAACTCCGGGACGCATGTTCAAGCGCCAGCTATCGAAGTGGAAGAAGAAATTGATCTTGGGTTGCGGATAGTAAGTTCCGTTGAAGCGAACGATGTTGTAGTCCTGGTCTTCAACCCAGATGCGGCCCATAAAGCGTGCAACTTTGTCGCCTTCTCTCGGCTGCACGTCAATGACAAGGCAGCGAACTTCGCCGAGGAACTCACGCCGAACGAAAGTGAACTTGTAGTATTTTTTCTGAAAATCGGTGTCGAGTATCACCATCTGGGCGAAGCCCATCGGGAGGAAATGCAGGGAGTACACACCGGTCAATTTCGCCATCATTCGATGGCCAAAACCAGGCTGGCCCACGAATGAAATGTCCTCTGGGCCCTGTGACATATCGAGCCGGCCAAGGAAATACTCATCGCTGATCGGCTCGGAGTATCCCGAGCTATCAGTTTTCAGATTTTGCAGATAAGTCTCTACCAACGGATGCATGTGACGCATCTGCGCGATAAAAAAGTGTTCCCGCTGCACGACGCGGTCGAGGACGTCGTTTAGGGTCGCGGCCGCTGGCGCCGATTCGGTGCCTTGAGCGGGCGCGGTGGAAACGGTTGCTGGCGCGGAAGGAGGCGCGGTGTCGGGAGCTGGAGTTTGTGCAGAGGACGCCGCCGGTGCAGAACTCACGGCTGACTGGTCAGAAGTAGCTGCGCTGGAGGGAGTGTCCTGCGCGGCTGAGAAGGCGCCGCAGGACAAAAGAAGGAGAAGCAATCCCGAGCTGGAACGACTGATTCGCATAAGAACCTTCAGGGAGTTTTGATCACGCCAATTGGAAAATGATATGCACGACGGCCGTCGAGTCAGAGGGTTGACCGTCTTTTAGCGCAGGCTTGAAGTGAATCTGTTCTGCAGCATGTACTGCTGCATCATCCAGACCGTGACCGAGCCCGCGAACGACCCTCAATACGCGTAATTTACCCGATGCTTCAAAAACAACTTCGAGAAGAACCTCGCCCTCGATCTTCTTGTTGCGAGCCTCTTCGGTATAGCTGGGAACTGGTTTCGAAAGGATTTCTGCTGGAACCATCCGTGCTGCTTGTGTCACTGGATGCGATTGTACCGTAGGCGGAGCGGGAACGTCGGCGTCGCCGAATCCTGACTGGCGCACCGGGCCCGCAGATGCAGTCCGAGCCGTGCCCGTGGCTACTCCACCGCCAAATCCTGTGCTGGCCACGACACCGCGAACACCATTTGCGCCGCCGGTGCCATTGCCGTTTCCGGGACCCGTGGGCATGTCGAATCCGCCCGCTTGCGCGATGTTTACCGCACGCGTCTGCGTCGTTTTAGCGGGTACGCCGTTTGGATCGCCAAATCCGCCGGTCTGCACCTTATCCGGCGCGCGGTCGATGGTTTGGGGCGCCGAACTCCCGGAGGAAAACACATTAGTCTTTACAGCCTGCTTGGGCATGACTGGAGCGGTGGTCGGTATCGGGTCCAGCTTTTTGGTCGTGGCAAGCTTTACTTCAGGAACTGGAGCCTCTTCAACGACCCGCGGTTTCGGCTGCGGCTGCGGCGCAGGCAAACGTAGAGCTGCCGGAGGCGGATCGAGCTTTGCCTCGATCACCGGTTTCGCGAGTTGGCGTTGCGGTGTGTGGTTGACCGGAACGGGCGTCGGAACCAGTTCGATCGCGTGGTAATCCTTCTTGGGTGCTTCAAGGATTTCAGGATGAAGCACCGGAATCCAGACAAGAATCGCAATGACCACAATTTGAGTTCCGTAGCTGAGGAAAAACTCATACCACGGAGCTCTCCACTTCGGAAGCGAAGAGAACAAGATTGAACCATCAGACTGCCGAGACGTCATAAGTAAGCCTGGTGCTTCAGGTGTAGCAAACACCGGTTAGTGTACAAAAGTTTCCCCAGTTTCCTGAGCGCCGGGAGGGCAGGGTTCTAGAAGAAGGTGTACTCTTCCGCTCTTGATATTGCACGACAGAGGCCATTCCCGACGCCATAAGTACAACGAGTAAACGCTTCACAATCAGAGTCTTACGTTCCTGAGGGAGGATCAAAATTTGATCTGGAACGCGCTTTATGCAAAAAACTACACTCGGCGAAGACAGATTTCCAACCGTATGGTCAAAGGGGAGGAAAAACCACGCGGAAATCTCTTTTCGCCGCTACGGTTTCGAGGGGCTGGCCGGATTATTGCTTTGCAGCAGCACCCACGTCGTAACTCCAATAACAGCTGCCCCACCAGCTCCGACGGCATAAGGTGAATTCAAAATTCCACCACCCGCTGCTGGAGCCGCGCCTGTCTGCCGCTTCTTGTTTTTCTTCTTTCCGTCCTGGTCATTGCTCCCGGAGGACGAATCATCGCGGGTCGTGTCCTGACCTTGGGCCAAGGTCACGATTTGTTTGCCGTCGTTGATCGTCAGATCACCCTTGCGGGCCGATATCCGGACCGTTCCGTCGACATCCGTGACATTGAACTCAGTCCAAGAACTCGTGGACGGCGAAACTTTTACATCTCCAGCCGTCGTGCTGACTCCACGAGAAGTGGAAACCATCACGCCGCCATGCTGGATATCGAGCGAAGCTCCCTGGAACTGGATCAGGGAATCAGCCATAACCGTGATACTCGATCCAGGCTCATTGATGTTAGCCACAGAATCGGAACGGGTTTGCAAGAGATCGCCGAAGAAGATTGCTGAGGAGGCTCGGGGAACATGAGCACCGTTAACCCAAGCAGCACCATTTGTGTGAAGCATCGCGGCGTTTGCGTCGGCGGCAAGTAACGAACCGGGGAATAGAAACATCAGCACACAACTGACCATACCGCGTAAAGCGGACTTACCCATTCCCACACTCCGTTAATAACTATGTTGGTGCCTGTGAGCGAATCGTACCCTCCGCGTTGTTTGTCCGTCAATGGGTTTTGTGCCCCAAAAAGCATTTTCCGGTGGAAAACTCATGAGGGCGAAGCGCTGCGCTTCCCGCGCTGAGCAACGATTCTGCTCAGTGCCATCGTTCCACGGCGTTCCACCACAGGAGTCGCAGCCACTCATCAATGCACGTTTTGGACCATTGGCGGTGAGTCCACCAACGTGAGCCAAATTGAGTTGCGTCGCGAGCGGCCGCGACCGAGAAGCTCCTGCCGGGAATTTCGTGGCGGAAGATGCTTAATGAGCGACGAGTGTGGAAGTCAGAAGTGACGATCAGGACTTTGGATCCCTGCTCACGATCCAGGCATCTTTCGACGTCCCGAGCCTCGTCCCTCGTGGAGAGTCCCTGAATTGGGCAGACTCCAATCGCCGAGGCCTGAGGCAAGCTCTGTACGTAATCTTGGGCTAATTGCATCTGCGTGAATTTGTATATTTTGGCGCTGGCCGGAACGTCGATCAGCACGCGTTGAGCGTATCCCTGCTGGAGGAGTTGCAGAGCATGAGCGGGACGGACGTCCGTTTCTCCCGCCAGAACGACAATGATGTCTGAGGGCTGCGGGGAGTCCACGATCAGAAAACCACCGGCCTTCGTCGCGAACGCGATCAGGACGACTAGTCCGCCGGTCGACAGTGCAAAGAACCACTTGCGTCTACTTCCCATCAGATTTTCCCCGCTCAATCAATGTATTTCAATGCGCTAAAATCCCCGGTTTCGGCTTAAGTGGCGGGCCTGTTGGCCCTCTGGCAAAGCCTCTGTCGCATGCTAGAATAAGCGTTCCTCCCTGCTGTAAATTCTCGCTGTTTCTGGAATCTTCTATGACGACTTATTCAGCTGCTGATACACCCGTCGATCAACTCAAAGCCAAGATTCGTGAGCGGCAGGCCCGCATCGGCATTATCGGACTGGGTTATGTCGGATTGCCGCTAGCCCTGCTCTACAGCGACCAGAAGTTTCGGGTCACGGGCTTCGATATCGATGCCCGCAAAGTCGACACGCTCGCCAAAGGTGGTTCGTATATCTACCGTATTGCCGCCGAGGAAATCCAGGCAGCGAAGACGCAGGGATTCACCGCGACTTCCGATTATTCGCAGATCTCCGAGATGGATGCGGTCATTATCTGCGTTCCGACGCCTCTGAATGAGTATCACGAGCCCGACCTCAGCTTCATCACGGATACTACGCATTCGATTGCGCCGCATTTGCGAGCCGGACAATTGATCGTGCTGGAGAGTACGACCTATCCGGGGACCACGGAAGAGGTGATGATCCCGATTCTCGAGAAAGAGAACAAGGCTGGCCTGAAGGCTGCCCGCAACGAGGCGCTAACGGGCAAGGAGTTCTTCGTGGCGTTCTCGCCTGAACGCGAAGATCCGGGAAACACCACCGTCGCTCGTCGCGACATCCCGAAAGTCGTCGGCGGCCTCAATCCGCAGGCTTCGGAACTCGCCAGCGCGCTGTATGGCGCGATCTTTAACCGGACCGTTCCGGTTTCGTCTCCAGCCGCTGCCGAAATGACCAAGCTCCTGGAGAATATCTACCGCTGCGTCAACATCGCTCTGGTCAATGAACTTAAGCTCTTGTGTCTTCGAATGGGCATCGACATTTGGGAAGTGATCGAAGCTGCTTCGACCAAGCCTTTCGGCTTCCATCCGTTCTATCCTGGTCCCGGGCTCGGTGGACATTGCATCCCGGTGGATCCTTTTTACCTGTCATGGAAGGCGAAAGAGTGGGATTTCCGAACGCGCTTCATCGAATTGGCGGGCGAGATCAACACGAACATGCCCTACCACGTTCTGTCCTCAGTGAGCGGCGCCCTCAATGGCCACAAGAAGTCGGTCAATGGTGCTAAAGTCCTTGTCCTCGGCGTGGCTTACAAGAAGGACATCGATGATTTGCGGGAATCTCCCTCTCTGACGATCATCGAACTGCTGCAAAAAGACGGAGCAGTCGTCAGCTATAACGATCCTTACTTCCCTATGATTGGCAAGGGCCGCAAATACGATCTGCAAATGAAGTGCGCCGATCTGAACAATCTGGGGCAGTACGACTGCGTTGTCATCGTGACCGATCATTCGGATTACGACTACCGAAAAATTGTCCAGGAATCGCAACTCGTGGTCGATACCCGGAATGCTACGCGTGGAATCAAGAGCCCGAAGATCGTGCACTGCTAGGATCTGAAAACTTTCAAACCACTCTTACGCTAGACGACTTCGGATGCCGGTAGGAATTCCTCTTCGTCGGCGGCAACCGGCCTGCGCTTCTTCGAGCGCTGAAGCAGCGGTGGTGCCGCAGCGATGCTGCAAAATACGTAGAATAGAGCAGCGTTCGCGGGGATCTGCAGGTTGAAGTCGAAAAAACTGTGAACCAGTATTCCGGTGAATCCCAACGTACAGGCCAGAGTCGTGGCGCAACTGACATCGGAGTTCCAGTTTTTGATTTTCCGTAGTGCGCGCCGATAAACCACAATCACGAACCAGACCATCAGTCCGAATCCGAGTAATCCCATTTCGGCCAAGAGTTGCAGGTAGTCGTTGTGGGCTTCGTTCACAAAGAAATTCGTGTAGAAGCTGCGGAATTGTGGGTACACCACCGGAAAGGTTCCCAGTCCCCATCCCAGAATTGGCTTGTGACGGAACATCTTGAGTCCGTCTCGATCAATCGAGAGCCGTACTCCGCCGGAGATTTCGGTGTGAGCTTCGGTTGATATGCTCGACACGCGCGTAGTCAGTTCCTTGCCGCCGAGCCAGGCGAGCAAGCTGACGAGCACAACCACGAAGGCCACGGCGCCAATCGCGATCCGAATGCCCTTTTGCTTGCGAAACACGACTACCGCAAAAACGATCAATTCCACTAAGACGGCAATCATGCCGCCGCGAGAACCAGAAAGAAAAACGGTTCCCGCCATGATGGCCGCTCCGACTCCCGCGGCGAGACGTTCTTTCTCCTGAACGAGGTGGGTCAGCGAAATCACGAGCGGAATCGGTATGAGGAGTTCCATCAACCCCGCGTAATGGTTGTGGTTTACATACGACCCGTAAATCCATCCACCCAGACGCGGCTCGCGAACCCAGTAAAGCTTGCCATTCGGCGCAACTCCCTGTAGGAGCGCGAAGGCTGCAATAGCGATACCGTACAGCGCCATGATCATGGCAATCTTGCGGGCTTGCGAGCTGCGAACCAGAGTTTGCGTAGCCAAAAAGCAGAGCATGGCATAAGCGCAATACAACAATGCTTTAGAGATCGTGTCGTGCCGGTATGCAGTAAGCCCAAAAACAAGCTGCGTCAATATCAGGACAGCGAATCCAGCCATCGGCAAGAACAGAGGGTTCCAAACGATGTCGATTTCTCCATCGATCCACTGTTTCGCGAACCAGAGCACAGTAAGAATCACCGAGCCCGTCTCCACAACGAAGATCGACCAAGGCTCAACGGCGCCAAAAGCGAGCGGACCGAACATTAGCAACCCGAAGGTGCCGTAAAGGATCATTGCTCCGATCAGTGCCGATCGGGATTGCCGGTCCGCGTTGCTAATTTGTGTGTGCGCCGTCATGTCGTCGGATTGAACTCGTCTTCCCTACGAAGCCTTTGCAGTAAGGTGAAAGTCGTCGACCCAGAGCTTGCCGCGGATCGGACTGCCGGCTGGAAGCCGTCGCACGTGCAACACGACGAGTTTGCAGTCAGGGCCCGTCGTGAACTCGCCGTCGACGGACTTCCAGAATCCAGCATCCTTCAATTCTTCGCTTTCGTAATAAACCGCTTGTGTGTACATGTCCTGCACGGTGAAATGCGGGCCACCCGCGCCCTCGATCTCTCCGCTCTTGTAATAGCCATTGAACTCGTAAGTGGTGTTGGGCTGAACAGCCACTAACTCGTAAATTCCGGCTTCCGTAATTCCCGGGCCGTCAAAAGTGATCTGCAGAGAGCGGCGGCCGCTATGGTAGTCGCTATTGTCCAAGCTTAGATTCACACCCGCTTGCTTCTGATACTGCCAGTCAAATCCCGCGTTGAGAATATTGAGATTGAAATTCCCATTTACTACCAGATTGTTGGTCGACGCCAAATAAGAGGACAGTCCGAACCGGCTGGCCATTTGCTTCCAGGCGAGGACAGCCTGATCGACGTCTTTATGCTGGATCGAATAACGAATGTAATCGTAACCATAACGCGACTCGAAAGACTCATGCGTCTGCATCAGCGCATTCCAGACTTTTGCGGCTCCGGCTGTTTGCTCCTTGCTCTGCAACAGCGTAAGGAATCCGATGTACGCGTCGCTGCGGACTGGCACAAAGTCGCGAAGCAGCACATCCACATCCGGTTCGATGCGCCAGCAGAACTGAAGCGCCGCATCGGCGAGAGACGGATCGTTGGCGATTACGACCCGAAATTCCCGCAGAGCCTTTTCCGTCTGTCCTTGAACCAGATAGAAATTTCCCGCTTCCCAGGCCACGTCCGGTGTCATGGAATCGGCTTCAATGGCGCGTTCGAGAGCGGCGTTCTGATTTGGAGTGTCTCCCAGAACCTGGTACGCGCTGGAAAGATCGAACCAATACCGCGCCGAGTGAGGATCGAGTTGCACAGCCGCTTTGTATTGGGCAACCGCTGCGACTGGATCGCGAGCCACCAGATCGTAATACCGTCCCAGATGGTTCCGGTAATCCGCATTCCCAGGATCGAGCCATGCGGCCCGCTGCAGGCTGTTCAACTCGGCTCGGCTCGCAAGCCAGGAGGCAACGAACCTGCTCCCTGCCACTCCGACATAGGCGACCGCGAGCACCGCAACAAGAGCTGCAGTCAGCCATTTTCGCGTAGGGCTGTGAAAGGAAATCTTCATACTGTCCGGCTGGAAAATTGTTGCTACGCGCTACTCGACGACGGCGTGCTTTCTTCCACATCGTCCTCTTCGTGCCCGGACGAATCCTCGTCGCGGTAGTAGCGGGCGTACTTGCCTTGATATTCGTAATAGTAGTAGTAGTCGGGAGAACTGAGATCCACCGCGTTCAGCAGAACTCCCACCACCTTCGCATTTACCTGAGTGAGAATGTCACGCGAACGGCGCAGAGCCTGTTTGGTGGTCTGCCCCGATCGGATTACCAGTACCACGGCGTCGGCTCTTGGCGAAAGCACCACGGCGTCCGTAACAGAAAGCGAAGGCGGTGTGTCGATCACGATGTGATCATATTGCTCGCGGAGTTGGATAAGCACGTCGCGCATATTGGACGACGCCAGAAGTTCCGCAGGGTTGGGCGGCGGAGTGCCCGCAGGAAGCACGAACAGGTTCGGAAGAACCTTGGTGCTGGTAATCGCATTCTCCAGATTCGTGCTGCCAGTCAGAACGTTGCTGAGACCGCTGTGCGGACCCATGCCGAGCGTCTTGTGAATGCTCGGGCGGCGCAGGTCGGCGTCAATCAGCAGCACGCGCACACCCTTTTGAGCCAGGACGACCGCGGTATTGATGCTCGTCGTCGTCTTACCTTCCTGGGGCAGAGCGCTCGTGACAATGATGACTTTCGGAGGCGCGCCCAGGTTCGAGAGCAACAGGGAAGTCCGCAGTGCACGATAGGACTCCGCCATCTGCGACTGCGGGCGCACTTGCGTGACCAGCTCCACTGCTTCTTTGGAGGTCGCGATCACGAGCCGCTTAGGATTCGGCCCTTCGCGGGCTGACTTGGAACCCAGTGGAATCATTCCCAACGAGGCCAGACCGGAAATCATCTGAGCCTGTTCCGTTGTGCGCACGGTACTGTCCAAACCTTCAAGCAGGAAAGCCAGACCGACACCCGAAGCCAATCCGAGGATGATCGCGAACATCAAGTTGCGCGGGACATTCGGTTCAATCGGCGCCATTGGGGGCCGGGCGCTGTCGACGATGCGGAAGTTGTTGGACTTCAGGCCGGCTGAGACGCTGGCTTCCTTGAGCCGCTGCAGAATTCCTTCATAAAGTGTGCGATATGTTTCGGCGTCGCGCTTAAGTAAGTTGTACTCGATCGCACTTTCGTTGAGCTTGTTCGCTTCTTGTTTCTGCTTCTCGAGTGCATCGTGAAGCATGCCCTCGCGCTGCAAGGCGGTCGTGTACTGGCCCCGAACCTTGCTGGCGATTTTCTTCATCTCCGCCTGAATCTCAGTGTCAATTTCCTTCAGCTGATTGTTCAGAGTCGTGAGCTTGGGATATGCAGGTCCGAACTGCGTATTCAGGTCGGCTGTCTGAATCTTTAATTCTGCCTGCTTGGTGCGCAGCGTTTCCAGCAACTGCGAGGCCGATTGTGAACCCGGGCCGTTGTCTTCGAGTCCGCCCGCACTGGCGGCAATGGCATCAGGATCGCCGGACTCAATCAAGCGATAGAGCGACTCTTTGTCCATCCGCTCGCTTTCGGCAGCGGTGAGTTGCTTGTTGAGTTCGTCCAGCTTCTCCATGATGATGTTCTGTTTCTCGTCGGTCCCCAGGATTTCGTGTTCCTTCTGATAGCGGACGAGCTTTTCCTGGGAAGTTTCAACCTTCATCTGCAAATCGACGAGTTGTTTCGAGAGCCAGTCCGAAGCCTGCATGGTCGACTCGAAGCGGGCTTTGAAGTTGTTCTCCACGTAGGTCTGCATTAACGTGTTGACGACGTTAGCGGCCATCTGTGGATCGGGACTGCGATAGTGGACCTCGATAATCCGAGTGTTCGGGCTTAACGCTACTCTGAGGTTTCCCTTGAAACCTCCTACCATGGCTGAAATGCGCGAAGGATCGCTCTGTAATGAGTCCGGGGTGAGATCGAGCGACGCCGACGGTGGAGGCGCCTGACCTGCAAACTCCGGCTGCCGGTCAAGATTCAGTTCCCGGATCACCTGCGTTGCCAATAGGTCGCTCTGCAGAATCTTCAACTCTGTATCGAGTTCAGTCGGATCGTAGTAATCGAGACTGAAAGTTGCAGAGTTCTGAAAATTCAGGCTGGCATCCGGCTTGTTGATTTCAATCGTTCCTCCCGCTTCGTACACCGGCTTCATTTTGAGGCTAGCAATGGCGACGATGGAAAAAACGGTGACCAGGCAGGCAATGATGACCCATTTGCGCTTGAGAAGGATTCGTACCGATTCTCCCAGGGCGGATTCCTGAGAGGGGAGATTGGGATAAAACTGCGATCCCCCTTGCCTTCCCAAGTCAAACCCCTGAGTCGGCTGCATCTCGCGAATGGCCTGATTATTCGCTGGTACGAGGGATCCGAAATCCATGCCTGCTCCTCAACAATTCTGTTACTACGCCCAAGCCCGAGGGGCCGGTATTGCACACTTCCAAATGAGTCCCGGGTCGAAGAGGCTGGTCCATCGCGCAGGGATTTATTTCGAACCGAGTACTGGTGAGTTCGTCGGTCATTTTAGCACCGGACCAGAAAAAATTCGCCGCCAATTTTGTTGGCGAGTTCGAGCGGCGCGCGATGCGCCGGCGAGTGGTGGGAACTTCCGCTATACTAGCGGACAACGTGATGCCCAGCCGGCAGCCGTCCCTTCCGATTGCGCTTTCAGGATGGCTTGCAAACAACATGCGGAGAAAGATTGTTAGATCAGCGTTGCTCGCACGCTGGGCAGATTTCACCAACATCGTAATGAGGCGGATGGGATGAATTGGTCGGAAGAGTCGGTTCTGGTGACTGGCGGCACGGGTTCGTTCGGCAAGAAGTTTGTCGAGATCATGTTGCGGGAGTACCGGCCAAAGCGCCTGGTGATCTTCAGCCGCGACGAACTCAAGCAGCACGACATGCGCGCCGCGGGCATGGATCATCCAAGTCTCCGCTATTTTTTGGGCGACGTCCGCGATCCGGGACGCTTAGAGCGAGCCTTCGCTGGTATCACCATCGTCGTCCACGCGGCCGCGCTCAAGCAGGTGCCCGCCTGCGAGTACAACCCTTTTGAAGCGATCCAGACCAACATCATTGGGGGACGGAATGTGATTG
>Ga0209624_10001480_pt1 | contig 18342 bp, 18 predicted proteins | sample JacPinW_OM2H0_O1_FD_188565 | JGI IMG/M metagenome (GOLD analysis project Ga0209624, IMG submission 188565) | Forest soil microbial communities from Algoma, Ontario, Canada - Jack Pine, Ontario site 1_JW_OM2H0_O1 (SPAdes) (version 2) | ecosystem: Environmental > Terrestrial > Soil > Boreal...
CATGGGTGCGTCCCCTACAGTTCCCCCCCCCCCCCAAGTCGGCAGTGACAATTAAAATCTACGTGATTCACCGCCCCGCGTGACCAAGAATGGGCAGCACGAGCAGGCCATGGACACCGTCATCTCTGGCCGTTTTCGCGTCGCGCGCCGCATGGGAGAAATGCAGGCAGAGTCCCCGCGGGGGTGTACTGTTCGCGTTCTCGACGGGCTCAAGATTGCCGGGGCCGACCTAGTCGAGGTGTCGCCGCCCCTCGATCCGACCGGGGTCACGGCGCTCGCAGGAGCGACTCTGATGTTCGAACTTCTATGCGTCATGGCCGGACGCTCGGGCGGGCGAGCAAGCGGTAAAATAAGATGACCGATACGGTTTTGTGGCGAAGCTAGTAGAAACTGACCCATCAATGTTGGCGTAGCTCACGTCAGTCTGACGGCGAGAGGCGGCGGCTCGGTCTGGGCGCTCATCGCTTACGAAAACGTTTGAGTGGGTTGGAGGGTTAGGCTCGCTACGCGGCCGCCTGGAGGGACGGCGCGAGCCGCGGCTCAATGAAACGAGCGACCGCCGTCCACTGCAATGGCGGTTCCGGTCATATAGCTTGATTCGTGGCTCGTCAGGAACAGCGCAGCCGCGGCGATCTCTTCGGGATCGGCGACACGCTTGATGAGATAGAGCGACATAATGTCGGCGAGCTCCTGCGCGGGTTCAGCTGCATTTTCGTATTCGGAGCGGAACTGCGGTGTGTCGGTGATGCCCGGGCAGATGACGTTGACGCGAATGTTGTCGGCCGCGAGATCCACTGCCAGGGCCTTGCTGAACATGACGAGCCCCGCCTTGGCGCTGCAGTAGGCCGTGCGCTGCGGCAACGGGCGCAACCCGGCTGCTGACGCGATGTTCACGATCGTGCCCCCCTTCTGGCGCAACGCCGGTAGAGCGGCCTGGCAAATGAGAAACGGGCCGGTCAGATCCACGCAGAAAATGCGCGACCAGTCTTCCAGCGTCGTTTCAGAGAACGGCCGCATCAGATCGATCCCCGCGCAATTCACCACCCCGTCGAGCCCGCCGAATTGGGCACAGGCCACACTGACGGCGTCGCCGACCTCGTCCGCATGGCTGACGTCGGCGATGATGGCGAAACTCGACCGCGGCATTGTGCCGGCATCGTCGAGCAGGGTCCTGTTGCGATCGACCATGGCCACACGGGCGCCCTCGCGCATGAAACGCGCTGCTATCGCCCGGCCGATCCCGGACGCTGCTCCGGTGACCAGAATGCGTCGATCTTGCAGCCTCATTGTCCTCTCCCACGGGGAACATGCATTGTTCGAGCTTTCCCGCTTATGCCGCCTTCGCGGCCGTCGGCGTCGCGAATTTGTAAGTGAAACGATCGGCGCGCGTCATCATTCGTCCTGCAAGGATCGGCTTGCCCTTGCTGCCGATCGGGAAGAACTTGATGTCGAGCAGCGGCGAGCCGGAGGCGATATTCAGGAGGGACGAATGCGCTTCGCCAATCTGCGTCGCCTCGATCTGGAACTTGACCTGCTCGATATGGAAGCCGCGCTCCGGCAGTTGCGACACGATGAAGGAGCCTTGCAGCTTGTCCAACAGCTTGGAGGCAACCCAGGCCGGCAGCCATAAGGTGTCGAAGCCGACCGGCTCCCCATCGGCGAGAAGCAGCCGCTCGACCTTGTGGAAATGACGGCTCGGCCTTTCGACGCCGCTGAGGAAAGGCTCGTCAGTCTGCGGGACTAAGCTTAGCGATAGATGGTGGAGGCTGGCTGTCACGCCGCTCGCCTCCATCTCCTGCTCGAAGGGAATCACGTGCGCGAAATTGAGGTTGCGCTCGACTCTGCGCTGGTGCGACACGAACACACCACGGCCTTGCCGCGTCGACAAAAGACCGCCTTGTGCGAGCTCCCGCACGGCGCGCCGAACTGTAATGTTGCTGACGCCGAACTCGAGCGCGAGATCATCCACACTCGGGATGCGCGCCCCGGGCGGATAGACCTTCGTCAGAATCCGTCTGCGAATTTCGTCCTTGACGCTGCGGTACAGGAATTCGGCTGACCCGGCTTCGCGGGTCGAGCGCGCACGCCGTCGCTCCTCCTGGGCGGGCAATTCGTCATTCATCTGCGGCCCATTTCTTGCTTTGATCCGGCTCGCGGGTTCGCACGGGCGCCCAGCTCACAGCACACCGCATTGAGCTGGGTCCAGCCCCTCGCGCAGTCCAGGTGACGACCAGCGTCAAAGCGTTCGTCGCAGACTGTGGAGGGACTTGTGCAATCATCGTATTCAAGGTATACAGAGTTAACGAACTTATGCCAATGGTGTCGAAACGAGGGAGCAACCTGATGGGAGCCTGGGCCAAAATCCGCGTGCAAATCGCGCTGGGGGCAGGCTTGGTCTCAATGCTGATGTCCGCCCACGCCACAGCGGGCGTCGACGTGAACCAGGTGAAGGCGAAGGGAAAGCTAGCCGTTGCCACCGAGGCGCTCTACGAGCCCTTCGAGTTTGTCAAGGACGGCAAGATCGTCGGCTACGGCCGAGACATTCTCGACGAAATCGGCAAGGACTGGAACGTAAAGATCGAGCAGGCGGATTTGCCTTTTGGCGGCATCCTGACCGGCCTGCTGCAGAAGAAATACGATCTCGTCGCCACGACGATGATCATCAATCCTGAGCGAGTGACGAAATACGCCTTCACCATGCCGATTGCAGTGACCCGCGTGGCGGCTCTCAAGAAAAAGGGCGATACCAAAGTTAAGAGCCTCGATGACCTTACCGGCCTCACCGTAGGTGCGATCGTCCCGCCGGCGGGCCCGACCGCCGTCCTGGAGAAGCTCAACGCCAAGCTGACGGAACAGGGAAAGGGTGCTGCAAAGATCGTCCATTTCCAGAGCGATCCAGACATGGTGCTGGCGTTAGCCAACGGCCAGATCGACGTCGCGATTGAAAACCAGCTGCCGCTCAACACGATCGTCCAAAAGCAACCGACGAAATTCGAGATCGTCGGAACGACTGGCGACCCCTTTTTTATCGGGTGGGCTCTCCGGCCTGACGATACGGCGCTGCGCGACGCCATCAACGCGGAAATCAAGCGGCTGCGCGACAGCGGTCTTCTGGCGGAGTTCCAGAAGAAGTGGTTCGGGTTCACTATGACCATTCCTGACTCCGGCTACATGCCGCCAGGGGCGATCTAAAAAGGGGCCGCGCCGCGGGGCTAGCACCACCCTGCCGGGTGACGAGGGGCTGGAGATGTCCGCAGAAGCCCAGGCGCTGATGCATGGCGCTCTGTTCACACTCGAGGCCTCGGTCGTAGGCGCGGTCTTCGGCATTATGATCGCTGTCATGATCGCGCTGCTCCGCCAAGCGGCGTTGGCGCCGGCGCGATGGATTGCCGCCGCCTACGTCAGTTTCATCCGGGGGACGCCGCTGTTCGTCCAGATCCTCGTCGTCTACTTTCTCCTACCCGGTGTGGGACTCGACCTGTCCCCATTGCAGTCGGGCATGGTGGCGCTTTCGCTCAACAGCGGCGCCTATATCTCTGAGATGATCCGCGGCGCCCTGACCGCCATTCCGCCGGGACAGGTCGAGGCGGCGCAGGCGCTGGCGATCCCTCGCCGCTGGATCTGGCTGCGGATCATTCTCCCACAAGTTGCAGTGCTCATCGTGCCGCCGCTCACCGTCGAGCTCGCCGCCCTCATTAAGGGCTCTGCGCTGCTTTCAGTAGTCGGCGTTGTCGAGCTGACGCGCTCGGCCCAGCAGATCATCGCCGTCACTTTCGAGCCGCTCGGCACCTGGGCCAAGGTTGCGTTCCTGTACTTTCTGATGTGCTTTGCGCTCGGCCAGCTCACCCGCCAGTTGCAGCGGTTGAAGACGACCGGTCTCGCGGTATGAGGGTGTCGATCGACACCGACGCTCTGGCGTTCGGCTTCCCCATCCTGCTGCACGGGCTCGTCAACACCATTCTTGTCTGCTGTGCGGCAACGTTCATCGGCTTCGCCGCAGGCATCCCGGTAGCGCTCGCTCGGTTGTCGAGATGGTCGATGATGCGTCTCCCGGTCGTGGCTTTCGTCGAATTGATGCGCGATACGCCGTTTCTCGTGCAGGCGTTCATCATCTATTTCGGCTTGGCCGAGCTCGGCATCCGTCTCGACGCGACGGTAGCGGGCGTACTGGCACTCAGCCTCTACGCGACGGCGAACTTTTCCGAGAGCATCCGTGGCGCGATTCTGTCGGTGCCGAAGGGACAGTTCGAAGCGGCCCGGGCTCTCGGGATAAGATACTTCTCCCTCATCGGCCGGATCATTTTGCCGCAGTCGTTGGGCTATCTCGTACCGGCCCTGACCAATCAGATCATCGGAATCATCAAGGATTCGGCGGCCCTCTCGGTCATTACCACGCCCGAAATGTCGATGGCGGCGCAGGTCGTAGTGGGCGAGTCCTTCCGGCCAGTCGAGACCTACGCGATGGTCGCGGTCCTGTACTGGGCGCTGACAACCACGGTCGTTACGTTGATGCGGCAGGTTGAGCGTGCGCCGCGACGCATCTGGCGCTCAGGCGAGCGCGCCGGTGTCGACCACCGCCTTCCCATCGAGGTCTCGGAATGAGCGATGCTCGCGCGCCGATCCTGCGCGTGGAACGATTGTCGAAATCGTTCGCGGGAAGTGCCGTTCTGCATGATGTCAGCTTCGACGTTCATCAGGGCGAGCGGATCTGCATCATCGGCCCCAGCGGCTCCGGCAAGAGCACGTTGCTGCGCTGCATCAACCAGCTTGACCCGCCGGATTTTGGCAGTGTTAGCCTTGACGGGGTGGCGGTCGCTGGCGGACACGGGCGCGGGTCGAACGGCGAAACTATCCGGCGTCTTCGCCTGTCGATCGGCATGGTGTTCCAAAGCTTCAACCTATGGCCTCACATGACAGTGCTGCAGAACCTCATGGAGGCGCCCGTTCGGGCCAAGGGCGTGGGTAAGGCCGAGGCTCGCCAAATATCGATCGATCTGCTTCGACGAGTGGGGCTGGCCGACAAACATGGCGCCTATCCGACGCAATTGTCTGGGGGACAACAGCAACGTGTCGCCATCGCGCGCGCCCTCGCCATGAATCCGCGGATCATGCTGTTCGACGAACCGACGTCGTCGCTCGATCCGGAGCTGGTCAGGGAAGTGCTCGACGTGATGAAGGGGCTGGCACGCGACGGCATGACGATGCTCGTCGTGACACACGAGCTGCGTTTTGCCGCCGATGTGGGCGACCGCATTTTCTTCATGGATCGGGGCCGGATACTCGAGGATACGCCCGCGCCGCGATTCTTCGCTGAGCCGACCACCGGCCGGGCCTCACAGTTTCTAGCCAACCTCATCGGCGTGACTTGATGCGAAAACCACGCATCAGCGTGGAATGCTCTGCGGGAGGGATCGATGATCGAAAATCCGATACGGTGGCCGAACGGGGCGCGGTGCGCGGTCGCCTTTACGTTCGATATGGACGGCGAATCGCTGTTGCACATCTACCATGGCGACACCGCGCCGAACCGCGTGGCTCTTGCTTCGATGCTGCGCTATGGACCGGAGGTCGCCGTCCCTCGGATTGTCGAGTCCTTTGCCCGCCTCGGCATGAAGCAGACGTTTTTTGTCCCCGGCTGGTGTGTCGAGCGCTATCCGCGGGCCGTTGAGCTCATCTATCGCGGAGGTCATGAAATCGGCCACCACGGGTTCATGCACGAGAACCCGAGCCGGCTGTCGCGCGCCGAAGAAGAGGAGAGTCTAGCGCGAGGGATCGAGAGCATCCGCTCGATCACAGGGGAAAAGCCGAAGGGATATCGCGCGCCGTCCAACGGCTTCTCCCGTCATTCGCTCGACCTGCTGCTCAATGCACAATTCACCTACGACGCATCACTGTTCGGACGTGACATCCCCTATCTGCTCAGCGACGGCACCGGCCGCGAGCTGGTGGAGCTCGCGAGCGACCTCGCCCTCGACGACTGGTCTCACTTCGTTTGCATCCGGGATTTCAACTGGCTCCTGCCGGTTGCCGCGCCCGAACGCGCCGCAGAAGTCTACCGCGCTGAATTTGATGCGGCGTGGGAGTATGGTGGCATGTGGATCGGTATCTGGCATCCGTTCCTGTCCGGTAGGATGTCGCGTCACACGGCGATGCTCTCGCTGGTCGACTACATGACCAGGAAGGGACACGTCTGGTTCGCCCGCCTCGACGAGATTGCGGCGCATGCCCGCCGAAGCCAGAAGGAAGACGGCTGGCGGCCCTATGTCGAACGGTTGCCATTTTACACGGAGCCAATAAGCGGCGTTCCCTGGGGACGACCGATACAGACCGTCTAGGGGCGCTCACTAAAATCGCACTTGGCCGTCGACGATATGGACTTCAGACACGATGCTGAACGCTTTGTCAGGGAAAACCGCGTTGATTTCTGGTGCGGGCCGCGGGCTGGGGCGTGCTCAGGCGCTGCTGATGGCGGAGCGCGGGGCTGATATCGCGGTCGTAGACATCAATGCCGCCGCCGCCGCAGAGGTCGCCGCTGAGATTCGGGCGCTGGGGCGCAGGGCCTACGTCGGAGAGGTTGATGTCGCGGATATCCAAGCGACCGCCAATCTTGTCGATGCGGTCGATGCGACGTTGGGCGGAGTGGATATTCTTGTAAACAACGCCGGGATTTCCGGACGCGAAACTCCGTTGGCTGCGATCGACGAGGTAACCTTCGATCGTATGTTCGGCGTTCACGTTAAGGGCGCGTTCTTCCTGACGCAGCGCGTCGTACAGAGCATGATCAAGCGCGGCAACGGCGGAAGAGTGATCAACATATCGTCCAATCGCGGCATCTTCGGCCACTCCCGCAGCTCGCATTATGCGGCCGCCAAGGCGGCGCTGATCGGGTTGACGAAGGCGTGGGCGCGCGAGCTGGGGCCGCATCGTATTCTGGTCAATGCAGTGGCGCCGGGCGTCGTCCTGACCGACATGACGGCGGTCAACGGCCTCGCGCCGGTCCAGGAAGAAGCAAACTTCAATGTTCTAAAGCGCTGGGCCGAGCCCATCGAAATCGCGTACGTGGTGGCGTTCCTCGCGTCTGCCGAGGCGAGTTTCATGACCGGACAGGTTCTTAACCCAAACGGGGGCGACCCGATCGGCGGAACCTAATCTGCCACGGGCCACTGGTGTCGCTGAGGCATTGCGTATGAGAGACGAGATCCTTGGCTGGATTGAGGAAGACCGCGAAGAACTTGTCCGGTTTCTTTCGAACTTCGTGCGGGCCAGGAGTCCCAATCCGCCGGGCGACACCACGGAGGCGACCGCACATATCGCGCAATTTTTGCGAGCGCGCGGCGCGCCGTTCCGGATCATCGCGCCCCAGCCGTCGATGCCAAATGTCGTTGGGACGTTCGCCGGCGAGGGTTCAGGCCGTCACCTAGTGTTGAATGGCCATATCGACGTGTTTCCGGTCGACGAGAGCGAGCGTTGGTCGCACCCGCCTTGGAGCGGTGCCGTGGTAAATGGGCGGATCTACGGTCGGGGTGTCGTCGACATGAAGTGCGGTACGACCGCTTCGATCGCCGCCTACGCATACCTACATCGTCTGCGTGACCGCTTGAGCGGGACGCTAACGCTGACCGCGGTTTCAGACGAGGAAACCTTTGGGCCGTGGGGCGCGCGCTACCTGATGGAGCATCATGCTCACGAGGTCTTAGGGGACTGTTGCCTGAACGGAGAGCCGAGCGGTCCAATAACCATCCGATTCGGAGAGAAGGGCCTGCTGTGGCTACGGATCGCGGTTCGCACTCGGGGAGCACACGGCGCCTACACTCATCTGTCGCCGAGCGCGACGAAGATTGCTGCCCACCTCATCAGAGACTTGGAGCAAGTGTGCGAGGTTCCGACCCCCGCGGACGCGGACATCCAGCGCGCTCAAGATGAGGCCGGAGGCCTAGTTGACCAGGCGCTCGGCCCAGGCGCGGCAGCGACGGTCCAGAGGATTACGTTAAACATCGGCACGATCGCCGGCGGGCTCAAAGTCAACATGGTACCGGGTATCTGCTCTTTCGATGCGGATTTCAGGCTGCCGGTGGGATATGGGCGCGAAGACATCATGCCGAAAATCGAGGCCGTCGTCGGCCGCTATCCGGAAGCCAGCATCACGCCAATCAACTACGCACAGCCGAAGGCCTGCGATCCGTTTGGCGACATGTCGGCGTTCATTGCAAGTAACGTCCAGGAGTTGCGCGGCTACAGGCCCAAGCCGATCCTCAGCATGGGCGCGAGCGACGCTCGTCTATGGCGCCAGCGCGGGGTCCCTGCTTATATTTATGGGCCGTTCCCCCATGGCATGGGCCAGGCGGACGAATACGTGGACATCGAGGATTTCCTTCACGTCGTGCGGGTTCATGCCCTTTCAGCGCTGGACTACCTGACCGGATATCATCGCCGCCTGGGTAGTTGATGCCGACGGCGATCCGCCCTTCGGCGAAAACTGAGATTTGGCTGGCGACAGCGAATCGAACCGGGTGACGGCGGCGCCGTAAGCCTGCATCCAATCGAAGCCTTGATTAGGCGGTTGAGCAGTCCATTCCGCTGGCCTGGGCGCGAAAGACTCTCCTGGGACCCGGTCGGACGGCGAGAATCGCGACAATCGCCGGGAATAGAAGGTAGAATTGCTCCTCTTCGCACAGCGACCATGCGTGAGAAAACGCCTCCAAGGCGCTCTCGCAGATTGGGAACAGGAAACACAGAGCCACCACCGCAAGGTATGCGGGCAACGTGCGGAGCAATCGCCTAGCGAAAAAGCGCGAATAGTTTGGCTGATGACCGCGCGCCCAAGGACGGAGAAGCTGTCCCGCGATAAGGAAGCCACTCAAAACGAAAAACAGATCAACGCCCATCCAACCGAACTTTGCAATCCAATGATCCCGCGAAATCAGGCCGAACGAGGATGCGTGATAGGCCATTACCCAACTGATCGCGACAGCGCGGAGGAGGTCTAATCCTGGTAGGCGTGTCGGCGTTGTAGCCGCCTCTGCGTTCACGATAGGGGACCTAAAGGTTGGACAGTGACACGGTGGGCCGATCTTTTGGTCTATGTGCTTCAGAGAATCGGGCAGGAACAAGGCCGCAGCGCTTGAGCGGGATGCGGCCACGAGGCCCCAGACGGTGGCTTCTCGACCGGCTTCGAAAGCTGCGGAGGGATGAAGGCCGGAAGGGGCGAGTCGACGACGGTGCGCCGCACAGAATTCCGCGCATCATCGCGCGGCGATTGGAGGACGCGAAGGCCGCCTCACGTCTCCCACCCCAGACCCTCCCGACTCTCCCGGGACCTCCCGCCGGTCACCTGCTCCGGATTTCGACTATAGGTGCGCATCGAGCCGGGCAAGGAAAACATGTGCCGAGCTGTCGCTACACCTTCGGCCGTGGTCCCGACCATCATCAAAGCGCCACGCCCGCCTCTAACGGGAAGCCTAAAGGATCAACATCCGCGCATACCTATCCCTCGGCCACGTTTGTGTCGTTAGGCGCGATGGGTCAACCGAAAGGGGCTAATCGCGGACCTCGACGTCGGTCGCAGGCAACCAAGCAAGAACTATTGCGGGGGCGCGCCGCGGCGTGGGACCAAATGTGGGACCGAGGCTCAGGTCTGTCCACAACTCATTGAAATCTTGAGTTAACAGACCGAATAGTGGTGCCCTCTTGCGGCACCAATGAATTCAGTGGTTTAAGCGACGTTAAACAATCCCGAATATCCCCGCCACTTCGTTTGGGGTAACTAAGGGAGGGGTACGCTCGGCGGCATTCGGCTGGAGCCCTAGACTTCGGCAGCTTCGCCCAGAGGACGTCGAGATCGAAGGCGTAGATCTCCTCTGGGGATCCCAGTCCTTGGGATGGAGCACTTTCGACATCAGGCGGTAGTCGAAGGGCGGCTTGCTTCCGTTCTCGACGTGCCTGGGGATGTAAGCGTCCACGTTTGAGGCGTCGATGTGGATGGAACGCCACGTCAGAAGCCGCTCGGTGTCCTTCGGACGCCACCTATGCGTCACGTCATAGATGCGCGAGGTGAAAAAAACGCCCGCGAACGTGCCTGGATTGGCGCAGGTGATCAGATGTGGCCGCGCTCGACCAGTCGCGCCCCTTCACCCGTGCCGTCCGTCGAGACGACATCGACATCCTTCCCGGGCTCGAGGCCCGCGTTGCGCAACGCTGCAAGGATGCCGAGCGCGACATCGTCATTCTGAGCGACAAAGCCCTTGATATCCGGGTGACGCGCTAGCAGCGCGACTGCGGCCTTGAGGGATGGCTCGCGGCCCGGCAGGCCAGGGAGACTGCCGACGAACTCGATCTTTGGAAACTCGGCAATGGCGGCGTCTCGCGCCGCACCGCGTTCGACATCGAGCGTGTTGCCGTCATGGCTGGTAACCCCGGCGATCTTGCCGCCCCGAACTTCTCGGTGATCAAGGTGAGTAGCTTCGCTGTTGCAGCCTTGTTTGCAGAGAACTCCTCCGGCTGCGTAGACAGTCCAATATTCGTTGGCGTCGAAGGGCGTGAACCAGGGTGGCGAATCCCAAATGTAGGCGATGTAGATCTGGTTCCGTTTCGCCTGCTGGGCAAAGCGACGGATGCTGCCGCCGTCCGGCGGATTAAAGATGACGCCCTGGGCGCCCGCCGACGGTTTGCTGCTCAAACTGGTTGGCCTGTTCCTGCGGCCGCGCTAGCCGATGCAAAGCGCAGGAAGTCGCGCCGGTGACACGCCATGAGTGTCCAACCGCTCGAGATGACGATCGACGACCCGCCTGTCGTCGAAATCCGGGAATCGCGGAAGGTCGCTCTGCGAAGGCGCGCTCTGGGGCGGTGAAGCGGCTCGTCTCTCACGACCACTGAGCGCTTTCGCCCACCGCTTCACGCAAGGCCACGGGCTGGAGACGGCAGCAACGCAACCCGATCTCTTCGCTTTTGGCCCGATCACCCGAGGGACTTTCGGCGAAATGACCGGGGCGCCGGATATGCTGCGTCAGATCGAGCGCGTGGTTCCGACACTCGTAAATGCCAATTTGCCGATTCCATACGCGGGACTAAAACCTCGCGAATTGAAGCTGGCGGCCGGCGAGAGCGCGAGCTTCGCTCCGGTTGCCCCTGACCAAAAGCATCGCGAGGATCCCCGGAAACATAAGCCGGATCGCGATCGCTTGCACATTAGCGTAGGCGGTTCGCGCGCATTCGGCTCATTGACCGGCACAGTCCGAACGGACTCTTTGCAGACAAAACAGAAACGCCTCCGCAAGATAGTATACTTTGTCTGTAGACAGACTAGACTATTTTATGGCCGGCACCATCGTGCCGCCCGAATAGCGAAAACGAGACGCCGCATGTCCGCATCGAATATTACATGGACAAACGAGTGGGGCGCGCAACGTCTATGCGCCCCGGCGCTTTTGGTTGAGCGAGTCGAACAGTACGGCGAGGAAAATCACCGCGCCTTGAATGAATTGAACCCAGAACGGCTCGACATTGTGAAGCGTCAAACCATTGTTGATCACACCGATGAGAAGCACGCCGAGAATCGTGCCGAGCATCGAGCCACGACCTCCGAAGAGCGACGCACCGCCGATGACGACAGCCGCGATCGCGTTCAGCTCCAGGCCAGTCGCGGCGATCGGCTGAGCGGAGTCCAGTCGGCCTGTTAGGATGACGCCGCCCAGGCCCGCCAAAGCGCCCGAGATCGCATAGACGAGGATTTGGGTGCGCCGGACAGGAATACCCGCGATCATCGCTGCTTCGCGATTGCCGCCGACCGAGTAAACCTCACTGCCGAACACGGTCTTCTTCAGCACGAAGGCGCCGATAGCGAGAGCCGCCAAGGAAATGACGCCGGCGATTGGCGCTCTGCCAATGCCGGTTATTGTCCAAAGGCCGCCGCCGATCGAGTCGAAGGCGTCGTCGAAGCCGAATATCGTCTGACCGTTCGGTATGATGAAGGCGAGGCCGCGCGCCATTGACATCGCTGCGAGCGTGACGATGAACGGGTTCATATTGAGGTAAGTGACAGAGAGGCCGTTAAACAGGCCGCACGCGAGCCCCACCAATATTCCCGCGCCGATCGAGGCCCAGATCGGGAACCCGGCGTGCAGGACAAGCCCGGTAATGACGCCGGACAGCGCCACGACGGAGCCGGAGGAAAGATCGATCCCGCCGGTGATGATGACGAAGGTCTGTCCGCAGGCGACCACCGCGATCAGCGAGGTCGCCACCAGGATCGCCATAATGTTGGCCGCGGACAAAAAGACTGAGGTGGTCAGCGACAGATAGAGGACGATCGCTGCAAAAACGAGAACAATGGCGATCTCGCTGAAATCGCCGAAACGCGGGCCCTTTGCGGCCGCGCGGTTGGCGGGCGCCTCGGCCTTCTCCTCGGTCGACATGGCTCTCAGCCGACGGCCGCTAGAGACATGAGACGGTCCTGGCTGAATTCGGCCCGGTCGACCTCACCCGCCATCCGACGCGCACGCATCACGCCGATCCGATCGCACAGACCAAGAAGCTCAAGAAGATCGGAAGAGACAATCACCACGGCCGCTCCCTTGGCGGCCAACTGGCCGATCAAATTGTAGACTTCGACCTTCGCCCCCACATCGACGCCGCGCGTTGGCTCGTCGAGCAGGAAAATGCGTGGCGAAGCGGTGATCGCGCGGGCAAGGACAACCTTCTGCTGGTTGCCTCCCGACAGGCGCCGAACCTCCTGGCTTGCCGAAGTCGCGCGGATCCGCAGACTCTCGATAGACGCGTTGGCCAGTCGCTGTATAGCGCGTGACGAGAGAATGCCCCAGCGCGCCAGGGCTTTGAGAGTCGACAGCGCGATATTTTGGCGGATGGAGAAGGGCAGGATCAGCCCTTCAGCCTTTCGGTCTTCCGGCGTCAGCACCATCCCGTCTCGAAGCGAGCGGCGCGGCGAACGCGGGATGTAGCCCTTGCCGTCGACGCGAATGCGGCCGCCTGTCATCGGCAGCGCGCCGAAAATCGTCTTCAGAATTTCGGTGCGACCCGCGCCGACCAGTCCGGCGATGCCATAGATTTCACCCGCTCGAACGTCGAAGGATACGTCGGCGAAGCGCTCCCCCGAGGACAGGTTTTCGACCTCCAAGAGCGCGGCGCCGAGCCTAATATCTTGCTTCGGGAAAAAACTGCTGATCGGTCTGTTGACCATAGCGCGCACCAGCGTCTCCTCCGTCCAATCCTGAACCGCTCTCGTCTCGACGCTGTATCCGTCACGCATCACGGTGACGCGGTCACAAATTTCGAACACCTCCTCGAGGTGGTGACTGATAAAAATGATGCCCACCCCGGTCTTCTTCAGCCTTGCGACGGTCGCGACGAGAATGCGCACCTCGTGGCTAGTGAGGGTCGCCGTCGGCTCGTCGAGAACAATCACGCGCGCGCGACGGGAGAGGGCGCGACCGATCTCGACCAGTTGGCGCTGGGCAAGCGACAGACTGCGGATGCGCGTCGATGGCGCAATGTCGAGGCCGACCTGATCGAGCACGGCGCGCGCATCGCGCATGAGTTGGCCGCGGCGGACCGTTCCAACCGCCGTGCGAGGCAACCCTCCAGCAAAGATATTCTCAGCGACTGTTTGATCGGGAAACTGGCTCAACTCCTGATGGACAACGATTATCCCCGCGTTCAGGGCGTCGCGAGGTTTATGGGGAGCGAAAGCCTCGCTCCCCAGCTTGATGGTTCCCTCATCCGGTCGATAGATGCCGGCCAATATTTTCATGAGGGTCGACTTGCCGGCGCCGTTCTCGCCGACGACGCCAAGCACCTCGCCCTCGTCGAGCGACAGCGATACTTGGTGGAGAACCGGAACACCGAGGAACGCCTTGGAGACGCGGTCCATTTCGAGAAGATGCGGCGCCGCTCCCCTTAAGGCTTCCATTTAGCGGACCCCTCAGCCTTTGGTCACCTCATCGGCCCAGAGGCCATAGGCCTTCACTTTATCGCTGTCGATGGTGTCCTTGGTCAAAAGGATATGCGGCCAGTATTCGTGCTGCGGGATCTTCGACTTGTCGCCGTTGAAGTACTGATCGACGTATTTGACTGACTGGCTGGCCATGGTCAGCGGATTTTGGGACATCGTCGCATCCATGTCGCCCTTGCGGATCGAAGTCAGCGCCTGCTCGGTCCCATCGATACCGACGATGATGATGTGCTTCGGATCGTCGAGCGGCACGTTCCGGCTTGCCTGGCGGATGGCGCGCAGCGCTCCGACAGCGTTGTCGTCATTGCCGTTGAACACCGCGTCGATTTGCGGATTCGCCGCCATGATCTGGCTCATCAAATTGAAGGACTTCTCCTGATCGAACTGCCCTTCCTGGCGCGCGATCAGTTTCAGCCCTGAATTTTCCGCCGCGGCTTTATTGAACACTTCCAGGAAGCCTTTGTCGCGATCGTCGCCCGCGGTTGTTCCGATGAGACCAACGAGGTCGACCACGTTGCCCTGAATCTTCCCATAGCGCGCCTTGAGCTTGTCGATGATGTACTGTGCCCCCTCGCGGCCCAGCGCGACATTGTCGGTCTCGAGGAAGTTCACCTGACACGGCCCGCACGAGGCTCCGCGATCGAGTGTAAAGACCGGAATCCCCTTCTTGTTGGCCTGTTGAACCACTGGCACGATCGCGTTGGCGTTGATCGGATTCAGGATCAGCGCGTCGACCCCCTGGTTGATAAGGTCGACAACCATTGTCGACTGGGTGTTGGCGTCGCCATTCGCGTTCGTGTTGAGCACGGTCACGCCTGGAGTTTTGGAAGACGCATCCACCACGCCCTTGGTCATGCCCTGGAAGAACGGGTTGGCGAGCGTTGCGACGTTGTAACCAATCTTGATCGGCTTGCCCTGGGCGAAAGCTGGCGGCCCGAAGAGAGCGGCTGTGACAGCGGCTCCGCTCGTCCACACGAATTCACGACGATTCACGATTAATCTCCCTGGTTGTTGCCTCGGCTGCATGGAACACTGGCAGCGTTTCCTTGAAACGGAAATTAACCTGCCAAGGAGGCGATCATAAGCGCGCCACGCGTGCATATGGGCCATCATCGGGCGAGATCGTCAAGCTGGATTCGGACATAGGCGATATCACACGGCACGGTGATAGACGCGCGACTGACGATCGCGGAGGCTTGACATCGACGGTGGTGGATGAGGACGTGGTGCCGGATGAGGGGATTGAACCCCCGACCTTCGGTTTACAAAACCGCTGCTCTACCGCTGAGCTAATCCGGCGCTTCGGCGGCTTTTGCGCTATCAGCGAGCCGAGCCGCGCGCAAGGGCGGCGTGTTTCAAGCAGACCCGGCGGCGACGGTCGGCGCCCACGGCCCTTCAACGGGGACGGCCTCGTGCATGCCCGGCCAGGGCGGCATGGTGATCGCCACGAACGCAAGCGCCGAGCCCGCGTCGGCGCGGATCTGAAACGCGGTCCCGAGCGGGATGGTCAGTGACGTCCCGGGGCCGAGCGGATCGATCGATTCGACCTCGCCTTGACGGCGCCAGATGCTGCCCGTGCCGGCGACTACGAACCAGATCTCTTCGACTGTTCGATGCGCGACCGCGTGCGAGACAGCGCCGGCGTGCAATTCGAAATGTATCGTGCTACCGCCGGCAAGGCTCAGAAGCAGGCGCACCGACGTTCCGTCCGGCGCGGTCGCGTCGACGCCCTCGCCCAGGAGCTTCAATTCGAAAGGCTTGGTCGCCGGCATCAGATCAGCGCCTCATGGATTCGGCATGGCCTCAAAAGCCGCACTGTCTTGGCGCGGCAATCGGTGCCCTGCTAAGAGAAGACATGACAAGTCCAAGCCTAACCGCGGATCAGGCGCTTGACGAGTTTCGCGCCGCCGGCGCCCTGCTCACCGGCCACTTCATCTTGTCTTCCGGTCTGCACTCGCCGGTCTTTCTGCAGAAAATGTTCGTGTTCCAGGATCCCGCACGCACCGAGCGCCTGTGCCGCGCGCTGGCCGAGAAAGCCCGCGAAGCGTTTGGCGCGATCGACGTCGTCGCCTCGCCCGCGCTCGGCGGCATCGTTCCCGGCTACGAGACCGCGCGCTGGCTCGGCGCCAAGGCGATCTTCGTCGAGCGCGAGGGCGGCGTCTTCAAATTGCGCCGCGGGTTCGCGATTGCTCCGGGCGCGCGCGTGCTGATGGTCGAGGACATCATCACCACCGGCCTCTCCTCGCGCGAGACGCTGGCTGCGCTGGCCGAGCATCCGGGCAAGATCGTCGGCGCCGCCTGCCTGATCGACCGCTCCAACGGCGAAGCGGACATCGGCGTTAAGCGCGTGGCGCTGGCGACGCTCGACATTCCAGCCTACGCGCCCGACGCGCTGCCCCCCGAACTGGCGGCGCTTCCAGCGGTCAAACCGGGCAGCCGCGCACTCACCGGCGCGGCCTGAGCGGCCCAAACGAAAGAGGAGCGACCCGATGACAGCGCTCAGGCTTGGCGTCAACGTCGATCATGTCGCGACCGTCCGCAACGCCCGCGGCGGCCTCCTCCCTGATCCCGTTCGCGCAGCGCTGATGGCGATCGAAGCCGGCGCCGACGGCATCACCGCCCATCTTCGCGAGGACCGTCGGCACATCCTCGATGACGACATGGTCCGTCTCAAGGCCTCGATCTCGAAACCGCTCAATTTCGAGATGGCCGCGACCGAGGCCATGCTCGACATTGCGCTCAACATCCGTCCGCACGCCTGTTGCCTCGTGCCAGAAAAGCGGACGGAGCGCACTACCGAGGGCGGTCTCGATGTGGTCAACGGCTTCAAGGCCTTGAAGCCGTTCGTCTCCGAGCTCACGCGGGAGGGCATTCGGGTGTCGATGTTCATTGAACCTTCGCCGGAAGTCTTGAAAGCCAGCGCCGAACTCGGAGCGCCGGTCGTCGAGCTCCACACCGGAGCTTGGTGCGACGCGCGGACGCGCGGCGAAGCCGCCAAGGCCGATCACGAATTCGCTCGTCTCCACGCCGCGGCCGGACAGAGCCAGGCGCTCGGGCTTGAGTGTCATGCCGGCCACGGCCTCGACTACGACACCGCGCGGATCATCGCCGCCCTGCCGCAGATCGTCGAACTCAACATTGGCCATTTCCTCATCGGCGAGGCCATCTTTGTCGGTCTCGCCGAAACCGTGAAGGCCATGCGCATGGCGATGGCCGAGGGGCGTGCGTCCGTGGAGCGCCGGCTTTGATCATCGGCATCGGCAGCGACCTCTGCGACATCGAGCGCATCGAGACGACGCTGGCGCGGCACGGGGAGCGCTTTACCGCCCGCTGCTTCACTGAGACCGAACGGCGCCGCTCGGATCGAAAGGCTGGGCGCGCAGCCTCTTACGCCAAACGATTCGCCGCCAAGGAGGCCTGCGCCAAAGCGTTGGGCACCGGATTGAGGCGCGGGGTGTTCTGGCGCGACATGGGGGTCGTCAATCTTCCGTCGGGTCAGCCGACCATGAAGCTCACTGGCGGCGCCGCCGAACGGCTGAAAGCGATGCTGCCGTTTGGGACCGGGCCGTTCATCCACCTGACCCTGACCGACGAGGGGCCGTACGCCCAGGCGTTTGTCGTCATCGAGGCTCGGCCTCTTTCGTAGGGCGAACAGTGAGGAGACTTGCGGCGCCTGAAGGCGTGCTACGTTCAGGTTGAGCCATCATCGCGAGCACAGGGCGTCGAAAGACGCTTGGTCTTTCGACGGGCTATGGCGACGCGGCGATTCAAGGATGAAGCGCGGAGGCGTTCAGTCACTATCTCGGCTCAGCGTTCAACATCTTCTCCATGCCGAACGATTTGGCCTTTCCCATGGCGCCATCGTCTATGCAGAGGCGGGGCGCGCGGCTGGCGCCCTTGTCGTGCGCGACAGCCCGGAGCTGTTTGTTTTCCTGGTCTTCGGCACCTAGAGGCCGCCGTTCGGCGCCTAGATTCCGGCAGCCGCGCAGTTCATCGGATCGCAACAGGCTTGGAAGTCGCGGTCTGGAAAAAGTTGCGCAAAAGAGCAGCTAAGCCCATGAAATGATTGCCATGCGCAAACTGTGCGCGGGCGGTTTTCCGCGAAAACGGTCTAGCCGGACGTCCTCTTCTTCCTGCTCTTGTGGCCCGTCGGCGGCGGACCGCCGGTCCCCCCCTCAAAACCGACGGTGATCGAATAGAGGTCCGCAAGTTGAAGAGTCGGCATCGGCAGATTGATCGGATCGGTCACGATGCGAAACTGGCCGCCTCTCACCCCGTCCGTAGTCGCCTCGGCCCGGTAGGTCTGGGAAAAGACCGATGTATTGTCGGTGAGCCGCGTCACCGTGACCTTCACCGGCGCGCTGAAGGTCCCAGCTTGT
>Ga0209624_10001481_pt1 | contig 18332 bp, 15 predicted proteins | sample JacPinW_OM2H0_O1_FD_188565 | JGI IMG/M metagenome (GOLD analysis project Ga0209624, IMG submission 188565) | Forest soil microbial communities from Algoma, Ontario, Canada - Jack Pine, Ontario site 1_JW_OM2H0_O1 (SPAdes) (version 2) | ecosystem: Environmental > Terrestrial > Soil > Boreal...
GAGCAAGATCTCACTCATCGAACCCTCGCATTTTGATCCGGCCGTTGCCTATGCTGCCGTGGATCGCAGCCGGCTCGACGATCAGACACCGTACATTTATCGAACACGCGACTACGGCGCTACCTGGCAACTGATCACCACGGGAATTGCTTCCCCTGCGTTTGCGCGCGCCATACGCGAAGACTTTCGGTGCAAAGGACTGCTTTTCGCGGGAACGGAGTTGGGCGTCTATGTATCGTTCGATGACGGCGATCACTGGCAACCATTGCAACTCAATCTGCCGGTTACTTCCATCCGCGATCTCGCGGTTCACGGTGACGATCTCGTCGTCGCCACGCACGGACGCTCCTTCTGGATTCTCGACGACATCACGCCGCTTCGTCAGGGAAATCAGGCTGGCAAGGCGAACGCCGCATGGCTTTTTGAACCTGCGACGGCGTTTCGCATCGATAACGATTCTTTCCCCGGGACGCCGCTTCCGCCCGAAGAGCCTACTGCCGAAAATCCTCCCAGCGGGGCGATGATCGATTACTACTTCAACTCAGCAGCCAACGAAGTCAAGCTGGAGATTTTCGATGCCAACCAGAATCTGGTCCGGAGATTTTCCTCGGCGGATAAAAGCCCTGCTGCCCGCCCTCCGCTGCCCATCGCGGAACGCTGGTTTCCGAAGCCGGAGGCCCTGGAGAAAACTCAGGGGATGCACCGCTTTGTCTGGGACTTGACTTGGAGCAGTTCTGGAGGTCCGGGTGGAGATGAAGATTCCGAGTACCGCAATCCCAGCGGACCCAAGGTCGTTCCGGGGATCTACCAGGTTCGGCTCACCGCAGACGGAAAGAGTCAAGACCAGGCACTGCGAATTGCCATGGATCCGCGCTCAGCCGCGACCTCACAGACACTTCAGCAACAGCTACAGTTCGGTCAAACAATGTACAGGGAAACGCTCGATGCGCGCCGTGCCATAGCCGAGATCGGTTCGCTACAAAAGCAAATTGCCGACGTTCAACAAAAAAATGATGCAAAAGACTCAGGGCTTAAATCTGCTTTGGCCGCGGCGCAGGCGGAAATAGATAAGATTCTTGCGAACAAGGCTGCTCCGGCAGACAAGGCTCCCGGATTACAAGAAGCCTACGCGGGCGTGGCTTCAGCCCTGCGTGTCGTCGAAGGTGGAGAACGAGCCGCGCCCTCGCAAGCGATCGCTTTGTACGAACAGTCCAGCCATTACGTCAAGGCGCGGATCGCGGAATGGGCGACATTTAAGCAAGCACGATTACCCGAGATCAATCGGAAACTCCGGCAGGAGAATATGGCTCCCATCGTCATCTCGGAGATTGAACAAGAGGTTGAGTTTCTTATGTCGCGCTGAGAGCAAGAATAGCGACATCTGAAAACACGAGTTGAGAGAGTAATTGCTGGGCGATCCGGATATCGAGCGGGATCAATGAATAGAGCACGCTAACTCCGGCGCGCAACGAAGCGCGCCGTCGAGGCGGGTGCGGACCTAGATTTTGTTCTTAATTCTGGCTTAATTCTGGATCGAGCTGCCAACCTGCGAGAATACGTTATTGGCGTTCGAACCGATGAGGCGAATCGTTCCTACCACAATCACCAGAATCACCGCGAGCATCACGGCGTATTCCGCGATATCCTGACCACTCTCATCCTTCCACAGATGCTGTAACAGTTTTGCCACGGGCTCCCTCTCTTTCTGCTTAAATAAACCTAAACCCCTACGTTCTGAACAGGGGGACACCAATTACCCTAAAACGAACTGTCAACTGTTCCCGAGGCTGGTCTTACCTCCGATGTTAGCGGGTGATCGGACAATGGCCAATGGCACGAAGGTGCCACATGCGGGGATTGCCCTAGCCGCGCCTCCAGTCACCGCTCACGCGATGCTCTTTAATGGAAGCGCCTGATTGACCGCAAACAAAGCCAGCTCCAACCGGGTCGACACCCCCAGTTTATCGAAAATATTGCTCAGGTGATGCTTTACCGTATCTTCGCTGATTTTAAAGTATTCGGCGATTTCTTTGTTGGAATATCCGGCAACCACCGCGGAAACAATTTCCAATTCACGCGGCGTCAGGCCGAACTTTCTCTGCCGCGCTTCGTCGCTGGAGGACTGCATCAGCGTTCGCAGATATTGCACCAGGTTGGAGACGCTTTCGCGTCCCACCCAGTACTCCCCGGACATTACCGTGTGAATCGCTTTAAGCAGCAACTGGGTTGCGGAATCCTTGAGCACCACTCCGCGCGCACCCAACTGCAGAGCTTCAACGATTTGGCCTTTTTCCGCGGCGGCGGTGAGGAGGATCACCCGCACTGGCGTGGAAGTCGCTCCCGCGCTCAGATCGCGCAATGCCTCCAGCCCCGGATGTTTGGGCATGGCCAGATCGAGCAACAGAATATCGGGTTTGATCTGGCGCGCTAACTTCACCGCCTCCGCGCCATCGGAAGCTTCGCCCATAACCTTCAGATCGGTTTCGGCCTCCAGCAAGCGGCGCAGGCCGTCGCGAAAGATCGGATGGTCGTCGGCGATCACGATGCGCACTGTCTGTGGCTTCTTAAAATTCATGCGGCATTTCTCCGCCTCTGGGCACACTAACTTCCAGGCGTGTTCCTTGTCCGGGATTTGATTCTACAGTGAGTTCTCCGGCAATCAAACGCACACGTTCCTTAATGATCATAGGTCCCTTACCAATCTCATCCAACTGGTCCTGCGTGAAGCGCCCTGTAAAGGGAAATCCTTTTCCATCGTCTTCCATGGTCAGGTTCCAGCGGCTCTCATTTTTTCCCAACCGCACCAGCGCATGGCGGGCTGTGCTGTGCTTGCGCACGTTAACCAAACCTTCCTGCACAATGCGCAACAACTCGCGGCAAACTTTTTGGGGCATGTCCAGTTCTTCCAGGTCGGTGATAAAACGCGCGGAAATGCCAGTCTCCCGTTGAAACCGCTCCACCGTATCATTAAGAACGGGCAGTAAGCGATGAGAATCGACATCAATCGCCTTCATCTGCTGCATGAGCTCGCGCAGCTTCAGGACTTCTTCCCGCAGCAGCCCCTGGATTCTCCCCAATTCACCGCCAATGGGTTTATCGGCAGCGTCCTGACGGCGCAATACGTCCACCTGCATTTCCACGGCGATCAATGACTGCACCGCGCCATCATGCAATTCCCGGGCGAAACGCGCCCGTTCCGCCGCGCCCGCTCTGCGCCGGAGTTGATGCAGCAAATATACGTTGTAAATCGCCGGACCCACTTGGCGAATAAGGTCCTGCATAAAACGGAGTTCTTCCAGTTTGTCTCCCTGCCAGCAAGGGTCGAACAGGAAAATACGGCCTCCCCATTCGCTGCCGAACAGAAACGAAACTGTCACTACCGATTCGAAAGGTTGGACCTCGCGCAAACGCGCCAGCGATTCCGTCGACGCAGAAGAAAGTTGATTGCCATCCCTGCCTAACGCCAGGGTCTGCCACTTTGCGCCGTCGGCTGCGCCATAGCAAACGTCCCCAGGGAAATCGGCGAGGTAAATCTCCGCATCGCGTGGCCTCGAATCCAGCCAGGTGAACTCGGACAACACTTCATTGGACTTCCGCAATTCGCCCAGGAAAACCCGGTAGTTCCGCGTCTCCTGCGCCGCGACGAGCAACCGCTGTGCGCCATAGATGCTGAGGATTTCACCGAAGATTTGTTGCAGTGTCCCGGTCAGTCCAGCTTCCACGCGAGCTTTGGCGAGGATCCGAGTGACGAACGCTTTTTCCGCGCGCAGTTTTTTTTGTTGCCCGGCGAGATATCCCAGCAGTAAACCCATCACCAGGAGATAAACCGAGAGCATGAACAGGCGCTTGGGCTCAAACTCCTCCAGATTGATGTTCAATCCAGAGAATATGCTCCAAGGCAATGAGCGCCCAGGCTTCCACACGTGAAGCATGAGGCTCTCGATCCACAGCAACGCCACCTCGGCGGCGGCTGTGCTCAGAGTCTCCCATTGCCCCCAACGATAGGCCGCAGCTACCAGAACAAAGAAGAAAAACAGAAAGAACGGGCTCCGGGGCCCTTCGGCAAACACCGAAATCAGGGCCGGCCACACGATATCCGCACCATGCACGAACAGGCGAAACGCCACGGTCGATTGCTGTCGCCGCCGCAGCAGCGTCATCACGAGCACGCCATGAATCAGATAAAGGCCGAGCAGGCCGTAGGCGATCGGTGCATGCCCCAGTTGCGTGGGGTCCATGTAAATGGCAGCGAGAGCCGAGATCGCAAGAAACACGCGGGACGTCGCCAACCAGCGTTCAATACGGCGCACTTCACCGGGGTCGGAAGGGTCCTGCAATCTCCAGGAAAACCGGTAGCGATCACCGTGACTCAATCGAATCAACTCTCCAGGGCCTCAAAGCACTGCGGCATACTATTGATCGGAAAGGGATTCCGCAAGTAAAACTTTTCTTCGGTGCCGCTCATACCCAAACTGTTCTTGGCTGGTAAGCCAAGGTTACCAGAGTAACCATCGTGAAATCGCTCTCCCATCTAAAATATCCGTCGGGGGAGTGTCTTGAGCGTACGCATCAAGCTTTGGTCTGCCGCGGTACTGGCCTGCCTGGGGGCATTAGTAGTGGCAGCGTTGCTCTTGCGCCAATCTTTTCGCCTGACCGCCTTCAGCGACATCATTCAGTGTTTGCTTCTGTCCTCCGCCACACTTTCATTCCTCGCGCAGGCGCGAAGTGCAAAAGGCCGCATGAGGTTGTTTTGGTCGTTGCTGGCTCTGGGTCTCGCTCTCTGGCTGTTTTATCAGATTCTGTGGACTTATTTCGAAGTGTTCCTGCGCGCCGATGTACCGGATATTTTTTGGGCAGACATCGTACTTTTCATCCACCTCGTTCCCCTCATCGCGGCTCTAGCTTTGCGTCCTCATGTGCCCCGCGATCAGTATGCCGCGCGTCTGGGACACTTGGATTTTGCTTTGCTATTCGTTTGGTGGGTCTATCTATACGCGCTGCTGGTCATGGCCTGGCAATATGCGACCCCGGACAAGTCCCACTACAATGACAACCTCAATGCTGTCTACTTAGTCGAGAAGATTGTGTTCCTGGCTGCCGTGGCGGTTAGCTGGGCGCATTGCAAGGGCGGCTGGAAACCGTTCTACGCCAATCTTTTCGGCGCGAGCCTGCTCTACGCAGTCAGCTCCTACGTCGCGAATTGGGCCATCAGCCGCAATGTCTATTACAGCGGCAGCCTTTACGATATTCCACTAGTTGCATCCATGGCCTGGATGACTCTGATCGCCTTATGGAGCCAGACTGACGAATCCGAAGCGCTGAATGCCAGAATTTCAACGAACTACGGAGTGTGGATCGCCCGTTGTGGCATGATCGCCGCCTTCTCGCTGCCCCTGTTCGCGGCCAGGACGCTTTGGGATCCATCTTTGCCTCCTCCAGTGCGCTTGTTTCGTATCGTGCTCAGCCTGGGCGCGGCCATAGTCATGGGTGTCATGGTCTTTATGCGCCAGAATCTTCTGGATCGCGAGTTGAACCGGTTGCTGGGCGATTCCCGCGAATCGATCGAAAACCTTAAACGTTTGCAGGCGCAAATCCTGCAATCGGAAAAAGTGGCTTCTATCGGCCAGTTAGTTGGCGGCGCCGCCCACGAACTGAACAATCCCATCACGGCCATGCTCGGTTACTCTGATTTGCTGCTCGGCACCGAACTCAGCTCGGAACAGCACACGCTTGCCGCTGAGATCAGCCATCACACGCGCAAAACCAGGTCTTTGGTGGCCAGCCTGCTCAGCTTCGCCCGCAGTACGCCCGCTTCCAAATCTCCCGTCGATCTCAACACCTTGGCACGGACCGCCATTCGATTGACTCAACCGCAATGGCAGGCAATGAAAATCGAAGTAGCAACTGATCTTTGCCCGGAACTGCCCAAGGTTCTGGGCGACTCTAACCAGCTACTTCAGGTCTGCTTGCAGATTCTAGATAACTGCTTGCATTCGGTGCAGGAGCGCAGCGGAACGAGACTCTGCCTTGTTACCGAGACGATTGCCGGGGTATGCGTTGTCATGATAGGGGAACGCGCCGCAAGGGGAGAAAGCCAGGCGCTGCGAGCGGGAAAAACCGTTTCGGCTAGGGGCGCGATTGATCCTCTTGGCCTGACCGCGTGCCGCGGAATTATCCTGGAGCACCACGGCGAAATCTCGTCTCAACCATGCGAGGATGGCACCTTCACGATCCGCCTGGAGCTGCCCGGTTTAGTTGCGGTGCCTGGAAAAGTAACCGGATCTAAGCTTCCGGTGCGGTGGCAATCTCAACCGTCCTCTTGAGTTGACCGCAGGCAGCGTAAATGTCGCGCCCGCGGGGACGCCGCACGAACGCCGGGATTCCGGCACTTCTCAGAATTCCCTGAAACTCGCCTACGCGGTCCGGTGACGGCGTGGCAAAATCGATTCCCGGCCCGGGATTCAAAGCGATCAGATTTACCTTGGTCCGCATACCGCGGAGCAACTCCGCCACTTCCGCGGCATTCTCCACGGAGTCGTTGACGCCATCCAGCAGCACGTATTCGAACGTAATCCACTCCCGCTGCCGCAGTGGAAACTCTCGCGCCGCTGTAATCAATCGCTCGAGATTCCATTTTCGGTTTAGCGGCATCAGCCGCGAACGAAGCTCATCATTGGGGGCGTTCAAAGAAATCGCCAGTTTCGGCCGCACCGGTTCGGCTGCAAAATCGTAAATTCTGGGCACGATTCCAGCGGTGGATACCGTCATTTTTGACTCGGGAATTCGCACCTCGGCTGCGAGCAAGTGGACCGCCTTCATGAAATTCTCGTAATTCAAAAACGGCTCGCCCATCCCCATAAAAACCAGGTTGACGCGATCGTCTGGCGGCGAAACTTTTTGTTCCCGCAAGACCGCGCATACCTGTCCGACGATCTCTCCCGCAGTCAGATTGCGCTTCACTCCCAGAAGGGCGGTCAAGCAGAATTGGCAATCGACGGCACAACCGACCTGGCTTGAAACGCAAATTGTCGCCCGCTCGAAGGCGGCGCGACCTACGGCACGACGATTCTTCCAGGAACTCGGATCCTGCTCGGCAATGTCTCCCGCTGCCGATCCATCCCCAGCCTCCCCGCCATCCCCCTGTGGCATCCAAACGGTTTCGACGCTCTGGCCGTCAGGGAAGGCGAGCAGATAGCGCACGGTTCCATCTTGAGAGGTAAACCTTTTCTCAATCGCGGGCAATCCCACAGACAACCCATCCCGCGCCAGAGTTTCACGAAAAGTTTGGGGCAGGGTCGAAATCTCTTCCACGGCCCGCACCCTTTGCCGGTATAACGCTTCGCTCAACTGCTGAGCACGGTACGCAGGTTCCCCGGACCGATCCACAACGGCAGAAAGTTCCGCTTTGTCCATCCCCAGCAGCGTTTCGGAGGGCCGGGTGGTAGATGTCGTCTGATATGACATATCCAAACTCTGATGATACCTGCATCCAGCCGGTCTGAGACGCGGTCAGATGTACCCAGGATGCAGCTTGACACCGCTGTTGGCGGTATGTAAGTTGCTGATTCCAAAAGACTAACTATTTCCGCACACGGTTCCGCGCTATGTCAGAATAATGATGCTGGTCCGTTCCCATACCTGTATACAAAGTAATGCCTTCATAGGACGTCCGTTATGGTCAAAGAAGTTCGCAATATTCGCCGTCAGATATTGCCTCATGGGCTGACCATTATCACCGAGCAGATGCAGCATATTCGCTCGGCTTCCATCGGAATCTGGCTGGAGACCGGTTCGCGTGACGAAGATTCCGAGTCAAACGGGATCTCTCACTTCATCGAGCACATGGTCTTCAAAGGAACCAAGCACCGCACCGCAGAAGAGATTGCGCGCCAGGTCGATTCCATTGGCGGCAATATGGACGCCTTCACCGCCAAGGAGTGTATCTGCTTTAACGTCAAAGTCCTTGATGAACATGTTCCGGTAGCGCTCGACATTCTGGCCGACCTCGTGCTTCATCCCATTTTTGATGCGCAGGATATTACCCGAGAACGCGGCGTAATTCTCGAAGAGATAAAAATGGACGAGGACAATCCCGACTATCTCGTCCACGAAATCTTCACCCAGAATTTCTGGAGGGACCACCCACTGGGCAAGCCTATTCTCGGTACCAAAGAAACGGTCAAGCGCTTCGAGCGCCAGACCGTTTTCGATACCTATGCTCATCGCTTCGCGCCGGGCAACATCATCGTCTCCGCCGCTGGGAACCTCGATCACGACAAGTTTGTGGAGTTGGTTTCCAAACACTTCGACCATATGAAGCCGGCCAAGAATGGGTTCCATTCGGCGCAGCCCAAAATTTCTTCGCGCATCATTCTTCGCAACAAGAAGGCGCTCGAACAGGTGCAGCTGTGTCTGGGTGTTCCTTGTCATCCCATTGCCCATGAGCAACGCCATGCTGGCTATGTTCTCAACACCCTTCTTGGCGGGGGCATGAGTTCGCGTCTCTTTCAAAACATTCGCGAGCGCCAAGGCTTGGCCTACTCGATTTACAGCGACCTTAATCCCTACCGCGACACCGGATGCATGGCGGTTTATGCGGGGACATCGCTCGCGTCGGCTTCCAAGGTAGTGCAGTCCGTGGTCAGCGAGTTCCGCAAACTGAAGCAGGAAACGGTCGGGGACGAGGAGTTGCGGCGCTCCAAGGACCAGCTCAAGGGCAGCCTGATGCTCTCGCTCGAATCGAGCACGGCGCGCATGTCGAACCTGGCCCGCCAGGAGATGTACTTTGATCGCTTTTACGACCTTGACGAACTCATTGAAAAGATCGAAGCGGTCACCGCGGACGATCTGCAAAGTTTGGCCAACGAATTTTTCCAGACAGAGAAGGTTGCAGTCGCGGCACTGGGCAATCTTCACGGTCTGAAGATTTCCCGCGACCAACTCGCCTGCTGACGAACTAATCTACGACTTGAAGATGGAAAGACCTTAATCGCTTAATCCGTCATGGAAGGCAGCCGCTGCTGAAATCGCAAGCTTGATTGAGAATTGCGGCGGGCGAGCTATGGTCGCGCCTGCTACCCGTGAAATTCCCGCGCAAAACGACACCGACGCGGCGTTCACGGCGAGGTAGAACGCTCCGGCACTTGCATTAGACGCGGCTCAGTCGGCGTCAAAAGTAAACCCCATCTTTCGCAAGACCTCGCGAGAAGATGGGGTGCTATTGCCAACACCACTAAGGGAAAAGCAGGAGCGTTACATGCCGCTCTGATCGAAGACCACCGCTTCTTTCTGGTGGTGAAAATCGATCTCTTTGAGCGTGCTGCCGTGAGAACCAGTCGTATCGGTCACGACAGCGTCCCGAGTAACCTGGTCGTCATTCGTCTTCAACGTTCCTGGCGCGGTGGCCAGTGTCTTGTTGCCCTGCATGAAACTCACCTGAACCGCGGGACCCGTTCCTTGCCATTCGACTCTGTAATCGCCGGGTTTCAATTGCGTACCGCCCACCTGCACCGGATCACTGATGGTAACGGTGCGCGCGTTATTGCTCCGGGCGAAGGAACTAAGGGAAAATACCAACGCTAACGTCGATAGAAGAGCCATGTGCTTTAGAAATTTCATTTCGCTATTTACTCCTTTTCGGTTTAATAAGCAGGCTCAAAGTGACCTTCGATGTCAGCTTGGAAGCCATACTTAAACAGATGCGAGAGCGGGGTTGAGGTTGCACGAAAGTGGGGTGAATTGCATTCAACTTGCGCATCGTGGATGCGACGACAAATCGTTACAAATGCGACGGTTTAAGCGGAATATTTTTGGAGAGACGTTGAAGAGTCTTGAGAGAGACCTGAGGTCGGGTTCGTCCGCGTCCCGCACCATCGCGGAAAAATTCACGGCGGTCCTTGCCGCGGCGAGTCTCGGGAAAACAGCAGTCATATCCCCTGATCGAAGTGAGTTCATTTTTCAACGTGGAGATAATTTCGTTTCCGCGCATGAATTACCAACTGCCGCATCGCTTCGCGCAACCAAAGGACAACTCACATTCAGGAGGTATCATGCCAAACGAAGGATTGAAGGAACTTTACATAGATGAACTCAAAGATATGTATAGCGCTGAGAATCAACTGGTGAAGGCTCTGCCCAAGATGGCCAAAGCCGCTTCATCGGAAGAGTTGCGGCAAGGCTTTGAAGAACATCTTGAACAGACCAAAGAACATGTGGCTCGCCTGGAAAGGATCTTCGAAGCTCTGGACGAAAGCCCGAAAGGCAAGAAGTGCATGGGCATGGAAGGGCTAGTGAAGGAAGGTTCGGAAGTCATGGGAGAAGACTTCGAGGACGCGGTGATGGATGCCGCATTAATCGGAGCCGCACAGAGGGTGGAACACTACGAGATCGCCGCATACGGTACGGCTTCCGAGTTTGCCAACCTCCTTGGCGAGAGCGAGCACGTTTCCTTGCTTCAAGAAACGCTTCAAGAAGAAAAGGAAACAGATGAGAAGCTCACCGAACTCGCCAGGGAGATCAATCAGCAGGCGAACGAGGGCGGCGAAGAAATCGAGGAGGACGAGGAAGTAGTGGATCTAGAGGAAGAAGAAGATCAACCAAAAACCGCCAGAAGCGCACGGAAACCTTCGAAACGCGTAGCGTAGGCTAAACCGTTTGAATTCTTATGCGGAGGCAATTGCTATTGCCTCCGCATTCCTTTGCCATCGAAATCCCGTGCAAACTGTTCTAGATCATTGAGGATTCGCAGGCGGGCTTTGGACATTGCTCCCCGGAGTTCCAGGAGTCAACTGGCTCCCGATCACATCTCCCGAAACGATCATTTCGACGCGGCGATTTAACTTGCGGCCGGCGGCGGTGCTGTTATCGGCGATAGGATCGGCCTTGCCCATTCCTTGCGCGGCCACGTTATTCATGGAGACTCCAGAGCTGACCAGATAATCGCGCACGGCTTCGGCGCGCTTATCCGACAGAGTTTGGTTGTATTCGTCGCTGCCGATGGAGTCGGTGTATCCCTCGATTTGCAGCTTAAGATCGGGATACGCGAGTACGATTCCCGATATTCTAGCCAGCCGCTCACGGGCCTCCGGCTTCAACGTGTATTTGTTGAAATCAAATAGCACGTCGGGCATGCTGACGATCAAACCACGAGCCGTGTCGCGCGTCTGCAAAACCTGATTCAACTGAGCCAGCAAGCGGGCGCGCATTTCCTCCTTTTGCCGGATTGCGTCCTGTCGTTGCCGGTCGGCCTCGGCGCGTTGGCGCTCGGATTCCGCGGCAGCTTGATTCGCCGCTGCGGTTGCGGCTTCAGCCTGCTGCTGCTGCGCGAGCGCAGCGGCTTGCTGACGCTGGGCCTCGGCTTGTGCCTGTTCTGCGGCGGCACGGCGGCGCGCATCTTCATCTGCTTGAGCCTGGGCTTGTGCTGCCTGATCCTGCGCGGCCCTGGCATCGGCTTCCGCTTTCGCCTGCGCTTCTTCGTGCGCGCGTCGCTCAGCGTCCAGTTTCTCTTGCTCAATTCGACGCAGGGTTAGCACGCGAGCGTCTTCTGCCATCTGGGTAGCGCCGCGTGAGGCAGTGCCAATCGGCGTCCGGCCCTGTTTGCGCTGGTAGTAGTCTTCCGCCCGCTGCAACATGTCTTCCGCTTTGGCCAGGCTGTCCGGAGCGTAGTGTTCCGCTCCAGCGGCTTTCGCAATGGCTACTGCATTTCTGGCCTCAAGAAGATCCAGGGGAACGCTGGCGCTCGCTTGACTCGATGGAAGTTGATTTGCGGGTACATCGATGGTGTACTGCGCACCTTCCAGAACGTCAAACTTGGCGTCGATCGGCTCTTCGAAGCCCTTGGTTTCCTGTCGAATAATGTTTTCCGCGACCACTTGATTGCTCGGGTGCGTGACCGAGTAGTAGGGCTCGGCAGTCACGATCAGGCCAAAAGCCTGCAAATCGGTCGTGACGTCAATTTTGTCCTTGCCATTATCGCCGGGAAGAATTTCACCCAGATTGACGGCGCGCCCTTCCGGAGTAATAGCCCACAAGACGTAAGTCAGGAACTGTCCCCCAAACTTGCTAGCCGGCTGGAGGTGGGTAAGTTCCACGCTGATTGCCAGCCGTCCACCTTTGCCGTCCACCTTTGCGTGGCCACCGACTTCGGGCATAAGGTCGGTCCCGCGCATATCGACCGTGGTGGAGCCGCCGCGATGACGGTAATTCACGGCCTTGGTGGTTCGTGCGAACACGTTCACGCGGAAGACCGGCATTTGGTCGTTCTGGCCGGTATTCTGGTTCATCGTCTGCGGGGCCGCGTCCTGGTTCGAGGGCGGTGTCTGGGTGGGATGCGGGGTAGCAGGATACAGGGGAGCAGCGGAATTATCCTGGGCAAAAACCGCAATCGAGAACAGTAACCCTGCCAGCGGCAGCAAGAGAAGGTTCTTCATTAGAAGGTTCTTCATTGGCCATCCTCCAGAACTTTGTCGGCAGATATTATCTGCAGACATTTCGAAACACTCACTTGAAGCTTTGCAATAACTGTCAAACGATACAGATGTTTGGCGTCGACATCAATACTGCCTAACCCCTAACTGCTTGCTTTTCATCACTAACTCGGAGGAGGAATGAGATGAGAGGCGAGGATTAAGCGGCAACGGAGCGTGCGGGGAGCAAGCTGCGATAAAGGTGAAGATAGTCGTCGATCATGCGCTTAGTAGTGAAGCGTTCGCGGGCGCGGGCGTAGGCAAGATTGCCATAGGCGCGGCAGAGATCGTGGTCCGCATTCAGCTGACGGATCGTGTCGGCAAGACTGGCGGCGTCGTTGGTGCGGAAGTAGAGAGCGGCATCCCCCCAGATTTCACGGAAGCTGGGAATATCGTTAGCGACAATGGCACAGCGCGAGAGCGCGGCTTCAAGGGCCGGCATGCCCAGTGGCTCGTACCGCGCCGTCGCGGCATAAATGGAAGCGCGACTGTAAAGAGCGCGCAGTTGCGCTTCGGTCTGCGGACCACGGATAGCAACGGAGTTTTCGTCAAGTGCGAGTTTTACGTCAGCGCGAATAGGAACGCGGGGAATCGGGACCGTTTGTTCCGAACCGACAATGCAGACCGGGAGCGGGTGCGCGCATTGCGTCAGCAGAAATACTTGCTTGCCGGCGTCCACCAGCCTGCCGATAGACAGCACCGAATCTTCTTTATTGATGTAAGGATTGAAGAAAATGGGATTGCGTCCGGGATAGATCACGGCATCGCGCTGAGGAGAAGCGTAACAGGATCGTATGGAATCAAGCATCCAGGCCGAAGGCGCGACAACGGCATCGGCCCCCTCGATTCCGGCGATGACCATGTCGCGATACCACTTGAGCCATCGGGTCAACCGAGGTGTGTATCCTTCCACCGCCTGCGTCCACGTGATGAGATCGCCATGCGCCATAACGACGCGAGGCACGTTCACCGGCAGCGCGCCGAAGATGAATTGATTGAGGTGAAGGACATCGGGACGCAGTTCGCGTACCAGTGCCGCGAGAAAATTCGCCGAATCAATGCAATCGAATTCGGCTTCGTGCATCCATTCCAGGCGGAAGGCCGTGGGACGATAATCGAGGCCGTGCAGGCTTTCCATCCAGCGGACTTGATCGGGCAGAGGAATATCGCCGAAGCTGACGAGGGTGACGCGGACGCCGCGAGTCACCAGACCGGTTACGAGTTCCCGCGTGTACGTCCACGCGCCCGACAGAGTATCGGCAGTAACCAGTACGTGCACACAGCCTCCGGGGGAGTCGGCGGGACGCCGCAGGGAGCGCGGTGCACCACCGGGATGCTTGGAGGCATTGTAATGTGGAACGGTTGCGAAGCGTGAGGAAATTCTTATTCGAGGTGGAAAGGCTCGTTGCAAAAGACTCGCTGCAAGAACTTGCACAGATGCTTGCGTGGTTCAGTCTCACAGAAATCGACGAGTTGGTTATCCTGGCCCACCGCCGCTTCCGGCAAACTACCTCAACTTGGTACTAATTAAGGATCTAGTGGTCGCTTCCTGGCGTAAAATCTTGAGCACCGTAGAATGCATCCGCATTGACTACGGCTGCGCGCGGGGGTAGGCTTTACGCAATGGTAGTGACTTGCCTTCTGGGCATGGGTATCCCGGTCGGTCCACCTTCCGAGCATAATCCTGTTCTGTCCCCGAAATGGGAAAAGCCTATAGCTGGACGCCAGCAGAGTGGCAGCGGCGCCTTGCTGGCCTTTGATTCCTCCGCCTTGACCGAGAGCGAGCGAACGCCGCCTTTCACCACAAACACGAATCTCCGTCCTCACATGAGCTCAGGTAATCACACAAGATGAAGAAAAGCATCGGGATCAGTCCCAACATCGAAACCCTGTTCGGAACGCGCGATGAGAACGTGCGTGTGCTGGAAGATGGGCTGAAGATCACGATCAACCTGCGATCGAATGGAATCGAACTCGAAGGTGCGCCGCGAGACGTGGCGCGCGCCGAGCAGGTGTTTTCCGATTATGAGGCGCTGCAACGATCGGGACACAGCTTTAATAACGGCGACTTGAACAGCATGCTGCGCGTATTGACGGCTGACCCTAATGCGACGTTGCGCGGATTGACGGAGGCTGGACGGCAACGGTCTTTTGGGCGGCGAACGGTGCAGCCTAAGAGCGTCAATCAGCGCCGCTATCTCGATGCGATCGAAAAGCACGACATGGTTTTTGGAATTGGCCCCGCGGGCACGGGCAAGACTTACCTCGCTGTGGCCATGGCAATTTCCGCGTTGGTCGCGAAGCGCGTGAACCGCATTATTTTGGCGCGACCGGCGGTGGAAGCGGGCGAGCGGTTGGGGTTCTTGCCGGGCACGTTGCAGGACAAAATCGATCCGTACTTGCGTCCGCTGTACGACGCGCTCTACGACATGCTGGAACCGGAGAAAGTGGATCGCTACCTGGAGAAGAATATTATTGAGATCGCGCCGATAGCGTTCATGCGCGGGCGGACGCTGAACGATTCATTCGTGATTTTGGATGAAGCGCAGAATACGACTTCCGAACAGATGAAGATGTTTGTGACGCGTCTCGGTTTCAACTCCAAGGCTGTGATCACCGGGGACATCACCCAGATCGATTTGCCCAACGCACGGCGTAGCGGTTTGCTCGAAGTCATCGACGTGCTCAAACGAGTGGAGGGATTGGCGTTTGTCCACTTCGATGAAAGCGATGTGGTGCGGCATCACCTGGTGCAGCGAATCATTCGCGCATACGACGAGCACAAGTCAAAGATTGCGGAGCAGCAGACACTTTCGTTAGCGGAAATGAGAGGGCCTGACTCGATAGCTGGTTTAGATGATGCTACCGCCGAGAAGAGAGCCGGCAAACTGGCGATTGTGCGCGAGGAGATTGCTCACGACGGGGCGCCGGATGGAAATATGGGAAGCAAGATTCAGGGGGGCTGAGTTGTCCCCGTGTTGTCTGTGCGAGGAAAAGCAATAATCGAAAAGACTTGGTCACGTAGCATTGTTCATTCTGCGAAAGAAAATTGCGAACTTGAGCCACGAAATGCTCGAAGGCTTTGTACGGCGGGTTCGGCGGACCGTGAAGCTGAAAGGCTCGGTCAATATCTTGGTTACGACGAGCGCAGAGGTGCGTTCTCTTAATCGTCGCTTTCGCGGAAAAAACAAGGCTACAGATGTCTTGTCATTTCCGGCGGAGTCGCCTGGGGCGGGCAAACGCGCACTGGCCGGCGACATCGCGATTTCCGCCGATGTTGCTGCACGGAATGCGGGCAGCCTGGGCCACTCCGTGGCCGAGGAAGTGAAGATTTTGGCCTTGCACGGAATACTCCATTTGGCGGGTTTCGATCATGAGCGCGACAGCGGGCGGATGGCGCGCAAGGAACTGGTCTTGCGCCGGCGGTTCAAACTTCCAAGCGGCTTGATCGAGCGTGTGGACAATTCTGGAAGCAAAACAACAAATAGAAAGCGGCGCGGAGTGAAGGCGCGGAGGCCGGAATGACTTTCGGTATCGCCATCGCACTGATGCTCTTGCTGGGTCTGCTGACCTTGGTTTCCTACGTCGATCGCGTGTACCAGGAAATCGGGAAATTTCTGTCGCGTGAATTTCAGGACAATATCGACGTCTTCGAGCAAAAGATCGAGCCCGTGCTCGGCGTGGGCCGCGGCCGGGCCGCGATTTCCATGGCCGTGCTCACACAGCTGACCATGGCGTCGATCGCTCTGATAATTGGCTTCGTCGTTTTCAGTGACCAACGCTGGACCATCTACGAGATTTTGCAGGCTACGGTCAGTCTGGTGCTGATCGTAATTGTGTGCAACCGATTCTTGCCTTTTGTGTTTTTCACCCGAACCAGCGGTCAATGGCTGGTCCGCTGGATCGCGCTGCTGCGTGTTCTGATTTATCTGACCATGCCGATCACGATCGTGCTGGGATTTTTGAAGTCGGTGGTTTCCCTCACACGGCACAACTCGGGAGAGGCGCCTGAAAGTTCAGCGGAAGCCGTCGATGCGCTGATCGAGGCCGGACAGGAAGAAGGGATTATTCAGGAAGGCGATCGCGATTTGATCCAGTCGGTCGTGGAGTTCAGCGGCAAGACTGTACGCGAAGCCATGAAACCTCGGCCCGAGATGTTTGCTTTGCCGATCGATACGACAGTCGAGCGTTTCATCGAGATGCTACGCACCAGGCACTATTCGCGAGTTCCGGTTTATGAAGGGAGCATTCATAGCATCCGGGGAATTGTTTACACGCAGGATGTGTTACAGGTCCGCGACAGCGACGCCGGACGAAAGACCTTGGAATCGCTCATGCGCCGGGATGTTTACTTTGTGCCGGAGAGCAAGCTGGGCAGCGACCTGCTACGCGAGATGCAAAGAAAAAATGTCCGTATGGCGATTGTGGTGGACGAGTACGGCGGCGTGGCGGGTTTGGTCACCATTGAAGACCTGGTGGAAGAGATTGTCGGCGAAATTCGCGACGAGCGCGACAAGCCGGAAATTGTTCGCGAAGGCGAACGGTCCTACGTCGTTTCCGGAGGAATGGATGTGGATCGCCTCGACGAACTATTCGGAGTGAAGCCAGAAGGTAAGGACTCCGCAACGGTGGCTGGACTTGTCAGCGAACTTGCCGGCCGGATTCCGCAGACCGGAGAGATTGTCGAAGAGGATGGCCTGCGATTTGAAGTTGTGGAATCGACCGATCGCAAAGTCGAACGCGTGCGGGTGAGCGCATTGCAGCCGAGGCAGTTGAAGTTGATGTGAAATCGGACGTCAGACCTCGGACCTCAAGTTTCTGCATAACGAAAGTGCTGATGCCAAGGTCCGAGGGCTGACGTCTGAGGTCCGAATTTTCATGCCATTCCGCTCTGGATTCGTCTGCATCCTCGGCCGGCCCAACGCCGGCAAATCGACGTTGCTCAATGCGCTGGTTGGCGAGAAGCTGGCGATCATTTCGCCGAAACCGCAAACCACCCGCAACCGCATCCAAGGGATCATTCACATTCCCAAGCGCAAAGGCCGCGACGGCGGGCAGATTGTCCTGATCGACACACCCGGAGTTCACAAGCCCGATAGTTCCCTGGGCCGCAAAATGCTGGTCGAGATTCGCGAGGCGCTTGAGGGGTGCGACCTTGTCCTTATGATTATGGATGTCGCGCACAAGTTTGATCCACGCGACCAGTTTGCCCTTGACCTGTTAAAAAAATCGGCGACTCCAGCCTTTCTAATCTTGAACAAAATTGACCGCCTGCGGGACAAAGCCTTTTTGCTGCCCATCATCGAGCAGTACAGAAAGTTGCATGCGTTCGAGCAGGTGATTCCCATCTCGGCTTTGAAGCGCAATGGCTTGGACGAATTGCTGAAGTTGGTGATTGGAATTCTGCCTGCGGGTCCGGCTTATTTTCCTAAGGATCAAATTACGGACCAGCCCGCACGTTTTCTGGCGGCTGAAATTGTTCGCGAGCAAGTGCTGCTGGCGACGTCGGAAGAAATTCCTTATGCAACGACCGTAATTGTCGATGGTTATGAAGAAGGCGCGAAGCTGACTCGCATTTCGGCGACGATCTATTGTGAACGCGAGGGACAGAAGGGCATTCTGGTGGGCAAGCACGGCCAGATGATGAAGAAAATTGGCACCGGCGCGCGCGTTCAACTGGAGAGAATGTTGGGCACGAAAGTGTTCTTGGAACTTTATGTGAAAGTACAGGCAGGCTGGCGCGATTCCCGGGCATTCGTGGAAGAACTCGACTGGCGCCGACAAATGGAACATGCCTTGTGGAGTCAAACCAACAACGCCGCCGGCGGCGGCAACGATAAATAGCTTTGGCAGATTGGTGTAACTGAG
>Ga0209624_10001483_pt1 | contig 18320 bp, 11 predicted proteins | sample JacPinW_OM2H0_O1_FD_188565 | JGI IMG/M metagenome (GOLD analysis project Ga0209624, IMG submission 188565) | Forest soil microbial communities from Algoma, Ontario, Canada - Jack Pine, Ontario site 1_JW_OM2H0_O1 (SPAdes) (version 2) | ecosystem: Environmental > Terrestrial > Soil > Boreal...
CCTCCAGTCTGTGGGAGTCGATCACGACACCCCCGACGGCCTCGTTCCCCGCGCCGTACGCGCCCAAGCCGCCGGTGGTCAGTCCGCCGACGTCAACCAAGTTGGAGTTGTGTATGTCGATTTGATTGACATAAGTGTAGTTGGCTTGCATCCCTAAGCCGCTCAGGAGCCCGGGCAGAAAGTCGAAGAAGGTCTGATAGGCGAACTCAGCACCCTCGATCTTACCGCCGTTTCTTACATTGACCGGGCCCAGGATTTGCGCTTCCTCCGTTACGCCGTCATTCGTGAAGGGGCGGGTGAATTGAGCTTGCGACAGAGTGTTCGACAGCTTCTTCCAGAACACTCCCAGCGTCAAAGAACTGGTCGGCCCGAAGTAACGTTCGTACGACAGATCCAACTGGTCGGCCGATTCCGGCAGGAGAGCCGCGTTACCGGCAGTGGAATTGAACACGAAGTTATAGCCGACGACATTCGCGGCGACGTGGGCTGCCGTCGGCGAGTTGTAGACGATGTAGGGCGAGTCCGGCCCCGTATTGATGAACGGCGAGTTTATCTGGACATAGTTGCGCAGCAAACCGATATCCGGACGAGATATGGCTTTCGAATACGCAAAGCGAATGAAGTCCTTTTCATCCAATCCGAAGCGCACATTGAAGCTCGGCAGCACGTTGGTGTGCGACGCGTCGTAGGAGTTGGGCGAGCTGCCGCCGTTGGAGAATGCGGCGAGGGCGGGCGTCACATAGCAAGCTGGATTGACGATGTTGCCGGCCGTCAGAGCGCTGCCGCACGGAGCGAACAGCAGATTCAAAGGGGTTGGAAAACCGACACTGCCGGCACTGTTTTCCCGCGTCTGAACGACGCGCACACCGGCGTTGCCCACGACATTGACTCCAAAGATGTTCGAGTTCGCCCCGCCAAAGTTCAACAGGAGGTAGGCGGCTTTGGTCGTTTCGTCGAGTTGCTCCACTTCGGAGGGCAGGAAGCAGGAGCCCGGAATCACACCGGTTCGATTGCAGATCGAGACGTACCCCGGTGCAAGTGGTGAGTTGGTGGTGGCACCGCTCAACCCCTGGAGGACTGCCGCCGTGTTTTGTATGGTTGCCTGGTTCATGAAAACCAGGTTGCCGTTTGGATAGACACCACTGCTGTAGAAATTATTGAAATTGGTCGTGCCCCAGAGGCCGGCGCCGTAGCCCAGGAATGCGGGCTGTCCCGCACAGGCCCCTGACGTCGAAGTAGCCGTCGGATAGGGGGCCGGTGTGGTGCTGGTGAGGCTGAAGCCTGGGCCATTGCAGTAATAGGGCGCGGCGATCGGCGTCCAATTGAACGTCGAGTAGCGCGTGGTTTGGTTTCGATCGGCATAGCGAACGCCGGCTTTCAGAGAATCCACCCATCCGCCCGGGTTGATGTCGTATTTCAAATCAGCGGCAAACGCGGATTCCCTGCCGTCATCGTCCTCTTCATGCCCTTGAATGAAAGGTATCCAGTAGTTGGTCGGATTCGACAGGCCACCTGGCGCATAATTGACATTGGAACCAGGCAATAATTGGACTTGGGGGACGCCGTTGCTGCCTGTGCTGTATTGATAGTTAGCCATTGAACCCGTGGCCACCAGCATATCGTGATCGACGACATCCGCACTGATGTACTGAGCGTCGAAATCGGCATGGAGCTGCGGCAGGATATCCCACTTGATGTGCGCCGAGCCTTCCTTCGTGTCCTCATTGTGGTTGAAATCCCGGGTTTCATTCTGGAAGTACAGGCCGTCCCGGTTGGTCGTGCAGGTAAAGCCGGGGCCGCAATCATTGACGAAGGGCACGCCGGGCACGGCGGAACCCGTGTTGATGGCATCTTGCAAGTTAGGCGAGTTGCTTCCTGCCCAGCTGCCGTGCGGTTGCGTCAGGAGTCCCGACTGCAGCATGCCGTTCGGACCGAACACCATGTTCGATGAGCCGGCCAGGATTGAACTTGACCGCGGGTCGAAGGCGGGTGTTCCGTAATAGGAGCCGTCGAGTATCGCGTGGCTGGCATCCTCGAGCCATGCGTTGTGATAGCTCGAGTCCGTGTATTGAAGCGTGGCGAGCAGGTTCCCCGCATTGTTTTGGTACTGGCCCGCCATGGTGCTGCCGATCCGAGTCCGATCGTAATTGACTTCCGAATAGCGGATGCCGTCAGGCGCGAAGGCCCAGCCCGTGCCGCCAAACACATTGCTGGTGCAAGGTATGCTGCCGTTGGGGAGGACGATGGCGTGGGCTACTGTTCCATAGCCGGACGAGCAATACGTATCGATCTTGTCGTCGATCACGCTTTGGGTTTGCGTGATGACGTGCGAGCGCGAGTAATCCACCAGGAAACCAAACCGGCCCAAGTCCGTCCTGATCGAGTCACTGGCCAGAACGGACCAGGCAGGAGTCAGCTGATTCGACTTGTCACCATAGGCACCTTGAACGGAGCCGACCAGAACGTGGCCCTCCTGATCAAACGGCAGCCGAGTTCGCAAATCGACCGTGCCGGCGATGCCGCCCTCGATCATGTCGGCTGTCTGATTCTTGTATGCATCGGCGCGGCTGAGCAATTCCGGGGAGATGTCGTTGAAGTTCATTCCTCGTCCATTGTCGGCGGAAAAGGTGTCGCGCCCATTGAACTCGGTGCGCACCTGCGTCAGGCCGCGGATGAGGATGTTGGTGGGTTCGCCCGACGGGTGCGTGCTGTCGTCGTTCGATTGCAGGCGATTGACGGTAATGCCCGGGACGCGCTGCAGGGCGTCGGACGCTGACACATCAGGGAACGAACCGATGTCTGTCGCCGTGATCGAATCGACGAAGGTGCTGGCTTCCTTCTTGATGTTCTGTGAGGTCGCGATGGCTTGTTTGACGCCCACGACGATGACTTCCGCGAGGGCAGCCTGCTGGTCTGCGTCGCCAGTGGCAGCGGTGCCTTGAACGGGTTGTGCGGCCGGCCCTGCCTGAGCAAGCAGGATGGACCCCGTTTTTGTGTCCGCCGTGGAGGTCGTCGGAGGCGCATCGGTCGCTCCGGATTTATCGCCGGTGGCGCTCGTGGCCTTGGTGCCGGCGCCTGCCTTGTCGGCCGCGGACATGACGCGGATGGTCGCCGTATTCTCGTTGCTGTAAACAGCTACCAATCCCGTTCCTTGCAGCAATCGCTCTAGGGCGGCGTGTTTCTCCAGTTGCCCAATCACGGGGGTCGCTGTGGCATGGCTGACGACGTCATATCGGTAAAGGAGCTGCATCTTCGCCTGTGCGGCAAAATTCTTGAGCGCGTTGGGCAGCGGTTGCGCGGTAATGTCAAACCGCGCCGGATCGGCGCTCGCACTACCAGGTGCGGCGAGCATTAGCCCCGAGGCGCAGGCCAACGCTTGCAATACGGCCAGCCGAACCAACCTGTTATTCGATTTCATGGTCTCCCCTTGATTATTCGCCGTGGCTTGTTTTAAGCCATCTCGTAACTACGACTCTCAAGGGGGAAAAAACCCCCAGTCGATTTTCGTGCCGCTCGTGACCAACGATGCGGCGGATCTGTGGGGGCTAAAGCACGCGCTCACCGTGCCTGCGGTTTGCTACAGCGGCGGCGGCGCGAATATCAGAACTTGACGCGGATGCCGAGTTGGTAGCGCCGATCGACGAGAGACCAACCCGAATCCACATACACTGGCTTGGCTCCCGGGGTTGCCGAGGAATCACCAAATATTTGTTGCTCATACACCGTCTTGGTGTCCAGCAGGTTTGCCGCATCGAATGACAACTCGACATGAGTGCCTATCGAGTAGCGTATCGAGCCGTCGAGGAACCCCGCAGCCTTCTGGAACACCGGCAAACCGATGCAGCAATCTAGATTGGACGTAAGGTACATGGAGCGCCAGTTGTAGGCGAGACGAACTCCGATCGGCCCTTTTTCATATAGGCCGACGAGATTGTAAGTATTGTTGGAAACTCCCTCCAATTTATGGGAATCGATGACGACGCCGGTGACGACCGGGACCCCGGCACCGACTGCGCCCACGCCGCCGGTCGATGTCGCGTCGCTCAGATTGGAGTTGTTTATCCCGGTGGGATCGACATAAGTATAGTTGGCCTGCAGCCCCAAGCCGCTCCAGAGTCCGGGCAGGAAATCAAAGAAGGTCTGATAGGCGATTTCAAAACCCTTGATTCGACCGCCATCCTTTTCGTTGACCGGACCTCGGATTTGCGCGGTCTCCGTCGCGCCATTATTGCTGAACGTGCGGCCGAAATTGTCATACGAGAGGCTGTTTGATAATTTCTTGAAGAACAAATCGAATGTGAACGCGCTGCTTGACCCAAAGTAGCGTTCGTATGACAGATCGAACTGATCGGCCATTTCCGGTAGCAGCGCTGCGTTGCCGGCAGTGGAATTGAAGACGAAATTATAGCCGACGACATTCGCGGCGACGTGCGCGGCAGTTGCCGAGTTGTACACCACATAGGGCGAGTCAGGTGACACGTTGATGACCGGTGCGTTCATCTGGATATAGTTGCGAAGATAACCAACATCCGGACGGGAAATGGCGCGCGAGTATGCAAAGCGTATGAAGTCCTTATCATCCAATCCGAAGCGCACGTTGAAGCTTGGCAGCGTGTTGATGTGGGAGGCTTTGTATATGTTGGGCGAGCTGCCGCCGTTGGCGAAGGCAATGATGTTTGGGGTCAAATAGCAGGCTGGATTGACGACGACGTTCGACGGCAAGGCGGTGCCGCACGCGCCGTATGTCAGAAGACTCGTGAGATTCGAGGCGGACGGATAGGCGACACTACCGTCGCTGGTTTCGTCGGTCCGCACTACGCGCACGCCGACGTTGCCCACGACGTTGACGTGTCCAAAGATGGCAGTGTCTCTGCCGCCAAAGTCCAGCATCACGTAGGCGGCGTCGGTTTGTTCATCGACATGCTCCACCTCGGAGGGGGTAAAGCAATCCACAGTGCCGGGCCGATCGCAGATCGGTACGTACCCAGGGGCAATGGGTGAGTTGGTCGTGGCGCCGCTCAATCCCTGGATCAGCTGCGGGAAATTGGTGATGGTGGAATTATTGAGAAAAACGAGCGATCCGTTCGGATAGACACTGCCGTTGTAAAATGAATTGAAATTCGTCGTACCCCAGATTCCCGCGCCGTAGCCCAGGAAGTTCGGATGTCCCGCGGCGCAAGCCGGATAGGCGCCCGGCGATGTGTTGTCGGCATTGAAGCCAGGGCCATTGCAGCTCGAGTTCGTGGCGATCGGCGTCCAATTGAACGTCGAATAGCGCACTGTCTGGCTCCGATCGGCATAGCGAACGCCGGCTTTCAGCGAATCCAGCCAGCCGCCCTTGTCGATGTCGTATTTCATATCTGCACGAAACGCCGATTCGATGCCACCGTCGTCCTCTTCATGCCCTTGAATGAAGGGAATCCAGTAGTTGTGCGGGTTCGACAGCCCGCCGGGCGCGTAATTGACATTGGAACCGGGCAGCAATTGGACCTGCGGGGTTCCGTCGCCATTCACGCTGTACTGGTAATTGGCCATCGAACCGGTGGCCACGAGGATGTCGTTGTTGAAGACGCGCGCATCGATGTACTGAGCGTCAAAATTGGAATGGAGCCGCGGAGTAATGTCCCACTTGACGCTTGCCGAAATTTCCTTGGTATCTTCGGTGTGGTCGAAATCTCGTGCCTCATCCTGGAAGTACAGACCATCCCGGTTGGTCGCGCACGTGAAGCCGGGGCCGCAATCATTGACGAAGGGAACGCCGGGCACGGCCGAACCGGTGTTGATGGCATCTTGCAAGTTGGGCGAGTTGCTTCCTGCCCAGCTGCCGTGCGGTTGCGTCAGCGTTCCGGATTGGAGCATGCCATTCGAACCGAAGACCAGCGGCCCGGTGCCGGTGGCCGGCCCCAAAATCGTCGAGCCCCGCGGATCGAAGGCGGGCGTTCCGAAGTACGTGCCCTCCAGCATCGCGTGGCTGGCGTCCTCCAGCCATGCATTGTGGTAACTAGAATCCGTGTATTGCACGGTAGCGCGCACGGTTTTGGAATTGTTTTCGTATTGACCCGCCGCCGTACTGCCGATCCGGTCGCGATCGTAATTGACCTGTGAATAGCGGATCCCATCGGGAACGAAAGCCCAGCCGGTACCCCCAAAGGGGTTGGAGGTGCAGGGAATACTGCCGTCAGGATTGACGATCGCGTGCGCTGCGGTCCCATATCCAGACGAGCAATAGGTGTCGATCTTGTCCATGATCACGCTTTGAGTTTGCGTGATCACGTGGGAGCGCGCGTAATCCAACAGCAGTCCAAACCGGCCGGCTTCCGTCGTCCACGTGTCGCTGGCCAGAACTGAATACGCGGGTGTCAGCTGTTTAGAACGGTCTCCATAATTGCCTTGGAGGGAACCCACAAGGCTGGGACCCTCGCGATCGAACGGCAACCGCGTGCGCAGATCAACCGTGCCGGCGATGCCACCCTCGATCATGTCGGCGGTCTGGTTCTTGTATACGTCGGCGCGGCTGAGCAACTCCGGCGAGATGTCGTTGAAGTTCAACCCACGTCCAGAGTCGGCCGAAAAGGTATCGCGCCCATTGAACTCGGTGCGCACCTGCGTCAGGCCGCGAATGAGAATGTTGGTGGGTTCGCCGGACGGGTGGGTGCTATCGTCGTTCGACTGGAGGCGATTGACAGTAATGCCCGGTAGGCGCTGGAGCGCGTCCGACGCGGACTGATCGGGGAACGCGCCAAGGTCGGTCGCTGAAATCGAATCGACGAAGGTGTTGGCATCCTTCTTGAATTCCTGCGAAGTCTCCAGCGCTAGCTTCACCCCCACGACGACCATTTCCTGGATGGCGCCGGGCTCCCAAGTGTTATTCGCAGAGGCGCTTTGATCCGCCTGTGTGTTCGCGGTTGCCTGAGCGAGCCTCGTGTATCGCGGATTCGCATCTACGGCAGTGGAGCTTGTCGGAGGCGCGGAGGTCGGATCGATCTTGTCACCGGTTGCGGCTTTGGAGCCGGAGGGTGGTTTCTCTCCAGGGGAGATGAGACGAATGGTCGCGGTATTGTCGTTGCTGTATACCGCTTCCAAACCCGTCCCTCGCAACAATAGCTCCAGAGCGACGTGCTTTTCGAGTTGTCCGGCCACCGGGCTTGCAGTCGCATGGCTGACGATGTCGTATCGGTACAGCAGTTGCATCTTCGCCTGTGCGGCAAAGTTCTTGAGTGCGGCGGGCAGGGGTTGTGCGGCGATGTCAAATCGCGCCGGATCGGCGCTTGCTGTGCCGGGTGTGGCCAGTATCAGCCCCGGTGCACATGCCAGCGCGTACAACACCGCCATGCGAACCCAGCGGTTGTTCGATCTCATCTCCCCCCGCAAGAATTGTTCTAGTTATGAGGCTCTTTTAGAAGAACCGTCTGTACGAACTTTATCGGATTCGTCGAATCATCATGGTGAAGCCCTGAGCCAGTCTACTGATCAAACACTACTTGGCAGGACCTTCAATGTGGACGTGGCCCTGGTCATCTCGCCGGACGGTGGTGCCAAATCCGTCGTGCAACATCGTCAGCAGCGCTTCCACTCCGTCAGGGCTGGTCTGAAACGTGCCGCCGACTGGCAGCGATCGTAGCGTATCGTCGTCGAACTCGATCTTCAGTGTGGTGTATCGCATCATCTCATTGACAACCTCGCCGAGCGGCTGATCCTGGAAGTAGAGGCTGCTCTTTCTCCAGGCTAGCAAGCGGCTGATCTGCGCCGAATCGAGCTCGTGGATCACTTCGGCGCGGTCATGTACGTCGGCCTGCTCACCGGCGGTTACGGCGGCCGCGAATCCCGTGATCGCGGCATCAGAAGGAGGAGGCTCATTCGCCGTGGCATGGACGACCTTGACGGTGCCTTCGCTCACCGTCACTTCCACTCCTGTCGGCCTCAGGTAGACATTGAACGCCGTGCCGACGGCCCGGACCCAATAGTCACCCGCACGCACCCAAAACGGCCGTTGCGTATCATGGGCCACCTTGAAAAAGGCTTCACCCCGTTCCAGTCGGATGACACGCTGGCGCCGGCTATAGTCGACCCATATGCGGCTATTGGTATTGAGATCGAAGGAGGAGCCGTCAGGCAATGCCACCGCGGCCTGCTCACCGATCGCCGTTTGAAAGCGGGTCTCTACCTTCTGCCTGTATAGATTCCAGGTTACGCCGAGTGCCATAGCCCCGATTCCGGCGGCGACGAAGGCCACCGCCCAGCGCCGGCGCCGCGCCGGCGGCGACGCGGCTGCATTCATCACTTGACCGAATTTGACGGCCCGGACGAGAGGACCGGATTTCACCAATTCCTGCCACGTCGCGGAGAGCTCTGAATAGGCTTTCGCGTTCACTGCATTGGTACCGCGCCAGGCTTCAAAGCGAGCGCGATCGTCCGGCGTAACATCGTCGGCGTTCATTCGAGCAAACCACGTGCTGGCCTCGCGCTCGGCATCGTCGGTGCTCGGCAGCGTATGAACGTTACCCATGGTCCCGTCTCGTGGCGCTGTATCGTCTATTTAGATAGCGGTGGGTCTCATGAAGACCGCGCGCGATATGCTTTTCAACCGTTTTGGCCGAGATTCCCAGGCGCTCCGCAACCTCCTTGTAGGAACACTCGTGAAATACCCGCAGCGTGAATGCCGCACGGCACTGCGGAGGCAGCCGATCGATGGCCTCCTGTATGAGTCGATTCCGCTCGTCTCTGAGCAACTCCGCCTCCAGCGATTCACGTTCAGTTTTGACCCGCGAATCGCCGAAATCCCCCATTGCGCCTCGCTCCGTAATCCGCCGATGACGGTATTCGTTCGCGGCAAGATTGCGCGCCGTCGAGAAAAGAAACGCCCGGAGCGTCGTCACGGAATCGCGCCGCCGATAGGTGCGTAGAAACGCTTCCTGCACGATCTCTTTCGCTGTTTCGCTCGAGCCGACGAAGCGGCGAATGTATCGGTGCAACGCATGGCGGCTCTCGGCGAAGAGCTTGGTGAAAATCTCGGTGGGGGACTCAGAGGCCGTCGGCATCGCCGTGTTATCCGTTTGGAACTACGGTACGCCAATGAGAGGTTGCACGGCAACTTTCACAACTCGAATGGGGGATTTTTCCTTCCCAGGTGTCGTATGCATTGCCGCCGGCGCGATGCGCGGCCTACAAGGGGCAACGGCTTCAAGATGATTCCGCTTAAGTTACGGTTCTTAATCCGATTGATTGCGGCGGGATTGACCGTGACGTCCCTTTGGAGTGTCGCCTTGAGCGGGCAGCCCTCGGCTGCAACCGTCGTCGCTTTGGACCCCGGCGTCACCGCCGGTGTCGGCGCACCGCTGGAATTTGTGGAGTACGAGGCGGAGAACGGTGTCACCAACGGTCGCATTGTCGGACCCGACCGTACTTTCGCCACTCTCGCTTCCGAAGCCTCCGGCCGGCGGGCGGTCTTGTTCGAAGGGCAGGGAGATTATGTCGAGTTCACTCTTTCCGCCGCAGCGAATGCACTGACTGTGCGCTACGCCGTACCCGACGGTCCCGAGGGCGAACCCGTCGATGCAAGGCTCGGCGTTTATGCACAGAGCCGCCGGATAGCGGAACTTGCCGCAACCTCTCGATACTGCTGCTACTACGGCCACTATCCTTTCACCAAGCATGTCGCAGATGGTGAAGGTCACCACTTCTTCGATCACGCGAGGATTTTGCTGGATGAGGTGCTGCCGGCTGGTACGGTCGTGCGCCTGACGAGCGATGCACGATCCCAGGCATGGATCGCGATTGATCTGGTCGATTTTGAAATGGTGCCAGTGCCGCGTCGTCGACCTTCGCGCTCTTTGTCGGTGGTGGAGTTTGGCGCCGATCCGCGTGGGGAATTGGACTCCAGAGAGGCGTTTGCCAAAGCGATCGCAGCGGCATCCGGTAGCAAGCGGCCGCTATGGGTTCCGCCGGGGCACTACCGCCTGGATGGTCATGTTCAGGTCGATCAGGTGGAAATTGCCGGCGCCGGACCATGGTATTCGGTACTGCAGGGCGACGGCGTGGGGCTCTATGGACACGATGCGCCGAATCCCTCACAGGCAGTCGACATTCACGATTTGGCGATCATAGGTCAAGTCAACGAACGCGACGATCATAAGGCTTTGGCTGGAATCGGCGGCGCGCTCGGCGGCGGTAGCCGCATCCACGACGTATTCATTCAGCACGTCAAAGTTGGATTGTGGCTCGATGGCCCCTTTGACGGATTGATTGTCAGGCATGTACGTGTTTTGGACACCACCGCGGACGGACTCAATCTGCACCGCGGTATTTCGCGAGTGATCGTCGAGGAGAGCTTCTTTCGCAACAATGGCGACGACGGTATTGCTTCGTGGGCCGAGAAACTCGCAAACCATGACATCATCATTCGACATAACACTGTCGTCGCACCCATTCTGGCGAACGGCGTGGCAATCTACGGCGGTCATAATATCGCCGTAACCGACAATCTCATCGCCGACACCCTCACTGAGGGGGGCGGCCTCCACTTGGGCAACCGCTTCGATGCAGTACCGCTCTCGGGCAAGATTTCCTTGAAGGGGAATATGGTCGTGCGCGGGGGCAGCATCGATCCACGCTTGCATATCGGTATCGGCGCCGTTTGGCTATTCGCGTTGGATGCGCCGATTAAGGCGCAGATCGATCTGCGGACGACGACCCTATTGGACAGCAGCCAGGAAGCGGTGCTGCTGTTCGGCAGGCGCATCGATGGATTGGTCGTGAATGGACTGCGTGTCGATGGCGCCGGTGGGAGCCTGATCGAACTGCGCGCCGACGGCAGCGCGACCCTATCAGGGGTCCGGGCAACCGGCATCGTGGAGCCGACCGTGCGAAGATGCAGCGCCTTCCTGCTTGAATGGAAAGGATCGAACAACGGGCTTAACAGCTCGAATGCGCAGGGGTGCTAAGCAGAGATTCACATGGCCGGCCTTGAGTATCGAAAATCGTATCGTCCTCGACAATGAGCCCGTTGCCGAACCTGAAGTAAGTCATCAATTCGAAGCGGAACTTATGCTCAGGCGCGTCGCTCGAGGACCTGAAGCGCACGGCGGCTTGGTCGCCATCGATTACGATGGAAATGACGTCGTCGCGAATGTCGGGAAACGCCTTGAACATGGCGCCGTACGTACGCGTTACGTCAACGCCCATTCGCGGCTTGCAGAAGTCCGAAGACGTGAGCTTCGCGTAGGGAGCATAGAGCTTCTGAAGGGCCACCACGTCGTGTCGGTTGAATGCCGCAAAGAGATGCTCGATAGCAACACGGGGCGTGGTCGCGAGGGATGCGGTGGCGGCTAGAAGAACTGCGACATTAGTCACGTGATGACTCCTGACTTGACGCGAGCGGTAGAAGAACGTCCGTCACCAGTTCCTCGACGGGCGTATCATCCGGATCACTAGTGAAATGGTGGAACACCGGGAAATTGGCCGGCTCCCAGGCTGATGCCGGAAGCCAGTCTCCCACGAGATTCTGAGTCGTCGCTTCGAGTCCGTCGTAAGAGCCGAAGTGTCGTAGGCGCGCGTAATCTCCGGCTGGCAGGGCAAGAACCCGCAACGGCTGCGGAGCCGTCGTCACACCGAGCGCCAGGCAGGCGTCGTAGCGAAGGCGGTCTAGGGGCACGCTTGCCGAATCGTCGAGCGGAATACCATAAATACCTTCGAGGCGTTTCAACACATCTGTGGTTTGCGCCCAAGACCAGACCTGTCCGAAAGTTGCATTCAGATCGGTATACGCCTTCCCTTCGCGCCGCAGCGCCACTACCAGAATTTCGCCCCGCCGCTCAATTTCAACCTTCAGCTCCTTGCCGCTCGCGGCCGAGGTGGGAGGGCTCGCGGCGCGATGTTCAGTGGGCGTCTTACCCGTGTGACGGCGAAACGCCCGCGCGAAGCTTTGGGGTGTAGCGAAACCAACCGCAATTGCAGTCTCCGCGACCGTCGCGTCCTTTGTCTGAAGTAATTCCTTGGACGCCTCCAACCGCAGGCGAAGGACCGTCTGGCCGACGGTTTCCCGAGTTAGGGCGCGCCAAATCCGATGAAAGTGGAACGGGGAAACCGCCGCCGCCGTCGCCAACTCCTCCAGCAACGGGGGGTCGTCGAGGCGAGTCGAAATAAGAGTCCCGGCCCTCTCCAGCCGCCGCCGCCAACGTTCAAGGGAGCCCTCGATCACCCGTACCTCCGCGAAAATGTGCCCTCAATATAGCGATGTTCCGGCCTCTGTGCGGTCCATGGCTTGCTCACTTCGAAAGGCCTCACGTGGCCATCGACCCTACTCGACATACAGAAGTGACTTTGATCAGGCGCTTGTGGCATACATACCATCGTGAAAATGTCCGACGACGTGCCATACAAGTGCCAAAACTGCGACGCCGATGTTCCACTCGGACAGGCGTATTGCGGGAACTGTGGGCAGAAGTACGCAACCGAGCGGCTGACGCTGCATGAGATCGGTCACGATCTGTTGCACGCTTTCATGCACGTGGACCGAAGCGGTTTGTCCCTGGTTCGAATGCTGCTCGTGCGTCCAGGGACCGTCGCCCTGAATTACGTCCAAGGAAAGCGCAAGCGCTACTTCGGACCGTTCAGTTTTCTCGTCGTCGTTGTAGCCGCGGCTTCTGCGGTGATCGCGCTCACTGGATTCCGCGCTGTCTCTTCGGACAGACCGAATGTCGTTGCTGACTTTCTCCAGAGCCACATAAACCTTCTCATGTTCGCTGATTTTCCGCTGCTCGCGGTCTTTTCACGTCTTCTCGACGTACGCGGCCGTTTCAATTTGGCCGAGCATCTCGTCCTGGCAGCATATACATCCAGCATGCGCGTTCTTTTCGCCACTCTGATCTTGATCCCCTTCTGGTACGTTTTCCGTCCCAGCAACCCAACGGCGGTTGCCCTCGCTTCTCTGGCGATCTGGGCGTTGTACTTTGGTTTCGCAGCGTCGCAATTCTTCCCGGGCAGAAGGGCGTTGTCTTGGTGCAGAGGATTTCTGACGGCAGTTCTTGCCTCTGCATCAATGCAGGGCTTGATAATGCTCGTAGCGTCCCTGTTCCTCCAATCTGAGGCGTGACGCGGCGTTATTGAGATACGGTTGGTTCTTATCGCGTGCTGCGTGCGGCTTGCAACTCAATTCGCACCTCCGGTCTCCTCGCATAGTCTAAGGCGGTTCTACCCTCGGCGTCCGCCTCGCGCGTGTTCGCGCCGCGCTGTATCAGAAGCTTGCATATCTCGGCATGTCCTGCGACCGCCGCGTACATGAGTGCCGTTCGGTGGCCGGTGCGCGGGGGCGGCGGATCCTCGTTGTAGCTGAATATGGGTTGCGGATTGAATACCGTCGGCGTCGCATGATCGACCCGGATCTGCGATTGCGCGAGCAGCATCCGCACCGCTTCGACGTTGCTGTGATAGGCAGCAGTCATCAGGACGGTGACTCCCCTTTCTGTCATGGAGTTTGGATCAGCGCCGCCGTGCAGTAGCTCTGCCAGCGTGCCGTTGGCACCCACCGTCGCCGCATACAGGACGGCGGCACACGGGGTGTCGCCCTGCAGACCGTCGCGTCTCAGGAGCCCGGTGGCGAGATAGTCCTGGCGGTGCAAGATGGCTCGCAACATCGGCCCCGCCGTCCCCATACCGGTCCCTAGGCCAACCGTTCTCTCGTCGGAAATCGGCTCGCCCAGCTGCCCACCATGCTTCAACAGCGCATCAATGAGTTCATGATCCGCATCCGCCACGAGGCTGAGCGCGGTTGCGCCGTTATGATCGGTGCGGCTTGGATCCGCGCCGTGATCGAGCAGCAACAGCGCGAGCTCGCGGTCCTTCATTGCAAGATTGAGGGGCGGACCGCCCAAACAGTCGACGGTCGCACGTGCGCCGTGCTGCAGGAACAGTATCGCGAGGGATCGCGATTGCTCGCCTCCGGCCAGGATCGTGCAGAGCAACGGACGGCCATAAGGATCGCGGGCGTCGGGACTCGCGCCGGCGGTGAGAAGTTTCGAAACAATCCTGGCATCGCGACGCGCAATCGCGGGAGCGAGCCCAGCGTCGAGAGCCGAGGAATCGAGATGCCGAACCTCGAGAGCAAGGTCGAAGAAGTCATCGCGCCCGTTTGCGACCGCGACAGCAAGGGGCGACCCGCCGGGGGTCGAGGCGCCGAGCTGCGCGCCGTGATCGAGCAGCAGGCGCGCAATGCGCATGTCGCCATCGAATCGCGGTGTAGAAAGCAGCACGCCCAGGGCAGAATCCGGGTGCGTCGGATCGAGGACGCCGTCCGCGTCCGCGCCGGCATCGAGCAGCACATGGATCGTCGCCTCGAAGTCGCGTGGCGCGCGTTCCGCACGCCAGGCGAATGCGCCGGGAACGCCATGGAACTGGATGGTGGTCTTGAGGTTAATGATCGCTACCGCAATCGGATGAACGTCCACGGCTTCCACGGGGCCGCGTACGTGGGCGCCGTGCTCGATCAAGGCCCGCACGATCTGAGGCTGCGCACCCCCGGCGGCCACATCGATCAGGCTGCTGCGCCGGTCGCTGCGCGACGGAGCGTTCACGTCGACGGCCGGAGAGCGCAGCAACCGCTGAACTTCCGCAAGATCGCCTTCATAGACCGCGGTGAACAAGCGTTCCTGATCGTTTTTCGGCACCGGACGCGGCGGTCTGGGGGAGGGCTGGAGTCCCGACATTGAGGCGGCGCCTCCCGCGGTCGTGGAATCTCCGGGCGAGGCTGCAGGTCCGGTCGTGACCGGCGGTTTGACGATCACCGTGGTCACCTTCACCTGGGGCGCGGTGATGGCAACCGGACCGCCGCCGATGTACTTTGCGGCACCATCCCACACGCCGACAACCTGGTCGTCGACCTTGCATTGATCCGCCGCGGATCCCAGCACGGGCGCGACCGCCAAAAATGCAAGCGCGGCACACCACGACGTCTGTTTCGTTGTCATCGACTGCCGCCCCGCTGACACCCAACTTGGAAGAAAAGTATGCCCGAGGGGGTGGTTGTGGAACCGTGCACATTCGGCATCTGCAGCATCGCATGGGTGTCCGTCAACTCAATGGCGAGGCAGAATTAGCCATGCGTATCACCTGAAAATGTGGAAAAAAGGAGCTTGAGATGACCCCAGTGGGCCAACGTTTTTTAATCATCTATTCCGGCGTTATGACGGCCGTCTTTGCTGTTTCAGCGCTATACGGATTCGCGCGAGCCCCTCAAAAGATGACGATTGAGGAGCTCGATGTTCAACGTATCAACCTCCGGGAGCCCGATGGAACGCTGCGCTTGGTAATTTCGGACAAATCCAAAGCACCGGAGATATTCATCAAAGGTAAAGAGTATCCGCATCCTGATCGCAAGACCGCGGGCATGATCTTCTACAACGATGAAGGAACCGAGAACGGGGGACTGATCTTCGGGGGTGAAAGGAGCAAGGACGGAACAAAGCAATCTTTTGGACATTTGTCGTTTGACGCCTACGAGCAAGATCAAACCATGGCACTAGAATCAAACCAGAGTGGAAATGATCGCGATACAAAATTGCGGATAACGGACTATCCCGATTACTCCATTGTTGATCTATTGAATTTCATGGGTTCAATCAAGCAGCTGCCCCCTGAACAACAAAAGGAAAAAATAAATGCCTTCTTGGCAGAACACGGACGTCCTACGACGCGTCTGGTGTTAGGGCGAGGCATGGGGAAGGATAGAGGCGACAACAGTGTGATGCTTGGACTTAATGACATGCAGGGGCGTCCTCGTATCGTCATGAAAGTCGCCTCCGATGGTACCCCGTCATTGCAGATGTTTGACAGTGCCGGCAACGTAGTCGGCAATTTAGAGAATATGGGCCAGCAGTGAGTCGGTGCCCGTCGTCCACCCCATTGCTGCCGGGAGCGTGCGAGGGAATTTACGAAGCCCGAAGTGGGCTCACCGGTTGAATCATTGGAGCGACCACAGCGTTTCCTGGTGCGCAAGCTCGGCAAGGAATTCCTGGTGGCAGTCAACGTGAACCTGCATGCGCGTGGCCGTGCGTATCCATTGCGCTCGACCATGTCCGCGATCGAACTGAAACTCGATCCGACCAGGTTTGTGCGAACCCTTACTCCCTGCGGACTTGACACTTCAATTGAATCAGGAACGCAACCCGTCGGCCCCGCACTCTTGGCATCGTGCACCTTAGAGCGCCACCCCATCCCAAACCTCGGCGCAGTCCATTCTCAGGGTGCCATTGTCGTTGAACACGAGTCCGTTGAAGCGTAATAGGCTGCCTGCGGCCAGTGGTGCCGAATTCAGCGTCTGGGTACTGCTGTCAATATAGACGACAACGCTGGCGGGATTCGTCAGAATTGTCGTCTGACCGCCTTGTGTGGCAAGAGCCGTGAACAGGTTGTAGTTCGCCAGTGCAACGGTATAAGTCGTGAAGCTGCCCGCACTCGCGACTGCTGTCACGGTGCCGTTGATAGTTTGCGGCAGGAGCGTAACTGTCGTCACCGCGACGAGTCCTGGGGCATACGGGAATGCGCTCGCATGCGTGCTGAGATAAACGCTTTGGCCAGCAACGATATTGTTGGCGGCGAAGGTTGCCGAAAATGGCAGGCTCGACAAATTGCTGAACTGCGCGGACGTCTGGTAAATGGTATCCGCGCCGAAGCCTAACCCCCATACACCACCTTCAAAGCCGACATACAAGGGACCTGCGCTCTCCGTTACGAATAGATCCCGTTCTGGTGCGGCGTTCGATATAAAAATCATTGCCCCCCGAAATACCGTCAGTTCGCTCACATTGGCATCAGTGACCTCGACGCGCGACGCGAGCAAGGACCCGTCCGACTGCGGGCTTGCATCGAAATTGACCGGCAGGCCCACAGAGAGTGCGGAAAGGCCGGCAACTCCCTGAAACACCGTGCTGCCATTCGCCTTGACCGACCACGCCGGGCCGTCGGCGCCGGCGACACTGAATCCGCTGCCATCGGACGCGAGCGCGCTGACCACGCCGATGAGGCCGGTTTCGCCTGCAAGGTCGCTGTTCACCATCTGCGCCGTTGGTGCCATGGCGGTGAGCGTGAAGGCCGGTGTGATGGTGGTATCGTTCGAACCCGGCGGTGGAGCTGCGTAGAGTGCGCTGCAGGCGGAATTACCTTGCGACGAAGAGATTTGTAGGTTCAGCACTAGATTCAAGTGCGTTCCGGAGATTGAAATTGGCGCGGGCACAGTCACCGTCGGCGTACCGCTGATCAGCGTCGTAGTGCCTGCGGAAATGTCGCCCGAGGATGTCAGTGCGACGCAGGCGAAATTGGAGTTTCCCAGTGTCGCGGTGGCCGCCGTGTAAACGCCTTGCGGCACATCAACCGTCACCAGTGACTCCGTGGGTCCATTCAGGTGCATGAATTCCGCGCTCTGCGGTGAGGAAAGCACATTGACCGCATTTCCCATAGCGTCAGTCAGCATGAGGTTCGTCACGGTGAGACTCGCCTGGACCACTCGATCATTGGCAGTGCTCGATACCAGGAGTGTGACCGAGGTTTTCTGAACGGCGGGTGGAATCGGTGCTACTGAGGCCGGCGACGAACCTCCCCCACAACCGGTCATAAGGCCTGCTATAACCGTCAGCGGTAGAAACCGCTGGTACCCGATTCGTCGTGAAGTCCATTTCATAAACGCTCTCCCTGTTTCGGCTTTTCCGTCTTCAAAAGTATACTGGACACCCAACGAATGGGACACGCGCGCCGAGCAAAACTGCGTCAGGCAGACGCTAAGCTTTGTGAAGAAACTTCCGGCTACTCAAGCAAGGGCTCGGTGATGGACTGCCGGAAGGTATATCTGGTCAAGCGATGAATTGCATCTAAAAATATAGGCTACCCAGTTGGAGTCCTTGGTACTAGCCTTCGATATTCATCCGCCAAAGAACATACGACCATTACCGTATCGCTATACGACACTCCCCCGCGTGATCAGCGTCACAACGGTGGTGATAAAGTCTGCCGATTCGTTTCAAGCGGAATGCCCAGGAGTACAGCATGCAAATTGGAATGATAGGACTCGGCAGGATGGGGTCGAACATGGTGCTGCGGCTCATCAAAGCCGGACACGAGTGTGTGGTGTTCGACATGATGCCCCAAGTGGTCGAACGATTGGTGGCGGCGAAGGCGATCGGTGCCGCGTCATTGAAAGAGTTCATTCGGAAATTAAGAGCGCCGCGCGCTATCTGGCTCATGGTTCCGGCCGGTGCGGTGGACGACATGGTCGGGCAAATAGCACCGCTCCTCAGCGCAGGCGACATCCTGATCGACGGCGGCAACTCCTATTA
>Ga0209624_10001484_pt1 | contig 18320 bp, 15 predicted proteins | sample JacPinW_OM2H0_O1_FD_188565 | JGI IMG/M metagenome (GOLD analysis project Ga0209624, IMG submission 188565) | Forest soil microbial communities from Algoma, Ontario, Canada - Jack Pine, Ontario site 1_JW_OM2H0_O1 (SPAdes) (version 2) | ecosystem: Environmental > Terrestrial > Soil > Boreal...
GACCTGGACGACGATCCCCTACGAGGCGATGCACAAGAACGGCGGCGGCATCCACTGCTCGACAACGCCCCTGCGCCGGGACACGGTCTGAGACCTCTGGCTCGTGCCGCAGGCGGCGGGGGACGGCTCCCCGGAAGCGCGCTTTCGTCGTCGGCTCCATCAGTTCAATGGCTTAAGGCCTCCTTCGCGCAACTTTTCTCGCACAACAAGGGCCTCGTTTGGAGGCCTCGACACTACGCTGTGGCGTATTCTGGACCGCGTCGTAAGCGATCGGGACACGGCCGTGGGTGTCCCTTCCCGTTCCCAGCGATCGGACATATCTCCGAGAAGGCCGATTGTTGGAAGTCGTCCAGTGGGTCTGTGGAAGGACGGCATCGCTCGGGGGCCCTTGCGAGCGTAGGTTACGCGAATACATGGAGGCAGCTGTGTCCAGTACGATCAAAGTCAATGGCGTCGATCGCACGGTCGAGGTCGAAAGCGACACGCCGCTCCTTTGGGTGTTGCGCGATGTCCTGGGCATGACCGGCACGAAGTTCGGCTGCGGCATCGCGCAATGCGGCGCGTGCACGGTGCAGATCGACGGCGAACCAGTCCGCTCGTGCCTGCTGCCGGTCGGCTCGATCGGCGACCGGACGATCACCACCATCGAAGGAATCGGCGCGATGGAGGCGGGGCGCAAGATCCAGAAGGCGTGGCTGGACCTCGAGGTCGTGCAATGCGGCTATTGCCAGTCCGGCCAGATCATGTCGGCCAGCGCTTTGCTGGCCAGGACGCCCGAACCGACGGATTCCGATATCGACGCCGCAATGGCCGGAAACATTTGCCGGTGCGGCACCTATGTGCGCATTCGCGCCGGGATCAAGCAAGCGGCCCGGTCGGCATGAAGGAGACTGGACCCATGACCTCGACCTCCTCCGCCCCGAGGCTCACCCGACGCATGGTGCTGAAGGCGACCGCCGCCGCCGGCGGCGGGCTAATCCTCAGCCTCTCCTTTCCCCAGCTCAAGGCTGCGCGCGCGGCGGAGTCGGGCGCCGATTTCGCGCCGAACGCTTTTGTGCGCATAAATCCCGACGGCATGGTGACCTTCACGATCCCGCAAGTTGAGATGGGGCAAGGCATCTACACCGCCCTCTCAATGATCCTTGCGGAGGAGCTCGATGCGCCCTTCGAGCACGTGAAGGCCGTGGCGGCGCCGCCGAACGACAAGCTCTACGGCAACCCGCTTCTCGGGTTCCAGGTGACCGGCGGCTCAACCTCTGTCCGCGCCTTCTGGAAGCCGATGCGAATCGCCGGCGCCACCGCCCGGGCCATGCTGGTGCAAGCTGCGGCCACGAAGTGGAGCGTCGATCCGGCGTCCTGCCGGACGGAGAACGGCGAGGTCCTTCACGACGTGAGCGCCCAGAAGGCCCCCTACGGCGACATTGTGCAAGCGGCCGCCGCTTTGACGCCGCCACAAGATCCGCCGCTGAAGCCCTCGTCGGATTTCAAGGTCATCGGCAAATCGCTGAAACGGCTCGACACGCCCGACAAGGTGAATGGCAAAGCCATCTATGGCATCGACGCGCGGCCGGCCGGCGTAAAAATCGCCACGCTCGCGAGCTGTCCCGTGTTCGGCGGCAAGGTCGCGCATGTCAACGACGAGCAGGCGAAGACCATGCCTGGGGTCCGACAGGTCATCGTTCTCGACGATCTCGTCGCCGTGGTCGGCGATCACATGTGGGCCGCCAAGAAGGGCCTTAACGCCCTCGACATCACCTGGGACGAAGGGCCGAACGCCAGCGTGTCGACGGCCGATATCCTGAACGGCCTGATGTCCGCGAGCGAAAAAGCCGGGGCGGTCGCGAAATCGACTGGCGACGCGGCGAAGGCTCAAGGCGGGGAAACGAAGCTTGAGGCGAGTTACCACGTTCCGTTCCTTGCTCACGCGCCGATGGAGCCGATGAACTGCACCGTGCACGTTCGTCCCGACGCCTGCGAGATCTGGGTTGGCAATCAGGTCATCACCCGGGCTCAAGGGATCGCCGCGAAAGTGACGGGCCTGCCGCTGGAGAACGTCACTGTCCACAATCACCTGATCGGCGGCGGCTTCGGCAGGCGGCTCGAAGTGGACTATATCGCCAAGGCCGTGCGCATCGCGCAGAAGGTCGACGGGCCGGTCAAGGTCATCTGGACGCGCGAGGAGGATATCCAGCAAGCGCTCTACAGGCCCTTCTATTTCGACCGCTTCCAGGCGAGCCTTTCAGGCGGCAAATTAGCGGCGTGGAGTCACAAGATCGCGGGGTCGTCGGTGCTCGCGCGCTGGGCGCCGCCGGCCTTCAAGAATGGGCTCGACGCCGACGCAGTCGACGGCGCGATCGATTTTCCCTACGAAACTCCGAACCTTCATGTCGAATATGTCCACGCCGAGCCGCCCGCCGTGCCGACTTGTTTCTGGCGGAGCGTGGGTCCCGGACACAATATCTTCGTCATCGAGAGTTTCGTCGACGAGCTGGCGCATGCCGCGGGGCAGGATCCGGTGGCCTTCCGGCGGGCGCATCTCGAGAAGGAGCCGCGGCTTCTCGCCTGTCTCAATCTTGCGGCGGAAAAGGCCGGCTGGGGAGGCGCGCTTCCCGCGCGCGTTGGACGCGGGGTGGCCTGCCAGAGCGTTTTCGGCTCCTATGTCGCGGCGATCGTGGAGGCGGAGGTCGACGACGAGGGCGAGATCGCGATCCGCCTCGTGACGGCGGCGGTCGATTGCGGCACGGCCGTCAATCCCGACAGCGTCGAGGCGCAGATCCAGGGCGGCCTCGTCTTCGGGCTCACGGCCGCCCTCTATAACGAGATCACAATCGCGAAGGGTCGGGTGCAGCAGAGCAACTTCAACAATTACCGGATGATGCGGATCAACGAAACGCCCGCGATCGATGTCCATCTGCTGCGAAACGGCGAATCGCCGGGCGGCATCGGCGAGCCGGGGACCTCGATCGCTGGCCCCGCGCTCGCCAACGCGCTGTTCGCGGCGACTGGGGTTCGGTTGCGAAGCCTTCCCGTCGATCGCAAGCAACTCGCGCCGAGGAAAGCCGCGTGAGGACCTTTTGGCGGATCCTGCTTGCAGCGGGCGCGCTCGTTGTCGTCTCCGCCCTCGGCTTCGTCGGCTGGATCGTGTTTGGCCCGGGGCCGACGGATTTCGCAGGCCGGGACCGGGTTGCGCTCAGCGACTACAAGCTGGCCGATCCGACGGGCGTTCCCGCAAGCCTCAAGGACGCGAGTCTCATCGACCGGGGGCGCTATCTCATCCGCGCCGCCGATTGCGAGGCTTGCCATACGGCGATCGGCGGGCAACCTTTCGCCGGCGGTCGCGCCTTCGTCCTGCCCTTCGGCACGATCTATTCGACCAACATCACGCCCGACAAGGACACAGGCATCGGTCAGTACACCGACTCGCATTTTCTCGCGGCAGTCCACCGCGGAGTCCGGCGTGACGGCGCGCCGCTTTACCCCGCGATGCCCTTCGCAAGTTACACGTACTTGACGGACGCCGACACGCTCGCCATCAAGGCCTATCTTTTCAGCCTCGCGCCGATCAACGCGCCCGCGATTCCGAATACGTTCGCCTTTCCGTTCGATCAGCGCTGGGCGATGGGCGTGTGGGCGATGATGTTCAACGCCGACCGGCGTTTCGAGCCGCACGCCAATCAGACCGCCGAGTGGAACCGCGGCGCCTATCTGGTCGAGGCGCTTGCCCATTGTGGCGAATGCCATACGCCCCGCAATCTGTTCCAGGCGTTGGACAACCGCCAGAAATTCGCCGGCGCCGTCACTGGCGGCTGGCGCGCCTACAACATTACCAGCGATCGGACGAGCGGCGTTGGTGACTGGACCGAACAGGCGCTCGCGCATTACCTCGCCACGGGACATGCCGAGGGACGCGGCACGGCGGCAGGGCCGATGGGGGAAGCGGTCGACCTCAGCCTCGGCCATCTGACGAGTGAAGACATTGCCGCCATGGTCGCTTATCTGCGCACCGTTCCGCCGATCGCGAATCCGAATCTGCCGGCGCCAAAACCGTCCGACGCGATCGCCGCGCAAGCGCCCGGGGCGAGCGGCCATCCGCTGGGCGAGCAGATCTATGCCGAAGCCTGTGCAAGCTGCCACGGCTGGACGGGCAAGAGTCCAATCTCCGGCCTCGCGACGATCGCGGGCGCGCGCTCGGTCAACGATCCGTCCGGCGTCAATGTCGCGCAGGTCATCCTGTTCGGCGGAGGGCGCCGGCCGGGCGAAGCGGGGATGGCGATGCCATCCTTTGGCGAAGGCTACTCTGATGCCGAGATCGCCGCCGCCGCCAACTATGTCACGGCGCGGTTCGGCGCCGAGGGTTCGCGCCTGACGCCGGAGAACGTCGCCTCGCTCCGGCTCACCCGGTAACGGATCACCTTCTCCGCGATCTGTTTGTGGCTTGCGATCCAACCTTGCGCGTTGCGTCGCGTCGGCTGAGACGCGAGAACGGGCACGGGCACGGGCACGGTCACTTAGTGGAGAGGTCAACACAATTTGATGTCGCACTGCAGCAATCTGCGCTTATATCTTCGGAGGCGTTGACAGCCCCTACCAGGGCGATGGCGATTCGCCGCCAACCTGGAGCAACATAATGGGCGCGACGGTTTCAATAACAGGTGATGTTCGATGACAGCCGTCGTTCGGTTAGCTCTCGCGCGCCCCTACACCTTCGTCGTGATGGCGATCTTGATCATGATCTTCGGAACGCTCTCGGCGATCCGAACGCCGACCGATATTTTCCCGAACATCGGCATTCCCGTCATCTCGGTCGTCTGGGGCTACACTGGCTTGGCGCCCGACGATATGGCCGGCCGAATTGTCGCGCCTTATGAACGCATCCTTTCCACGACCGTCAATGATGTTGAACACATTGAATCCCAGTCATTTCCTGGCATGGGCGTTGTGAAAATCTTCTTCCAGCCGAACGTCGACATCAACGCCGCGCAAGCCCAGGTCACGTCGATTTCGCAAACCATTCTGAAACAGCTTCCCGCGGGGGCCACCCCGCCGATCATTCTGGTTTACAACGCCTCGAGCGTCCCGGTGATCCAGCTGGCTTTGTCCAGCGATACTCACTCTCAAGTTGAACTGGCCGATCTCGCCCTGAATTTCATCAGGCCGCAGCTCACGACGGTCGCGGGCGCCCAGGTTCCTTTCCCTTATGGTGGGGCGACGCGGCAGGTACAGATCGACCTCGACCAGAATGCGCTGCGCGCCCACAATCTTTCGGCCATCGACGTCGGCCAGGCGCTCGCCTTACAGAACCAGATCAACCCGGTCGGCACGGAGAAAATTGGCTCTTACGAATTCACCGTTGATCTCAACGATTCGCCCAAAGCCGTAGCGGATTTCAACAATTTGCCGGTGAAAGTGGTTAACGGCACGGTCGTGTTCATGCGCGACGTCGCCTACGTCCACGACGGTTCGCCGCCGCAGACCAACGTCGTCCAACTCGACGGTCACAAGGGCGTTCTGATGTCGATTCTCAAGATCGGCTCGGCGTCGACGCTCGACGTCATTGCCGGCATCAAGGCGCGCCTTCCTGCAATCGAAGCCACGCTGCCTCCTGGCGTCACCGTTAAGTTCGTTGCGGATCAGTCCGACTTCGTCAAATCTTCCGTCAGCGCCGTCGTGCGCGAGGGCGTGATCGCGGCCACTCTCACGGGATTCATGATTCTGATCTTTCTTGGCAGCTGGCGATCGACCATCATCATCACGGTTTCGATACCGCTGGCGGTTTTGAGTTCGCTGACCGCGCTTTCCGTGCTCGGCCAGACCATCAATGTCATGACGCTCGGCGGCCTTGCTCTAGCCGTTGGCATTCTGGTCGACGACGCGACCGTCACCATCGAGAACATCAACCGCCACATGGAGCATGGCGAGGATATTTTGACCGCCATCACCAAGGGCGCGAACGAAATCATGCCCCCGGCCACAGTCGCCCTGTTTTGTATCTGCATCGCCTTCGTGCCGCTGCTCTCGCTCGGCGGCGTGGCGGGCTATCTGTTCCGTCCGCTCGCGATGGCGGTCGTCTTCGCGATGATCGCCTCCTACATTCTCACCTACACGCTCGTGCCCACGATGGCGCATTTTTTACTGAGGAATCAGCATCCTCACGGGGCGGGCGGCGCGTCGGCCGAGCCGCGCCGCGTTGGATTTTTTGGCCGCTTCCAGCGAGGGTTCGAGCACTATTTCGAAGGGTTTCGGCAGGGGTACCTGGGACTTTTGCGACTGGCGCTTGCTCATCGTTTCATCTTCGCCGGCGGCTTCGTCTGCTTTTCCTTGCTGTCGCTCGGGCTCGCCCCATTCCTTGGGCAGGACTTTTTTCCTTCTATCGATTCCGCTGCGATCAGAATCCACCTGAGGGCGCCGACGGGCACGCGAATTGAAGAAACGACGAGGTTAACGACCTTGGTCGAACAGAAAATTCGTTCGATCATTCCGCCCGACCGCGTGACGAGCATAGTCAACAACATCGGCTTGCCCGTCAGTGGTATCAACCTCTCGTATCAGAACACGGGAACGATCGGCGTTTTCGATGCCGACATGTTGGTCACCCTGCGCGAGGGAGCGACCTCGACTGACACTTATGTGAAGACGCTGCGCGAGCAACTCCCGAAGGCTTTTCCGGGCACGACCTTTTCGTTCCTTCCGGCGGATATCGTCAGCCAGATTCTTAATTTCGGCTCGCCAGCCCCGTTAGACGTCCAGATCGCAGGGAGCGATCTCAACGCGATCCGGGCCTTCGCGATGAAATTGTACACGAAGATTCGCCAAGTGCCCGGAATTGCCGATCCGCGGATCCAGGAAGCTTTCCAAGATCCTGCCCTGAAGGTTGACTTCAACCGCGAGTTCGCTGGCGTCGTTGGGCTAACCGAGAACGACGCCTCGACCAGCCTTCAGACGACCCTTTCTGGCAGTACGCAGACGGCCCCCACCTATTGGCTGAGCCCCAACGGCGTCTCGTATGCCGTGTCAGTCCAGACTCCCCAAGACCGCATTGATACTCTTGGTGACCTTAGATACGTGCCGCTGAGGACGTCCGATTCGACCCAGCTGCTTGGCGGCCTGGCCACCTTTTCGCCTGAGCCGCTCAACGCCATCGCCTCACACTATAACATTCGTAGCATTGTCGATATTTACGCGACGACGCAGGATCGGGATCTTGGCGGGGTCGCCGCGGACGTCCAGAAGATTGTCGACGACGCGCACGGCGAACTGCCGAAGGGGGCGACCGTCACGATACGCGGGCAAGTGGCGACGATGCAAAGCGCCTACTATCAGCTATTCATCGGCTTGGCCTTTTCCATCGTGTTGATATATCTTCTGATCGTTGTAAACTTCCAGTCCTGGCTCGACCCTTTCGTGATCATCACTGCGCTCCCGGCGGCGTTGGCGGGAATCGTGTGGATGTTGTTCCTCACGCACACGAGCCTATCGGTGCCCGCGTTGACCGGAGCGATCATGTGCATGGGCGTGGCCACCGCGAACAGCATTCTGGTGGTCAGCTTCGCGCGCGAACAGATGGAAGAAGGAAAGAACGCGATCGACGCCGCGCTCGAGGCTGGCGCCACGCGTTTCAGGCCGGTGCTGATGACTGCTCTTGCCATGATTATAGGCATGGCGCCGATGGCCATCGAGGCCGGCGAAAACTCCCCATTGGGACGCGCCGTGATCGGTGGCCTTACTTTTGCGACTTTCGCCACGCTGTTGTTCGTGCCGACGGTGTTCTCAATCGCTCACCGATCCCATCCCAACAAAGCCAAAGCCAATGCAGCGGAGCCCCTCGGGCTGCCGTCCCACGCCTGATCCGGAGCTCTGATGTCCTCTGAATCTCCCGCCATTCCGCCCAAGGCTGAATCTTCGGCCATTCCACCCCAGGCCGAAGCTCCCGCCGCTCCGCCCAAACCCAAAACGGGCCGCGTCTTGTTGGTCATTTGCGTGCTTGCGATCGGCGCCGCTGGCCTCGCCTTCTTCGGCATTACGGACCGCGCCAAGAGCAGGCAGGAGGTCACGGCCTGGACCGACGCTCAGACGGTTCCGACAGTGCGCATTGTCCGGCCCGAGCACGGACCGACAGAGCAAGAGCTGGTTCTGCCCGGCAACGTTGCCGCGTTCAACACCGGCTCGCTCTTCGCCCGCGCCAGCGGCTACATCGCCGCTTGGCACAAGGACATCGGCGCGCATGTGGCGAAAGACGAGGTTCTGGCGACGATCTCGGCCCCTGATCTCGATCAACAGCTCGAACAGGCTAGGGCGCAACTCGTTCAGCTGCAGGCGGCGGTTCAACAAGCGCAGGCCAATTCGGAGCTTGGCAACGCAACGAATCAGCGGACCTCGCAGCTCGTCGTTCAGGGTTGGCAGAGCAAGCAACAGGGCGATAACGATCGCCTGAACGCGGCCGCACAGTCCGCAGCGCTCGCGGTGGCCAAAGGGAACGTCGTCGCGCAACAGGCAGCAGTGAAACGACTCGAGGAGCTGACGGCGTTCGAGCAGATCAAAGCGCCGTTCGACGGCGTGGTGACGGCCCGCAACGTCGATATTGGCGATCTGGTCAATGCCGGCGGCAATACGGGACGCGCCTTGTTCCAGGTCGCTGACGTTCACCGCATGCGCATTTATGTGCAAGTGCCCCAAGCTTTCCTCGCCGAGCTGGCGCCGGGCGTCAAGGCCACGCTGCATCTGCCTGGCGAGAAGGAGACCTTCGAAGCGCAACTGGTCTCGACATCAAACGCGGTCACGGAGACGTCGCGCACATCGCTGGTCGAACTCCAGGCAGACAACCCGGACAACAAGCTTTGGCCCGGCGCTTTCGCCGAAGTTCATTTCCACATTCCCGCCGATCCGAACACGCTTACCGTTCCGCTCACCGCGCTCTTCTTCGGCGCTAAGGGCATGGAGGTCGCCGCGCTCGACGCCGACGACAAGGTCACCATGAAGCCGGTCGTTGTCGGACGCAATTTCGGAAATAAGGTGCAGATCGAGTCTGGCTTGGAGCTGGCTGACCGGCTTGTCGATAGCCCGCTCGAATCGACCCAGACTGGCGACAAGGTGAATGTGGCCACCAATCCGGATCCGAATATGGTGGCGCGCGACCTCAAAGCTGCGCCAAACAAGCCGCCGAGCCTCTAAACTATCGGGCGCAGCCTCGTCGGTGCGGATTCGAACCGCGGCCTCCTCAGGCGGCGCGGGATCGATCCCTTGATCACTGATCGGGCGGCGGATCATCCCGCGGGGCGTCGCATCGGGCGTGCGCGCGCTTGACTTCCACGAGACTGTGGAAGGTCCGGGAGGCGATGCTGGCGCAATAGTCGTCCAGCGACGCGTTGCCGTCAGGCGGCGCGCCTGCGTCGGCCGGCGGGCCCTGAGAATCGGGAGGGTCGTTTGGTCCGGGAACGACGGGCGAATGCTCGAACAGGCCGGGTGGATAGCCGTCTTCCGCTGCGAGCGCGGGGCTCGCCGCCAGCGTGACGACGAATGCGAGAAGTAAGCTCTTCATGGCCGGTGACAGATGGCATTGGATCGGGCGAACAGCAACAGGGAGAGCGAGATTGAGCGTCGCTTCCGGCCATTCCAAGGCGAGAAGGCGACCGTCGGTTCGACGGACCCAGGGCCAAGGCTGATCTTCGAAACTAGCCGAGCTTGACAGGAACTTTCTCGAAGCTCAGGTCGCTCCGATGACCTCAACCGCCCTGTTCACGCTTGGAACCCGCGGTTCGCCCTTGGCGCTCATCCAGGCTGACGAGGCGCGCCGGCGCCTGGCTCATGCGCAAGGCTGGGAGATTGAGCGGATCGCGCTCAAGGTCATCCGCACCAGCGGCGACACGCTCCAAGACCGGCCGCTCGCCGAGGCCGGCGGCAAGGGCCTGTTCACCAGAGAAATCGACGCCGCGCTTCTCGCCGGCGCGATCGACGCGGCGGCGCATTCGGCCAAGGACTTGCCCTCGATCATGCCCGACGGCGTCGTTATCGCCGCGTATCTGCCACGCGAGGACGTGCGCGACGCACTCATCTCGGCGTTGGCCGATACGATCGAGGGGCTGCCGCACGGGGCGACGTTCGGCGCCGCCTCGCTGCGCCGTCAGGCCCAGGCTTTGCGGCTTCGCCCCGACCTCAAGCCTGTGCTCCTGCGTGGCAATGTCGAGACGAGGCTCAACAAGGCCGAGTCGGGCGCGGTCGGCGCTACGCTGCTCGCACTCGCTGGCTTGAAGCGGCTCGGCCTCGGCCATCGCGCCCGCGCCGTGCTCGACATTGACAGGTTCCTGCCGGCGCCCGGCCAGGGGGCGATCGCCATCACCGCGCGTGCGAGAGACACGCGCGCGCTCGAGGCGCTGAACGCCATCTCGGACGGCGAGACTTGGGCGGCGCTGACGGCCGAGCGCGCCTTCCTGGCCGAGCTCGAGGGCTCCTGCCGCACGCCGATCGCGGGCCTCGCCCGTATTGAGGCCGGGAGGCTCAGGCTCATGGGCGAAGTGCTCCGGACCGACGGCTCGGAGCGCTTCGATGTCGCCGCCGAGGGGGCGCCGGCCGACGCCGAGCGGCTCGGGCGCGAGGCCGGGCGCGAGCTAGCGGGCCGCCTGCCCGAGGGCGTGCTCGTCAAGGGTGGATGAGGCAGCCAGCTCGCCCCAACGGGGCGACGACCGTCAGCGATGACCCTACGTGAGGCCAAATCTGCAACCTGCCGTGCGAGTTCGTGCGAATAAATGCTAATAAAAGCCAGTAAACAAGCCTAGACGCTACTAAATTTACTAGCGTTTACTAACGCTTATTTTTTCAAATCGGGACTTTTCAAAGGGTTACGGCCGATTCAAATAAAAAAACTCGCCCTTCACTCTTGGGTTGCACGACTGAGAATCCAGCCGGGTCGCGGCAATTGTTTCGCCGAATTTCCGCTCCGTCGCCGTCACGGCGAATCTCCTTCGTCTCGCCCAGCCGCTGCACGAGGACCGCCGGCCTCGATTGAGCACCATAGCATAATTTCGGCTTCGAATGAAGGAAATTCCGAATTAACTGGCTAACGATCGGTTTTCCCTGATCACAGGAGAGCAAGGCGGCCACGATCGCGCGGTCTGCGCCCGAAATCACCTGACCGATCGGCCGTTCCGCGTTATGCTTGATTGGCGAAGTGGCTGGCGGAGCAAACCGACGAAGTGATTTCGGTTGCGTTCTCCGCGGACGGGCGCGCCTTCCTATCCGGCTGGCTCCGACAAGACGCTTAAACTTTGGGACATCGCGACCGGAAGGGAGATCCGCACCTTCGTTGGGCATACGGATAGTGTTATTGCGGTCGCATTCTCGCCCGACGGGCGCAACGCCCTGTCTGGGAGTAGTGACAGGACCCTCAAGTTCTGGGACGTCGCGACGGGAAAAGAGATCCGCACTTTGGCGGGGCATACCAGTTGGGCGCGTGCTCGCTCGACGGCCGCAGCGTGCTGTCTGGCAGCCTCGACGACACCCTCAAGCTCTGGGACGTTGCGACGGGAACGAGATTCGCACCTTGCCGGGCACACGAACACGGTCCTTTCGGTCGCCTTCTGCCCCGACGGCAAAACCGCGCTGTCCGGGAGCGCAGACAATACCCTCAAGCTTTGGGACGTCACTTAGGCCATTGAACGGCGATCACGCCAGTCGCTGTGAGCCCGTCGAAGTCCTATCCCCGTCTGGCCAGCAGAGAATCCGGCGTCGCGTGACAGTCACCCGTTCGATGATAGATTGCGCATAGGCGAATTCGGTTGAGGCGAAGCGGCGATGAGCGCGACATTTGCCGCTCTTGACGCTGGCGTCCCGTGCGCCCCATTGCACAAGCCCGCGCCTAGAGCGCGACGATACCTAAGGCGAGGACCACAACCATGGCCAACGACAAGATGATGGCGCAGATGTCGAGCAAGCCCGGCTTCATCGCCGCGCTCGACCAGAGCGGCGGATCGACCCCCGGCGCGTTGCGGCTCTACGGAATTCCGGACAGCGACTACAAAGGCGACGACGCCAAGATGTACGAGCTGGTGCACCAGATGCGCGTGCGCATCATCACCGCGCCCTCCTTTACCGGCGACAAGGTCATTGCCGCCATCCTGTTTGAGCGCACGATGGACGGCGAGGCGAGAGGCAAGCCGGTCCCGACCTACCTGTGGGAAGAGCGGGGTGTCGTTCCGATCGTCAAGGTCGACAAGGGGCTTGCGGAGGAGAAGGATGGCGTCAGCGTGATGAAGCCGATCCCGGACCTTGACAAGCTCCTGGATCGGGCAAGCAAGCTTGGCGTGTTCGGCACCAAGATGCGCTCGGTCATCAACCAGGCGTCGAAAACCGGCATCGCCGCCATCGCCAAGCAGCAGTTCGAGTTTGGCGAGCAGATCGCGAGTCATGGGCTAACCCCCATCCTCGAGCCGGAAGTGTCGATCAAGAGCCCCGACAAGGCCGGCGCCGAGCGGATCCTGCGCGACGAATTGACGAAGGGGCTCGACGCCTTGCCCGCGGGCCGCAAGGTGATGCTGAAGCTGACAATTCCGGACGTCCCTGACTTTTACTCGCCCCTGATCAACGACAAGCGGATCGTACGCGTCGTTGCGCTGTCTGGCGGTTATACGCGGGACGACGCCTGCGAGCGTCTCGCCAAAAATCACGGCATGATCGCAAGCTTCTCGCGCGCGCTGGCCGAGGGCCTCAAGCGTTCGATGTCCGACGCCGAGTTCGACGAGGAACTCGGCGAAGCCGTCGATGAGATCTATGAGGCCTCGACGGTCAAGGTCTGACCATTGTCAGTTCGTTTCTATTACGGGTCAGGCTCGCCCCATTCGTGCGGGTCTGGCTCGCGCTGGAACACAAGGGAATTCCCTATCATCGGAAGACGCTGTCGTTCGACGCCGGCGACTTGAAGACGGCGAAATTTGGGGCCCTCAACCCGCGACGCCGCGTGCCGGTCCTGGTCGACGACGATTTCGCGCTCGCCGAATCCGCGGCGATTGTGGAATATATCGAAGAGCGTTGGCCATCGGGGCCGGCCCTTTTCGCCCGCGATCCGCGCGAGCGCGCGATTCAGCGGCGCATGTGCGCGAAGCCGATGCCTATTCTCACCGACCTCGGCCGGTGTTTGGCGGCGGGCGAGGGCGCTGGACGGCGTGCGGCAGGAGCTCGCGCTATGGAAGGAGGCTGCGACCGGTGAGTATCTGACCGGCGAACTCTCGGCGGTTGACCTCACGGTCTATCCGTTCCTGGCTCTGTTCCCGCGACTCGCCGGCCGCAGAGCGGATTTCGTCAAGGACGATGTCATCGGACCGCGTCTTCCCGTCTGGATCGATCGCATGCAGAGCCTTCCCATTGTTGAGCGCACCCGGCCGCCTGACTGGAAATGAGCGCTCCGGCTTGACTCAGCGCGGCTAAGGCGGTGTTGCTCGCGCATCGGGCGGCAGCCAGTCATCGACCATGACGACTTCTTGCAATCGCCAACGGGGACATCGCCATGAGCGCTGCGGTCGGCACCGTCTTTCTGTTCGACGTCGACAATACGCTGCTCGACAACGACCGGATCCAGGCAGACCTCCGCGAGCGTCTTGAGGCCGCCCACGGCGACCGCACCGCCGTGCGGTATTGGGAGATATTTCAGGAGCAATGGGGCGCTGTCGGCTACGCCGATTATTTCGGAGCTCTCGCGCGCCTGAGACTCGAAGATCGCTACGATCGGGAGCTTCCCGTCACCGCGAACTGGCTCATGGACTACCCGTTCGCGGATCGCCTCTACCCCAGCGCCCTTGATGCCGTGGAGCATGTGCGGCAGTGGGGATCCGCCGTCATTCTGTCCGACGGCGATGCCGTCCTCCAACCGCGAAAGATTGCGCGCTCGGGCTTATGGAAGGCGTTGGCCGGCGATGTTCTCATCTACGTCCACAAGGAAAAAGAGCTGAAGGACGTTGAGCGCTGCTATCCAGCTGCTCGTTACGTGCTCATTGACGACAAGACCCGCATCCTCGCCGCCGTGAAGGCATCCTGGGGCGATCGAGTGACCACCATCTTTCCCAAGCAGGGACACTTCGCGCTTCAGGAGCCGCCGCGCGAGGGCGTGTCAGTCGACGAGACGATCGAGAAGATCGGCGATTTGCTGGACCATGATTGGTCGAAGCTGAAATCATGAAGTTGAGGTCGAAAGCAAAGAGCCTGCATCCGAACCTGCAAACGACGAAAGTCTGATCCGCGTCATTCCAAGACCGCAGCGCATCAAAGCAGCTCTGCCAGCTGTCCTTAAAAACGGGGGACGCGAGAGCGGTAGGAGGTGAACCGCTCTCGCGCCCGCCCCCGAACGCGCGAAGACCAAGAGGGCTTCCTTAGCGGATGGGGGCGCGCTTTTTCGCGGTGGGTCGCGAGACGCGCCCAAAGGAAGCCGATCAGGCTTCTTCGGCGTCGTCCTCGGACTGGCGATCCTCTTCGAGGATACGCTCGGCGATCAGTCCCGAATTCTCCCGAATGGCGCGCTCGATCTTGTCGGCCATCTCCGGATTCGTCTTCAGGAAGGCTTTGGAGTTTTCCCTGCCCTGGCCCAGGCGTACGCTGTCGAAAGAAAACCAGGCGCCCGACTTCTCCACCACGCCGGCCTTGACGCCGAGGTCGATCAGTTCGCCAACCTTGGAAATGCCTTCGCCATACATGATGTCGAACTCAACCTGCTTGAACGGCGGCGCGACCTTGTTCTTGACCACCTTGACCCGCGTCTGGTTGCCGACCACCTGCTCGCGCTCCTTGATCGCGCCGATGCGACGAATGTCGAGGCGGACGGACGCGTAAAACTTGAGCGCATTGCCGCCCGATGTCGTCTCGGGCGAGCCGTACATGACCCCAATCTTCATGCGGATCTGATTGATGAAGATCACCATGGTGTTGGAGCGGGAGATCGACGCCGTCAGCTTGCGCAACGCCTGGCTCATCAGCCGTGCCTGCAATCCCGGCTGTGAGTCGCCCATTTCGCCCTCGATCTCGGCCCTCGGCGTCAGCGCTGCGACCGAGTCGATGACCAGCACGTCAACCGCGCCTGAACGCACCAGCGTGTCGGTGATTTCGAGCGCCTGCTCGCCAGTGTCGGGTTGGGAAATCAGGAGGTCGTTCAGGTTGACGCCGAGCTTGCGCGCATAGATAGGATCGAGCGCATGTTCGGCGTCGACAAAGGCGCAAACGCCGCCCTTTTTCTGCGCTTCCGCGATCACATGCAGCGTGAGCGTCGTCTTGCCCGAGGATTCGGGCCCATAAATCTCGACGACCCGCCCTCGCGGCAGACCGCCGACGCCAAGCGCGATGTCGAGGCCGAGCGAGCCCGTCGGCACCGTCTCGACCTCAAGCGCCTTCTGCTTACCCAGGCGCATGATGGAACCTTTGCCGAACGCCCGTTCGATCTGCGATAGGGCGGCGTCGAGCGCCTTGGTCTTGTCCACGCTGGTCCCTTCTACGAGGCGAAGATTCGGTTGGGTCATAACCATCGTCCTTCTCTCACGGGCAGCGTCCGATCCGCAATCGCGGTTTTGCGCGCCCCCTATGACGGTGATATGTGCATGGTTTGTTCTCGCGTGCAAGATCTTTTTTTTGTTCTCACTGGGATATAGCTAAAGCCTACGTGAGCAACGTTTTGGGCACTCTCCCGTTCATCTATATTCCATAAGCGAATCGGGTCATAAGCCATTGGCCAAGCCGCGAAAGCGTGCTTTGGTCCCACTTAGGGACCAATCTGCGATGCTTCGAGCTTATTTGACGATAGCGGGACTCATTACGGCTCGAAGGTTGTAGTCGTCGCCGGTATAATGGGCTCAGAGTCCGACTTACTGTCGCTGGAGTTGAGTTGGCGTGAGCTGTTAAATGACCCTGTATGCGGTCTTAAACCCGCTATTGCTGAGTTCCACGCTTATGATTGCTTTGAAAGTAAGGGCGAGTTCCAAGGTTGGCGGCGATCTGAAACAGATTTCTTTCGACGTCAACTAAGACAAGCTATAATAAATTCGCACGTAAGTGCGTATGGAATCGCTTATTTCAAGCAGGATTGGGACGATATAATCCAAGGTGCCCTCCGCAATCTGTTTGGGAACGCTGAAGGGAACGCTGTAAGAAACTGTTTTGTACGAGCCTTGAAATGGGCAAACACTAATTGTTTTGACACCGACTTATCTTTTATTTTCGATCAAAGTGACGACCTGACAAGAAAAAGAGATGTGTTGGCTGTTTATGACGCCTTTCTACGCCATGGAGACGAAATAAAATTAGGCGGTGTTTCATTCTTGAATTCTCGGGAGCACTGCATCTTCAAGCCGCCGATATGTTCGCCTGGGAGTTTAATAGAAATGCTCACAAAATCCTAGAAAACAGAAGTGAAACGACATCAACAGATGAGTATATGGAATTAGGAAAAGGCGTTAAATGGATGGACGCTCAAATTGTGAGAAAGACACCATCATCAGAATGAAAGATTTCGCGATAAATCAACACTCGCCCGAAACGTTAGCCGTAATGGCAGATTATTTTAAAAGAGTTTGCCCCTGCACTTGCGGGGGAGAAACGTTTGAAACGAAGAGTTGATACGAGCGCCTCAGTCCGGGCTGATAGGCGTTAGCGTTTTCCGTCGACCAATTCCGCGTACGCAAACGACAGCGCTTCGTCAATTGGATGAAAGGCTACGTCGGCTTGCGCATTGAGCCGATCAATAATCCTCGAAACGGGGGTGAGATACGTGGAGTTGTCAAGGCGGCGTTTCAATAGGATGCGATATGCACTTTGGCGACAACGAGCTTGAACCATGTTTCGGAGCAACACGAGATGGGCGGCAGCATCGCGCGATGGGTGCATTCGCCTCTGTGCCCCTAACAGCGTGGTGAAGAGGCGCACATACGACGCCAAATTTGGTTTCTGACCCCACCCGATTTGCGCGAGATCGGCCAGCAGTCGCAAAATGCTTCCCTCAAAGAGGGCGTGAGTGCCACATGTCCCTCTCAAGCTGATACAGAATGCTTAGACAATTGATGGTTGTGAAGGCATACTGATGGGTGACCAGCTTGCCAACTATCTCGAAATAATCCGAGCTTAATATAGTTCGGTTGTGGGTAGCGTTAATTGCAATGACTTGTGTCCAGACTCCTCCAACCCCGGATAATTCCGTCGCGAGGTGACGAAGCATATACTCCTCGCAATAAAGGAGGCGATTTTCGCCTTGGGCTGCGTAAATTGTGTCCAAGAAGCTGGGGTCGACGCCTTCGAATATCTGGAGATTATCATCAGAGAGGGCTTCGCTGGGCACCGCAGGCAGGAGTGTCAATCCCTCCGCAAAGGATAACGCAACCTGAGCTTGTTCGATTCGCTCATGCGAGTAAGCATCGTCATATTTGACCATTTGGTACTTCTGGCCATCCCAGCCAAAACTACCATGGTCTTGACCAAGTTCCTTCTTCCGCTCTTCAAGCTGCTGTCGGAGTAGGTCGATCGTGGTTTGCACCACTCCGAGATCTTCAAAACATGAGCGGACTTTGTCTGCGATGCCAAGTCGCACAAGGCCGTACAAGGTTATGGGATCTACAACACCTTTTCGATTGGTTGTCAGCAATTTGGACGCCTCGTCCAACTCCTGTGAGCCAATGCAAGCGCGCAAGCCCAGATCGGATTGCGCCACGACCCATTCCCAAGTGTCGAAAGGCGAGTGGCCCGAAAGCCTGGCCACCATCATCAAGGGCAATCGTTGTTGACGGTATTTCTCTGCCAGATCAGCTATGAAGTCGCTGCGGCGTTTGGCCGAGTCAAAGATTGGCTTGAATTTTGCCTCGCCTTTAGTCTCATCAATCGAGAACGATCCAAATGCTTGATTGCCGGGAAATAGACCTTCGAACTGCTCTAAGGAGCGGTAGTGCGCATGAAGGTATTTGTTGCGAATTTCGCGGATGACATAGACCGTCGGCGCCACGCCAATTGACGGGACTTCAATCTCGTCTCCGACTTTTCGTCCAAGGAGCGTCGGACCAAGCTCCGCATCCGGAGCAATTTCGTTGCTTTCGATCCTCGGATCTGGCTCCGTTTCGAGAATGCGAACAAGCTTTCGTCCGCTGTTCTTATCTTCCATTAGAACCGCTGTATCGGGCGCGGCTTCAATCGGCCGCGTAAAAGCAAGCTTTTGTGACTTACCGGTAATGACTAAATTCATCATGTAAGTGTCTGTCCGGGGACAATTTGATTGATATGAATCGTTTGTGATTCACTGGGCGCTTCCTGATTCTATGGAGGTCGTCAGTGTGGAGGAGCGAAAATCGTGTGCGCTATGACCGGAGCAAATT